>Ga0224505_10001759_pt1 | contig 13331 bp, 12 predicted proteins | sample SF_Jan12_sed_USG_FD_169102 | JGI IMG/M metagenome (GOLD analysis project Ga0224505, IMG submission 169102) | Sediment microbial communities from San Francisco Bay, California, United States - SF_Jan12_sed_USGS_4_1 | ecosystem: Environmental > Aquatic > Marine > Sediment | place: USA: California...
CCCGCCGCTCGGGGTCGCGTTCGCGCGCCATCAGAGCCGCGAGGATGGCCTGGACCGTGGCCTGCGAGGTCACCTTGTCGGCGACGAAGTTCCGCACCAGGTCTGCCTTGGCGCTCGCTGGGTCGCGCTGGAGGTCGACCATTCCCGTGACCCCTTGGATCACGTAGTCGTAGACGGGCTCCCCGGCGGCGGGGCCGGTGGCGCCGAAGCCGGAGATGCTGGCGTAGACGAGCGAGGGGTTGCGGGCCAGGCACTCGTCGGGCCCGATGCCGAGCGCGGCGGCCTTGCCGGGACGCATGTTCTGGACCACGACGTCGGCGCCGTCGACGAGGCGGGCGAGCAGCGCCCGGCCCTCGGGCACCGTCGCGTCGAGGCCGAGCGAACGCTTGCCCCTATTGACGATGTAGAAGTAGGAGGTCTGACCGTTGCGCGTCTCCCCCTGGCTTCGCGTGAAGTCGGGCGAACGCGGGTTCTCGATCTTGACGACGTCGGCACCGAGGTCGGCCAGCTGCATGGCGCACACCGGACCCGAGAGAACCTGGCACACCTCCACCACCCGAATGCCGGCCAGCGGCGCTGGGCCCGATCCGCTCGAAGCTCCCACGACTCTGCCCTTCCTCCGTCCCACCCCGATCGACACCGGCGGCGCCGCCGTCACCGTAGTCAGCGCGCCGGTTCGGGCTGGCAGCGGCCGCACCAGTAGGTGGGCCGCGCCCAGCGCCCCAGCTCGGCTCGCCGGATGGCCGAGCCGCAACGGGGACAGGGGCGGCGGGCGCGGCGGTACACCGCGATCCCGCCGGGCAGCGACGGGACGGTCACGCGCGCACCCCGTCGGGCGATGTTGTACCGCAGCAGCTCGTGGGCCGATCGGTACAGCGTCGCCAGCACGGCCTCGTCGAAGGACCCCAGGGCGCCCAGCGGCGGGAGGCGGTGGATCCACAACAGCTCGCTCTTGTAGACGTTGCCGACACCGGCCGCGATCCGCTGATCGAGCAGCACGTCGACGAGCGGCGCGGACCGGTCGGCCCCGCGCAGCCTGACCAGTACCGCGGCCAGGTCGACATCGGGAGCCGCGAGATCGGGACCGAGCCCAAGGCTGGGGCGTGGCACGGCCGTCCCGCCTCGAAGGGTGCGGACCACCGCAGCGTCGAAGCAGACCGCCTCCCACCCGTCGACGGCGATGACCACGCGCGCCCGATGCCTCGCACGTCGCCACGGCCGGCCCGCCTCATACAGGTGCCAGCTGCCGGTCATGCGCAGGTGGGTCTCGAGCAGCACGCCGTCGCCGAAGCGGACGACGAGGTACTTGCCGACCGCCTCGACGGCGACGATCGTGGCGCCCGGGCGGGGCCGCGGCCCGGTCAGCCGTGGCGCGTCGAAGCGCAGCACGGGCCGTCCGACCAGCGTCGCCGCCAGTCGCTGGGCCAGCTTCCAGATGGTGTCGCCCTCGGGCACGGCGCCAGCGTCGCGCGCCCGCGGCTGGGCGCGCTGCCCGCGACCCGACGGCGCGTACGGTGGGGGGCGTGATCACACCCGGAGTGACCCGAGCGGACATCGAAGCCGCGGCGCGGCGCATCGCCAGCCGGGTGCGGCACACGCCCGTCCTCCCGCTCGGGGCCGACGGCCCCGGCGCAGGGCACGACGTCACGCTCAAGCTGGAGCTGACCCAGCACACCGGGTCGTTCAAGGCCCGCGGCGCGTTCAACTTCGCGCTGAGCCACCCCGACGCCGGGGTGCTCGTCGCCGCCTCCGGCGGTAACCACGGACTCGCGGTCGCCTACGCGGCACGCGCGCTGGGCCGCCGCGCCATCATCTTCGTGCCCGAGGTGAGCGCGCCGGTGAAGCGGGCGCGCATCGCGTCGTACGGCGCCGAGGTCGTCGTGGGCGGCGACCGCTACGCGGACGCCCAGCTCGCTGCCGACGCGTACGTGCGGGACGCCGGCGGGCTGCTCGTGCACCCCTACGAAGCGCACGAGGTCGTCGCCGGGCAGGGCACCGTGGGGCGCGAGCTCGACACATCCGCGCCCGGGCTCGACACGGTGCTCGTGGCGGTGGGCGGAGGTGGGCTGATCGCCGGGATCGCCGCCTGGTACGCCGACCGCCCGGTCCGCGTGATCGGCGTCGAGCCGGCGACGTCGTGCTGCCTCGCGGCCGCGCTCGGAGCCGGCGAACCCGTCTCGGTGCCCGTCGAGGGCATCGCCGCCGACTCGCTGGGAGCCGCCCAGGTCGGCGACCTCGCGTTCGCGATCGCCAGGGACCACGTCGAGCGCTCGGTCACCGTCACCGACGACGCCATCCGTACCGCCCAGCTGTCGCTGTGGGAGGCGGCCCGGATCGCGGCCGAGCCGGGCGGTGCCACCGCCCTGGCAGCATTGGTGAGCGGCGCCTACGTGCCCGCTGGCGGCGAACGCGTCGGCGTCGTGGTCTGCGGTGGGAACGTCGATCTCGCCTCGCTGGCCGCACCGGACCCGCCCGCCGCGGGCGGGCAGGCTGCCCGAGGCCAACCCCACCCCGAGGACGAGATCGGTCTGCGACCCGCGACGGCCGCCGACGCCGAGCGCCTCCTCGCGCTGAACAACGCCCACGTCCCGGCCGTCAACCACCTCGGGCCGGCCGACATCGCCTGGTTCCTCGACCACGCGTCGGTGACCGTCGCCGAGACCGCCGGTGGCGAGCTGGCCGCGCTGCTCGTCACGCTCGAGGGCCCCGGCTCCGCCTACGCGAGCCTGAACTACGCCTGGTTCGTCGAGCGGGTCGGACGCTTCGCCTACGTCGACCGCATCGTGGTGGACGGCCGCTTCCAGGGCCACGGGCTGGGCCAGCGCCTGTACCGAGACATCGCGGGTCGGGCACGCGCGGCCGGGATGCAGATGGTCTGCGCCGAGGTGAACCTCGTACCCCGCAACGAGCAGTCCTTGCGGTTCCACGAACGCTTCGGCTTCCGCTTGCTCGGCGAGCGTGTCGACGACAGCGGCAAGCGCCTCGCCATGGTCGGCCTGGCCCTCTGAACTGGACGGGGAGGCGAGCACGCCGCAGCGACACCGGGCGGTTCCGGTCTGGTTGTCGGGGATTCGCCCCTATCCTCCCGTTGGTGCAGATGGGTGCGATCCGGCCGCTCGGCCTCGGCGAGATCATCGACACGTCGATCAGGATCTACATGCGTCGCTTCAAGGCGATGACGCTGGCGGTGGCCGTGGCCGCAGGCCCCCTGCTGCTCATCGGCGCGTTCATCCAGACCTCCACCCAGCCCGAGGGGCTGGGGTTTCCGACCGCGCCGTTGGAGCCGGGTGAGGAACTCCCCTTCACCGGTCGCGACCTGGCCATCTTCTTGGCCGGCACGCTCGTCAGCCTGGTGATCTCCATCATCGCCGGCCAGATCGCCACCGCGGCCACCTTGCACAGCGCCTCGGGCGCCTACTTCGGCGAGCCCGCCGACTGGCGAGGGTCGCTGCGCTTCGCGTTCAAGCGGATGCGCTCGCTTCTCTGGCTGGCCCTGTTGACCACCGTGTTCGCCCTGCTCGGGTTGGCCGCGTGCATCGGACCCGGCGTGTGGATGTACGTGGCGTTCTCGGTCGCGGTGCCCGTGCTCCTCATCGAGGGCACGGTCGGCATGGGCGCGATCACGCGCTCACAGCAGCTGGTGTCGGGACGCTGGTGGTCGACGTTCGGCACGCTCGCCGTGAGCCAGCTGCTCGCGCTCGTCGTCGCGCTCCCCTTCAGCGCGGTGGTGGGCGTCGCCGGCGCGCTGTCGGCGTCGGGGCTGGTGCTCGGCTTGCTGACCGGCGTCGTGACGGTCGTCACGTCGGTGCTCACAACGCCCTTCATCGCCGCGGTCACCTGGGTCATCTACGTCGACCTGCGGGTGCGCAAGGAGGGTTTCGACCTCGAACTGCTCGGCCGGCAAATGGGCAGGAACGCGCCCGAAGGGGGCTTCGCCACCGTCAACCTGCCCGGTGTCGGCACGCCGCCGCCGTGGGGTCAGAGCGGCCCGCCGGCGCCCTGGGGCGGCGCGCCCGGAGCACCGTACGGCCCACCTGCGGGTCCCCCCCACGGTTCGCCGCCCGGGTGGCCACCGCCGAGCTGGTCACCGCCGCCGGGTGGACCGGCGGCCCCCGACGAGTGGGCGCCGCAGCCGACTCAGGCGGACCCCTCGCAGCCGCCGGCGGCCGCCCCCTGGGCGCTGACGTCGCCGGCCACACCGCCGAGTGACGGGCCGCCGACGAACCGCCCGACGCCCGCCGGCCCGGCACCCGCGAACCCCTCCTCGACGCCGACCGGCGAGCGGGCCCGTCGGCGGCCCGAGCCGACGCCGTTGCCACCGCGCCTGCCGGGCCCGCCGCCGCCGCTGGCGACGCCGCCACCCCCGGTCGGCGCCCCGGATCGTTTCCCGGCTTCGGAGCCCGCACGCCCCGACGACCGGGAGCCGTGACCCGCCAGCGATGCGTCACCAAGCCCGACACCGCCTCGCCCGGTGCGCGCTCGGCGCCGCGCTCGTCGCCGCGATCGCGACCGGAGCCGTCGGGCCCGGCCACATCGCGACGGCCGATGACGTCGCATCGAGCGAGCTCGAGGCGCTCGTCGCCGCGGCGCCGACCGACCGCGACGCGCTCGAGCGCCTGCGCCAGGTCACCAGCGTCGACGGGCACCCCGCCGACCTCTCCGCCATCGCCGAGGGGTTCGAAGGCGACGCGCTCGCCGCCCGCCTCGAGGCGCTGTCCGCCGAGCTCGCGCCCGCCGACGGCAGCCCCGCCGGGCCGCCGGTGGTGGCTGACGACGCCCGAGCGCGCGCCGAGGACGTCCTCGACGACCGCGACTTCCGTGCCAGCCGGCTCCCGAACCCCTTGCGCGGCGCCATCGAATGGCTCGCCGACCGGCTGGAACCCCTCGGGCGACCGATCGCGTGGCTGTGGCGCTCAGGGGCGGGCCGGATCGGGCTGATCGCCGTGGTGCTCACGGCCGCCGCGGTGCTGGCCTCCCAGGTCGGTCGGGCCCGCCTGCGCGCCCCGACCGAGCGGCGCCGCGGCCACCGCGCCGAGCCCCGCCCGGTCGACCCCGCCGGGCTCGAACGCGACGCGGAGGAGGCCGAACGGGCTGGCGACCTCGACCGGGCCGTGCGGCTCCGCTTCGTCGCCGGGCTGCTGCGCCTCGAACGGCAGGGCCGCGTCCATCACGCCTCGGCGGCTCCGAACCATGCGTTGGGCGACGAGCTGTCATCGGCCGACTTCGACGCGCTGGCCCTCGCCTTCGACGAGATCGCCTACGGTGGCCGCCCCGCGACCGCGGCCGACGTCGATGACGCCAGGTCCCGCTGGACCCGCGTCGTGAAGGCCGGCGACCGGTGACCGCCGTCCCGGCCCCCCAACCGGACCGCTCGGCGCGGGAGTGGTGGGCGAACCAGAGCACGGTCACCCGCGTGCTCGTGACGCTCGGCGCGCTCGTCGTCGGCATCAACCTGGCCGCGTACGCGTTGCGCCTCGTCGTCGGCCGCGACCCGGGCGGGCCGACGTCGTCGTCCTTCGCCACAGCCGGCGACGGGCTCGCCGCCTTCAGCCGGCTGGCCGAACGGGAGGGCCATCCGGTGGTGCGCCTGACCGTTCCGCTCGACCAGGCCGTGCTCGCGCCCGAAGCCACGATCGTCGTGGCGCGACCCCGACACTTCTCCGAGTCGGAGGGTGCCCGGCTCAGCTCGCTGGCCCGCGCCGGGGCCCGGGTGGTCCTGCTCGGAGACGTCGAGCAGGTCGGGCCCCTGGCCGAGGGGCTGGCCTGGACGTCGGGCGGTCCCCGCCGCAGCACCGTGCAGGCGCCGGTCGAGCTCGTGTCGGGCATCGAGGAGCTCGAGGGCGCGGGCAACGCCCGCTGGCAGCTCGCGGCCCGCTGGCTGCCGGTGGCGGGCGACCGGTGGAACGGCGAGGCGCGAACGGTGCTCGCGACCGTGCGCGCCGGCAGCGGCGAGGTGATCGCCCTCGCCGACGCGACCGTGCTCGACAACGAACACCTCGCCCGCGCCGACAACGCCGCGCTGGGTCTGCGGGCCCTCGGGCCGCCAGATCGCCCCGTCTTCTTCGCCGAGGCGGCCCACGGATTCGGCGCCGGACGCGGGTGGTCGGCAGCGCCCGGCTCGTGGCGATGGGCCGCGGCGCTGGGCGCGTTCTCGATCATGGTGCTGTTCTGGGCACGCGGGCGTCGCTTCGGCCCCGCCGACCGGGTGACCAGGTCGCTGGCCCCGGCCCGGTCGGCCTTCGCCGAGAGCCTGGCACTGACCCTCGACAAGGCCGACCAGCCGGCGGTCGCGACCGAGGCGCTGGCGCGACGCGCCCGTCGGCGCGCCGCCGCGGTGCCGTCGCTGCCGCCCGAGGTCGCCTCGCGACTCGGATTGCTCGACCGCGCTCCCACCACGCGCGGCGAGGCGCTCGAACTGGGCCGCCTCGCCGCCGAGCTCGAGGAGCGGACGACGGCGTCGCGCCCGGAGCCGACGCCGCCCGCGACTCCGACCCCCGAGACCCACCACCCGCCGTTCCCGACGCACCAGGAGATCGACCGATGACCGCCGCCGGCACGCCCGTCTTCCAGGAGCTGCGCCAGCGCGTCAGCGCCCAGATCAACCAGGTCGTCGTCGGCCAGCAACTCGTCGCCGACCAGCTACTGATCGCACTGGCGTGCGGCGGGCACGTCCTGCTCGAAGGCGTGCCCGGCGTGGCCAAGACGTTGCTGGCCACGGTGACCGCCCGCTCGCTCGGCCTGCAGTTCCGCCGCATCCAGTTCACGCCCGACCTGTTGCCTTCCGACCTGACGGGAACGATGACGCTGCGCGACCGCGAGCTCGTGTTCCGGCCAGGACCCGTGTTCACCAACGTCCTGCTCGCCGACGAGCTCAACCGGACGCCGCCGAAGACCCAGGCCGCCCTGCTCGAAGCGATGCAGGAGCACCAGGTGTCCGTCGACGGCGTGAGCCGACCGCTCGCCGAGCCGTTCCTGGTGATCGCCACGCAGAACCCCATCGAACACGAGGGCACCTATCCGCTGCCCGAGGCGCAGCTCGACCGGTTCCTGCTCAAGGTCGAGGTCGGCTACCCGGCCGAGGCGGACGAGTTGGCCATGGCGACCCAGGCGCGCCGCGGGCTCGACTCGTCGGCGCTCGACCAGGTTGCGCCCGTTGCCGGCGCGGACGCCGTGATGGCGGCCCGTTCCGAGGTCGATACCACCCACGTGGCGCCCGAGGTGGCGGCCTACGCGGTGGCGATCGTCCGGCGCACGCGAGAGCTTCCGGCGATCGAGCTCGGGGCCAGCCCGCGAGCCGCGGTCCACCTGCTGGCGGTGGCACGCGCCGTCGCCCGGCTGTCGGGGCGCGCCTACGTCACGCCCGACGACGTGGTGTGGGCGGCACCGCGCGTGCTCGCCCACCGCCTGAGACTGCGCCCCGAAGCCGAGCTGGAGCGCTATCGGGCCGGCGATGCGGTCGCCGCCGCCGTCTCGGCTGTCGCCGTGCCGCGGCGAGGGGAGACCCGTGAGCCGGTGAGCGGGTGAGCCCCACCCTGCGGACGTTCGCGCTCTCGGCGATCGTCGCCGCCTCGGCCCTCGTCGTGCCGATCCCCGTGGCGCTCATCGCGCTCGGCTGCCTGGCGGTCGCCACCGCCGTGGACGCCCGTCTGGTTCGCGACCGACCCGAGGTCGAGCGCCGGCTGCCCCCGCTCGTCGCTCGCGGTGTACCGCTGGAGATCCGGGTCACGGTGCGGCCGGCCGCGCGGGTACAGGTGCGCCAGCCTCGCACCGACGCCCTCGACGTCGAGCCGGGCCTCGGGCAGGGCGGGCTGGTGTGCCGGCTCGTCGCCAACCGGCGCGGCCGCCACGACCTGCCCTGCGTCGTCACGCGCCGAACCGGGCCGCTGGGCCTGGCCAGCTGGGTGCACCACCACCACGAGGAGGTTCGCGTCGACGTGCACCCCGACCTGCCGAGCGCGTGGAGGCTGGCGCGCCGCGTGGCCGACGGCACCTTCGTCGAGCAGGGTCGGGTCCGCGGCCAGCTGGGCCTGGGCACCGAGTTCGAGTACGTGCGCGAGTACAGCCCCGACGACGACATCCGCCAGGTCAACTGGTCCGCGACGATCCGGGCCGAGCGTCCGATGAGCAACCAGTACCGGCTGGACAGCGATCGTGAGGTGATCTGCGCGCTCGACGTAGGCCGGCTGATGACGGCCTCGGTCGCGGGCGACCGGACCCGTCTCGACGCGACCCTCGATGCCGCGGTGGCGCTGGGGGCCGTCGCCGACGCGGTCGGCGACCGGTTCGGCGCGCTGACCTTCGACGACCGGGTGCGCGTGAACCTCGCGCCGCGACGCCGCGGAGGCGCCGCGGCCTCCGTGGCGCTCTTCGACGTGCAGCCGAGCGAGGTCGACAGCGACTACGAGGTGGCGCTGCGCCACGTCGGCTCGGCGAAGCGGGCCCTCGTCGTGATCCTGACCGACCTCCTCGACGAGGCGGCTGCGGCCACGCTGCTGGCCGAGGCCGACATCCTGTGCGCGACCCACGCCGTCGTCATCGGCTCGGTCGTCGACCCCGACGAAGCGGCCATGCTGCGCAGCCCGCCCTCGAGCGCCGCCGAGGTGTACCGTAACGACCTGCTGGCCGAGGACGACGAGCTACGCAACCGGGTCGCGGCGCGGCTGCGCCACACGGGCGCCGTCGTCGTCGCGGCAGAACCGGACCGCCTGGCGAGCGCGGTGATCGCGGCCTATCTGCGGATGAAGGCGCGCGCCCGCCTCTGAGCCCTCGAGGACAGGCGCACGGTCCTCAGGCGCCTGCGACCGCTTCCGCGTCGTCGAACAGCGCGGCCATCTCGACCTCGACGGACAGCTCATCGAGCAGGGCGCGCACGTCGTCGCCGACGACGGCCGTCTGGCGACGGATCGACCCGAGCAGCGACTCGATCGGCGCACGGGCAGCCGCTGGAGCTTCGTTGTACAGGTCGAGCAGGAGGTCGACGCAGCGGCCCTGCGACAGCACCTGCTGGTCGCCGACCAGCTCGCGGGCGACCGCGAGATGCTCGGCGAAGGGGATCGAGGTCCGCGGAGCGGCGGTCATCGGCGTGGTCCTTCCAGTCGGGGGGTCTGGATACCCAGATGAACCGCTTCGGCGCCCGAATACATCCCGACGTGACCACCGCCACGGGCCGGACGCCCGTCGCGGCGTCACCGCTGGGTCCGGCGGGCCGCCGATTCCGGTGGCGTTCGAGCGGTGGGGCGGCCGAGCACGAGTACCGCCGCCCAGAACGCCCCTCCCACGACGAGGCCGAAGGCGAGCGCGGGGCCGGTGCCCAGGCCCCGTGGGGTGACGAAGCCCTCGATGAGCCCGGCGAGGACGAGCCAGACGGCGGTGCCGAGCGCGAGCTGCACCGCAGCTCGCGCCTCGACGACGATGGTCTCGCGGCGGGGGCGGAACCCGGGATCGACGATGGCCCAACCGACGCGCAGCCCGGCCGACCCGGCGACCACGATGAGGGACAGTTCGAGCACGCCGTGGGGGGCAACCAGCTCGAAGAAGCGGCCGCCACTGCCCACGGCGACGGTGAGCCCACCCAACAGCCCGAACAGCCCGCCGTTGAACACCAAGACGACGATCGTGACGAGCCCGAACGTCGCGCCGCCGGCGAAGGCGAGGAACGCGACCTGGATGTTGTTCGTGAAGATGGCCGACGAGAAGCTGAGCTGCTCGGCGAGGCCGAAGCCCAGATCGCCGCTGTCGCTGCGTCCCTCGCCGGCCGAGGCGAAGCGCTGCGGCAGCATCGACACGGCCTGTTCCGGATTGGAGTGGGCCCACAGGGCCACGGCGAGGGCGGGTACCAACAACAACGCGGCGGCGACCGCGAGCACCGCCGGCCGCTCGCGGATCGCCGACCAGTACCCGTGCAACACGTAGTCGCGCAGGGACTCCCGGCGGGCGGGCGCGGCGTACACGAGCGGTCGGGCCGCGCCGACGACCTGCTCGAGCCGGCGGGTGACCGGCTCGTGGGGGAACGCCCGGCGCGCCAGGGACAGATCCGCCGCCGCGCTGCGGTAGGTCCGCCCCAGCAGCCGGGCCCGGGAGGCGCCGAGCCGTTCGGGACGGCCGCCGCACTCGGCGATCAAACCTTCGAGCGCGTCCCATGTGGCCCGCCGGGTCTCGATGAAGCTGGCGCGCTGCAACCGGACTGTCTCCAGGATCGGGCCCGGGGAACCCCAGCTAGGCTGGGCACCGACCGATGGCCGACTACGACGAGAACACCGTCACGATATCCACACCCGAGGGCGTTCCCCTCCGGCTGGTCGTCGCTGGCCTCGGGTCGCGGTTCGCTGCGTTCGCGGTCGATCAGGCCATCCAGTGGGCCGTGCTGTTGGCGCTCTACCTCGCCGTGTCGCTGCTCGGCCCGGATGACCTCGGCTTCAGCCTTTTCGCCCTGGTCACCGTGCTCTACTTCGCTCTGCCGACGTTCTATTTCGTGTTCTTCGAGACGATCGACCGGGGCCGCTCGCCCGGCAAGCGGCTCGTCGGCCTCCGCGTCGTACGGGCCGACGGCTCGGCGGTCACGCTCTCGGCGAGCTTCGTGCGCAACCTCCTCCGCGTCGTGGACAGCCTGCCGACCGTCTACGGCGTCGGGATCGTGTCGATGCTCGTCACCGCCCACACCCAGCGGGTCGGCGACCTGGTCGCCGCCACGCTCGTGGTCCGCAACGAGCCGGCGGCACGCACCGTCCTGGGCGCACCCGCAGTGGCGATGCGCCCCGCTCCCTGGCTGTGCGAAGTGGCCTCCCATTGGGATCTCAGCGCCATCGACGCCACGGAATCGGCGGCGGTGCGCTCGTTCCTCGAGCGCCGCCACGACCTGGCGCCCGAGGCGCGCTGGCGCCTCGCCCACCAGTACGACCAAGCGTTGCGACCCCGGGTCGCCGGCGTGCCCGCGGGCGTCGGCGCCGAAGCATTCCTCGAAGCGCTGGGCTGGGTGAAGGCCGGGCGACCCTAGCCAGGTGGACGTAGTGCCTGACGGTACGTCACGCGCCGTCGAGAATCGCTCCCGCGGGAGCGCCGCCAGCCCGGCGCCAGCCGTCGGTGACCAACCGGGGTTCGGGGCGGACGGGGATGGGCGGGCTCGGCGTGGGGGAAACGCGCGACTCGGGCGGGTTCGTCGCGCGACTTCGCTCGAACCGCCCCGAAATTGCCCCTGATGAGCCCGAGTCGCGCGACTTTCGGGGCGAAGTCGCGCGATCCGCACGGCGCGCTGGCCACACTCCTAACTAGCTAGCTGCGGCCCGCCGAGCGGGCCAGGCGGGAGGCGGCCGAGCCCGGGGGAAAGGTCACCAGCACCAGCGTCGCCGCCGCGAAGTACATCACGACCACCCAGATCCAGCCGCGCCGGTACCCGTCGATGCTGGTCTCGGCCGCGCCGGAGACGAGCGTGATGACCACGGAGATCCCAACGGCGTAGAAGACCTGCTGCACGGTGCGCAGCGTGGCGTTCGCCATGCCGAATCGCCGAGGCTCGATGTCGCTGACCGAACCCGAGAACCACGCGGCGATCGTCATGCCGACCCCGATGCCGCTGAGCAGCGAGATCGGGATGAAACGGGTCAGCACGGCCCGCTGCTCGTCGACGGTCAACAGCAGCAACAGGTAGCTCAACCCGCACACCATCGACCCGATGCCGAGCAGCCAGCGGTGCCCGTAGCGGTCGACCAACCGCCCGCTGACGATCGAGGTCGCCGTCGACAGCAGCGGCGAGAGCGTCAGCGTGAAGCCGGTCTCGCGCACGCTCAATCCCCAGACCCGCTGCAGCATGAGGGAGTTGAGCAGGAATCCGGCCGTGAACCCCATCGAGTAGAAGGCCACCGCAGCGTTGGCGCTGGCAAAGGACCGCACCCGGAACAGGCTCAGGTCGAGCAGCGACTCTGGGTGGCGGGCCGAGCGCCACAGCAGGACCGGGAACAGCGCCGCGCCGACGACGAACAGCGCGACGGTCCGTCCGTCGAAGAGGCCCCAATGCTCGCTCTCGACGATGGCGAACATCATCAGCGCCACCGAGACCGTCCCGATCGGGACGCCGAGCGCGTCCATGCGGCCCGACGCGTTCGGATCGCTCGACTCGCGCAGCAACCGCGGCGCCAGGCCGAGCACGATGAGGCACGCCGGAACGTTCATCAGGAAGATGTAGCGCCACGAGCCGGCCTCGATGAGCAGCGATCCGATCGTCGGGCCGAAGGCGGCACCGAGCGACCCGGTGGCGCCCCAGATGCCGATGGCCATGCCGCGCCGCTCGGGCGGGAACTCCGGCAGCACGACCGCGAGCGAGGTCGGCAGCAGCGCGGATCCGCCCACGGCTTGGACGAGGCGCGCCGCCACCAGCGCGAGCGCGTTCGGCGCCATGCCGCACAGCAGCGAGCCGACCATGAAGGTCGCCAGGCCGGGCAGGAAGATCTTCTTGCGACCTCGCGAGTCGGCGAGACGCCCGGCGATGAGCAGGAACGTGGCGACGCCGATGTTGTAGCCGGAGATGACCCAGCTCAGGGTCGACTCCGTGGCGCCGAGGTCGGCCTGGATCGACGGGAAGGCGACGTTGACGACGGACACGTCGACCACGACCAGGAACGACACGAGCGTGGTCAGCGACAGCGCCAGCCACGCGTGCCGATCGATGACGGTGGGGACGTCGGCGGCGGAGCCGACGACCGGGCCGGTGGGGGTCGTCGCAGCGTCCCCACGCGCCGGCCCGGCGGACGAAGTGCTCACCCAGGGACCGGGCGGAACAGCGGCAACGCGACGCCGTCGATCGCGGGCGCGAACACGACCTCGACCTCGAGCCCGACCCGGACGGCGTCGGGGTCGCAGTCGACGATGTTGGTGGTCACGTGTGGCCCCTCGGCCAACTCGACGATCGCGATGACGTAGGGGCTCTCGCCGAAGCTCCGGTGAGTCGGGCGCCGAGCCACCGTGTAGGTGAACACGGTGCCGCGCCCGCTCGCGTCCTCGTCGCGCAGATCGGTCGAACCGCAGGTGCAGTTGACGCGGGGGTAGAACAGCGCCTTCGCGCACGCGTTGCACCGCTGGATCAGGAACCGGCCCTCGGCCGTGGCGTCCCAGAACGCCTGGCTGTACTCGCTCGGCCGCGGTTGCGGGCGCACGATGCCGTCGTCGAAGGTGGTGCTCACGCCTCGACCCCCATCACCAGGCTGACCTGTTCGGACAGGATCCCGCCGTTGCCGTTGACGAAGGCGAAGTCGAGCCCGGGGATCTGGCGCTCGCCGGCCCGCCCCATGAGCTGGCGGGCCGCTTCGGTGACGTGGCTCATGCCGCCGGCCATCCCCGGC
>Ga0224505_10001763_pt1 | contig 13309 bp, 15 predicted proteins | sample SF_Jan12_sed_USG_FD_169102 | JGI IMG/M metagenome (GOLD analysis project Ga0224505, IMG submission 169102) | Sediment microbial communities from San Francisco Bay, California, United States - SF_Jan12_sed_USGS_4_1 | ecosystem: Environmental > Aquatic > Marine > Sediment | place: USA: California...
CGACTTTGAAAAAGGCTTTATCCGGGCGGAAGTGATCGCTTACAACGACTACCTTGCAGGCAAGGGCGAGCAGGGTGCCAAGGAAGCCGGAAAAATGCGCCTTGAGGGCAAGGATTACATCGTCAGGGATGGTGATGTCATGCATTTCCGTTTTAACGTCTGACGGGGCGGCACGGCAGTCCATATCGTCGACTGCCGGGCGCCACTTTTTTGTGCACGCGTAAGAGGCTATACTGCGGTCCATCGCATAGTGGGCACAAGGAGACAGGGCATGCGCAAATTCCTTCGGATGCGGTCTGCACGATTCTGGGGCGGGCTGGTGGTGGTATTGATGTTGGGCGGATGCGCCGGGATCGGCGGCGATCACAGCGCCGGCATCGATAACGAGAGCATGTTGAATGCCATCGGACAGGACAATGTTTCCTACATACAGGCTGCGATTAACCGCGGCGCCATAGGCGTAAACCAGAAGATCTCGGTGGAGGTCTACCCCGATGGCGCGCCGCTGATCGCGCTGGCAGCACGTGCCGGCTCGATGCAGGTGTTGCGCTATCTCGTCGCTGCCGGGGCTGACTTCAACGCGCGCACCCCGGTCAACGAAACGCCGTTAATGCTTGCGGCCTATTTCCGCGACGACGGAGCTTCGGCCGCCGACCGCCACGAAGAAGTGGTGCGCTTTCTCGTGGATGCAGGTGCAAGCCTGGAAAACGAGTCCCACAATTACACTCCCCTGGCTTACGCCGCCTATAGCGATCGACAGCGCACGCTGCGTTATCTCCTGGAACGTGGTGCCCGCGTCGATGCCGATGCCAATGACCGGGTTATCTACGTCAATACGCCGCTGATGATGGCGGCGATACAGGGTAACCGCGAGTCGGTGCGAATGCTGCTGCGCGCGGGCGCAGATCCGCTGGTACGGGTGCATCGTGGCAGCACAGCCCGGGAATTCGCGCAAAAGTACCGCCACACGCATGTCGAGCCGCTGCTCGCCTGCGCGGAGGCAGTTCCACCGGGCATGCGTTACGCGCAGCATTGTGAAGGACCCAACGTAGCGGCCACGCGCTAGACCAGGCCATATTCCGCCGGCGCATGCCGGCTATGCGGCAGTCTGTGGTTTCAGGCTGATGATCAGCACGCCGGCGAGCACCAGTATTGCGCCCGCCAGCTGAACCGGCGTGATGACTTCTCCCAAGAACGCCCAGGCAAAAGCCATGGTCGCCAGCGGTCCGATGCAGCCGACCAGAGACGCCTGATTGGCGCCGATGCGTTTCAGGCCTTCGGCCATCAACCACAAGGGCAATACGGTTGAAAATACTGCAAGCACGGCGACCAGAAAATAGACTTCGTTGTTGACGATCAGCGCTTGTGCCGGGCGAATCGCAAAAAAATGCGCCATGACGAATCCCGTCGCAATCAGCGACGCGTAAGCCGAGAAGCGCATCGAACCAAAACGATGTACCAATCGACTTCCGGCAACGAGATAGGTTGCGTAAGCGACCGCACTGCCGAAAACCAGTGCTGCGCCCAGTACGATCAACCCCAGATCATCGCCCAAACGGGCCTCTGCGCTGAATACCAGCGTGATGCCGGCATAAGACAGCACCAGTGAAATGAGTTGTGACGCACGCAGCGGCTGCTTCAGGAAGATGGCCGACATCAGCAGTACCAGCGTCGGATACAGATAAAGTATCAGCCTGCCGAAGCCCGCCGAGATGTACTGCAACCCCGCAAGATCAAGGAAACTGCCAAGGTAATAGCCGAGAAATCCCAGGGCCGTGATGCTGATGATTTCCCGCCGGGTGATGCCGGCCGCCGGGGGGCCGGCCAACCACGCCATGAACACGAACAACGGTGCGGCAAACAGCATGCGTAGTGCCAGCAAAGTGGTCGTATCGACACCATACTGGTAGGCGGCTTTGACCAGCACCGGTTTGCCGGAGAAGGCGATGGCGCTGACCAGTACGCAGATGACGCCAATCCGGGCGTTCCGGTTCTGCAGAGAGATCAGAGACACTAGCGGCGGCGCCCGCCACCGAATATCGAGCCCAGCACGCCGCGGATGATTTCACGTCCGACCTGCGAACCGATTGCGCGCGCAGCGCTTTTTGCCGCCAGTTCGGCTACGCCTTCACGACGACCGCCGCGCGGGCCGGTAGAGCCGCCAAGCAGATCCCCCAGTGAGCCCAGCATGCCGCCGGATCCACTCTGTCCGGTGGTAGCGACGGGCTGCGCGGCTTGCTGTTCCTGCACGCGCTGTGCCAGTTTTTCATAGGCCGACTCGCGATCCTCGACTTTGTCGTAGGTACCGGCGAGCAATGACGCCTTGATGGTCGCTGCCCGTTCCCCGGCGGTCACCGGTCCGAGCCGGCTGCCGGGTGGCAACACCAACGCGCGTTCGACGATCGTTGGCCGGCCTTTCTCGTCGAGCAGCGAGACCAGAGCTTCACCAACACCCAGTTCGGTGATCGCGGCCTCTACATCGAGTTTCGGATTGGCACGCAGGGTTGTTGCTGCGCTTTTTACGGCCTTTTGGTCCCGCGGCGTGAAGGCACGCAATGCATGCTGTACCCGATTGCCCAGTTGTCCCAGCACTGTGTCGGGTATGTCGAGCGGGTTTTGCGTCACAAAGTAAACGCCCACGCCCTTGGAGCGGATCAGCCGCACCACCTGTTCGATTTTGTCGAGCAACGCCGGCGGCGCATCATTGAACAACAGATGAGCTTCATCGAAAAAGAACACCAGCTTTGGTTTTTCCGGATCGCCGACTTCGGGCAGTTGCTCGAAAAGTTCAGACAGCATCCACAGCAGCAGCGTCGCATAGATCTTGGGCGAATTCATCAGTTTGTCGGCTGCGAGGATGTTGATGACACCTCGGCCTTGTGCGTCGGTCTGCATCAGATCCTGAATATTCAGCGCCGGCTCGGCAAAGAAGCGGTCGCCGCCCTGCTGCTCGACTTCGAGCAGTGCGCGCTGTATGGCGCCGATGGATGCAGCGGAAATGTTGCCGTACTGGGTGGTAAATTTCTTTGCGTTCTCGCCGACAAATTGCAGCATGGCGCGCAGATCCTTCAGGTCGAGCAACAGCAGTCCGTTGTCGTCAGCAACCTTGAACACCAGCGTCAGCACACCCTGCTGGGTGTCGTTGAGATTGAGCAACCGTGCCAGCAGCAAGGAGCCCATCTCGGAAATAGTGGCCCGTACGGGATGGCCCTGTGCGCCGTAAACATCCCAGAACACCACTGGACAGGCTTCATAGGAAAAATCCGTGATATCGAGCTGTTTGATCCTTTCCGCAATCTTCGGCTTGGGTTCGCCTTTTTGCGACAGGCCGGCCAGATCGCCTTTGACGTCGGCCATGAAAACGGGCACGCCGATTTTCGAGAAGCCTTCGGCAATGCGCTGCAGGGTTACGGTTTTTCCGGTGCCGGTGGCGCCAGCAATCAGCCCGTGCCGGTTGGCGAGGCCCGGCAGCAGCAGCAGTTCGTGGGTGGACTTGGCGACAAGCAGCGGTGCGGGCATGGAAGATTCCTTGAGTCGCTATGCTAAAATTTGACCAATTTTAACGGGTAATCAGGTATTTATGGCCGGACATTCAAAGTGGGCCAACATCCAGCACCGCAAGGGGCGGCAGGATGCCAAACGCGGCAAGATTTTCACGCGGCTGATCAAGGAAATTACTGTCGCCGCACGCCTCGGCGGCGGGGATCCGGCGAGCAATCCCCGCCTGCGCCTCGCGGTGGACAAGGCTTACGACAACAACATGCCGAAGGAAAATGTCGAGCGCGCGATCAAGCGCGGCACCGGCGACCTCGAGGGCGTGAACTACGAGGAAATCCGTTACGAGGGTTATGGCATCGGTGGTGCCGCGGTGATGGTCGACTGCATGACTGACAATCGTACGCGCACCGTTGCCGACGTGCGCCACGCGTTTACCAAGCACGGCGGCAATCTCGGCACCGACGGTTCTGTGGCATTCCTGTTCAGGCATTGCGGCCAGATGGTGTTCGCGCCGGGCACGGACGAGGGGAAATTGATGGATGCGGCTGTCGATGCCGGCGCGCAAGACGTCGAGACCGACGAGGACGGCAGCATCGAAGTGATTACCGGGCCGGCGGAGTTTTCGGCAGTGCGGGCGGCGCTTGAGAAACAGGGATTCAAGCCCGAGTTCGCCGAGATCACGATGAAACCCGGCACCGAAAATGCGCTGACCGGGGACGACGCGGTGCGCATGCAAAAACTCCTGGATGCACTCGAGGCCGTCGATGATGTGCAGGAGGTATATACCACCGCAGTCCTCGACGAGCCTGCTTGAACCCGGCGACCACGCTCCGGATTCTCGGTATTGATCCCGGGCTGCGTGTGACCGGTTTCGGGATTATCGAACAGACCGGTCAGCATCTCGTCTATGTTGCCAGCGGCTGCATCCGCAGCGGTGACGGTGAATTGCCGCAACGCCTCAAGGTGCTGCTGGACGGTTTGCAGGAAGTCATTGCGGGATATCAGCCGCAGTGTGCCGCGATCGAGCAGGTGTTCGTCAACGTCAATCCCAAATCGACCTTGCTGCTGGGCCAGGCGCGGGGCGCCGCGATTTGCGCGGCAGTTTCCAGCGCGTTGCCGGTGGCCGAGTACACGGCGCTGCAGGTCAAGCAGGCGGTGGCGGGTACCGGCCATGCCAACAAGGATCAGGTCAAAGCGATGGTGCGACGGCTGCTGAAGCTGCCCGGCGATCCCGGCGCCGATGCCGCGGACGCGCTGGCCTGCGCGATCTGCCATGCGCACGGTGGACAGGGGTACGGCGGGCTGGGTGTCGGGCGCCGCCGGCGTGCCGGCCGGCTGCGATGAGCCGCATTCTGCTGGCTTGGGAACTGGGCACCGGCCTGGGACACCTCGGGCCTTTCCTCAGCCTCGTGCCGAAACTGCTGGAGCGCGGACACAAAATTCACATTGCTGCCAGGGAGATTTCCAGCGCCTGCAGGGCCGTGGACGCGCTGCCGGTGATGGTGCATCAGGCGCCGTTGTGTCTGAATACCTATGGCGGGTTGCAGGAGCCGCCCCTGAACTACGCCGAGATCCTGATGCGCTACGGCTATCTGGAGCCGGCGATGCTGCGTGCCATGCTTGCGGCATGGAGTTCATTGATATGCTCGACCGAAGCGGACATCGTGATTGCGGATCATGCGCCCACTGCATTGCTGGCAGCACGCATCCTCGACATTCCGCGTGCGGTTATCGGTGGGCCATTCAACGTGCCTCCGCCTGCAGATCCGATGCCGAACATGCGCACATGGGTCGCGGTGCCGCACCAACGTCTTGCAGACAGCGATCACCGGGTGCTGAAGGTCATCAACGAAGCCGTGCCCAGGGGCGCAGACATTGATGCGTTGCGCCGGATTTTTGACGGTGCGGCGCATTTTTTTTCAGGTGTGCCGGAACTGGATCCTTACGGTGCACGTGATCCGGGTGATTACCTGGGCCTGCAGGTAATGTCGACAGGCAGCGGAGACCCGACATGGCCAGCCGGCGATGGCAAAAAGGTGTTTGCTTATCTGAATTCCGGATACAAACATCTGGAACGCGCGCTTCAGGCATTGGCGGACAGCGGGGTCCGGGTGCTGGCTTATGTGTTCGGCGGCAACGAATCGCTGCTGGGGCGATACCGCAGCGCACGACTGAATTTCACGCCGCAGCCGCTGGATTTTCACCTGGTCGCAGCGGATTGCGACCTTTGCGTATGCCATGGTAATTCCGGGACCACGCTGGGAATGCTGCACGGCGGCCGCCCGGTACTGGTGCTGCCCATGCATCTGGAACATTTTCTGCTGGGCAAAAGGGTGGAAAGCACCGGCGCCGGATGTGTCGTGCATCCGGAGACGGCGGAGCCCGACATCAGCGGTACTCTGGCAACGATGCTTGGCACCGAGACCTTTGGTCAGAATGCGCGGGCCCTGGCGTCGCGATATGCCGGCGGGTCTGTTGGTACAATGACTGATCGGGCAATTGCCCGCATTGAAGCGCTGTCCGCGAAAGCGGCGGGCTCCCAAACATGATCGGGCGCATTTCCGGACGTCTCTTGAGCAAGCAACCGCCGCAAGTCACGGTGGACGTCAATGGAATCGGGTATGAGATCGATGTGCCGATGAGCACGCTCTATCAGCTGCCGGCGACCGGTGCCGACGTGATCCTTTATACCCAGTTGATCGTCCGCGAGGACGCCCATCTGCTCTACGGTTTTGCCACCGAGATCGAGCGCGCGCTGTTCCGGCAGCTGATCAGGATCTCCGGCGTGGGTGCGCGGACCGCGTTGTCGGTGCTGTCAGGCATGTCCGTTGCTGATGTGCACGAGGCGGTGCGCACCCAGGACATTGCACGCATGACCAAGGTGCCCGGCATCGGCAAAAAAACCGCGGAACGCTTGTTGCTCGAATTGCGCGACCGTCTCACGCTCAAGGGTGGTGATTCTGCCGCGCCGGCGGGCGGCGCGCCCGGCGCCGGCGATGTCGTCAACGCTCTTGCCGCGCTTGGCTACAATGACCGTGAAGTGACCTGGGCGGTGTCGCAGTTGCCGGCTGGGGCGTCGGTAACCGAGGGTATACGCCAGGCGCTGAAGCTGTTGTCCAAATCCTGACCTTATCCAGACTGGCTGACATGATCGAAACCGACCGCCTGATCTCTGCAGCACCCGCCTCGACGCAGGAAGAGGTGCTGGAGCGTGCGCTGCGGCCCAAGGCACTCGATGAGTATGTAGGGCAGGAAAAAGTCCGCGGACAGTTGTCGATATTCATCGAGGCTGCGCGCAAGCGTAAAGAGGCGCTGGATCACGTGCTGCTGTTCGGACCGCCCGGGCTGGGGAAAACCACGCTCGCCCATATCATCGCCCGCGAAATGGGCGTCAACCTGCGCCATACCTCCGGGCCGGTGATCGAGCGAGCCGGTGATCTTGCGGCGATGCTGACCAACCTCGAGCCGAATGACGTGCTGTTCATCGACGAGATACACCGGTTGTCACCGGTGGTCGAGGAAATTCTGTACCCGGCCCTGGAGGATTTTCAGATCGACATCATGATCGGCGAAGGTCCGGCGGCACGCTCGGTCAAGCTTGATCTGCCGCCGTTCACGCTGGTCGGCGCGACCACGCGCGCGGGCATGCTGACCAACCCGTTGCGTGACCGGTTCGGCATTGTTGCGCGGTTGGAGTTTTATTCCACCGCCGAGCTCACGCAGATTGTCAAACGCTCGGCGCGGCTGCTCGAGGTCGAAATCGATCCGGACGGCGCACACGAAGTTGCCGGTCGCTCGCGCGGCACGCCGCGCATTTCCAATCGCCTGCTGCGCCGGGTTCGTGATTTTGCCGAGGTGCGGGCGCAGGGGAAGGTCACCCGCGCGGTGGCGGATGACGCGCTGAAAATGCTCGACGTGGATGCGATCGGGCTGGACGTGATGGATCGCAAGCTGTTGCAGGCGGTCATCGACAAGTTCGGCGGCGGCCCGGTCGGCGTCGACAATCTCGCCGCGGCCATCGGTGAAGAACGCGACACGATCGAAGATGTGCTGGAGCCGTATCTGATCCAGCAGGGTTATCTGCAGCGCACACCGCGCGGACGCGTAGCGACGGCACTGGCTTACCGCCATTTCGGTCTCGCCGCACCGCGCGGCGACGGGCTGCGCGACCTGTGGGACGGCAGCACCCCGGCCGAATGAGAGAATATTTCATAACATGTTGTTTTAATTGAATAAAAATACAAAACGTCAGCGCATCACCCCGGCGGTTCCGGACCAACCGGAAAATGATGGCGCCGCGGCGCAACCCTTTTCCTGGCCGGTGCGCGTTTATTACGAGGACACCGATGCAGGCGGCGTCGTTTATTACGCCAATTACCTGAGCTTCATGGAGCGTGCGCGTACCGAATGGCTGCGTGCATCGGGGTTGGAGCAACCGGAACTTGCGGCTACGCATGGCGTACTGTTCGTGGTGCGCGCAGTGCACATCGAGTACCTGAAGCCGTCGCGATTTAACGACAGCTTGCAGGTCACGGTGGAAGTGGTTAACGTCGGCGGCAGCCGCATCCGGTTTTTGCAGCATGTGCTGCGCGGGAACGAGGAGATTGTGCGGGCGGAGGTCGATGTCGTGTGTGTCAGCACCGATACGTTCAAGCCGGCCCGAATTCCCCGGGAGATGCGAACAACAATGGGAACGGAATCTTGAACGCGACGCTTACACATGACATGTCGGTACTCAGCCTGATCACCGGGGCCAGTGTGCCGGTGCAGTTGGTGATGGCGATACTGATGCTGGCATCGTTGTTTTCCTGGTACTACATATTCCTGAAGGAATTCACGCTGCGCCGGGCCGCGCGGCAGACCGCCGAGTTCGAGCGCCAGTTCTGGAGCGGTGCTGATCTCAACGAACTGTTCCAGCGCGCAGTCAACGCGCGCGAATCCGCGGGCACCCTGGAGCGGATTTTCGAGTCGGGTTTCCGCGAATTCACCAAGCACCGGCGCGAACCGGGCGTTGATGTTGCAGCGCTGATGGACAGCACGCGGCGCGCGATGCGCGCGACCTATCAGCGCGAAATGGACACGCTGGAGTCGTCTCTGTCATTCCTGGCTTCCGTGGGATCGGTCAGCCCGTATATCGGCCTGCTCGGCACCGTGTGGGGCATCATGAATGCGTTTCGGGGGCTCGCCAACGTGGCGCAGGCGACGCTGGGTCATGTTGCCCCCGGCATCGCCGAAGCGTTGATCGCCACCGCCATCGGCCTGTTCGCGGCGATTCCCGCGGTGGTGGCCTACAACCGTTTTGCCGGCGACGTCAGCCGGCTCGCGATCCGCTTCGAATCGTTCACTGAAGAATTTTCGAACATCCTGCAGCGGCAGGTGAGCTAGGGCCTATGAGCAGCACTTCATCAGATGCGTTGTGGTCAGAATGGTCAGTGGCAAGGCGGGCAACGCAGCCAGTGGCAATTTTGGCCCCAATACCGAGGCCAAATCGCCGCCGTCGCACGCACGAAGTGACTGCGCATAGGCCTGACACATGCTGATCGAGAAACGCAGCGGCCGGCGCCTGATGAACCAGATCAATGTCGTGCCCTACATTGACGTGATGTTGGTGCTGCTGGTCATTTTCATGGTGACGGCGCCGCTGATCAATCCCGGCCAGGTCGAGCTGCCGTCGATCGGAAAAACCTCGGCGCCGCCGGTAGCGCCGCTGGAAGTGTCCGTAGACAAGAACGGCGCGCTGTCATTGCGCGATCGTGACAAGGGCGCGACCGATAGCAAGGTCACTCGCGACGAACTTCTGGCCGCAATCAGGGAAAAGCAGAAAGCCAATCCAAATCAGCCCGTGGTCATTGCCGCGGACAAGGACGTGCGGTACGAATCCGTGCTCGAAGTGATGGACATGCTGCAACAGAACAACGTGCAGAAAGTAGGGCTGCTCGCCCGCCCCAAAAACTGATGACGGCCGCTGCGATCAAGACCCGCGAACAGGCGCTAGCCGGTGCGCTGGCCTTCGCGATGCACGTGCTGTTTCTGGTCTTGCTGGTGTTCAGCGTGAGCTGGCAGCAGAAACAGATCGATACCACTGTCGTCGTGGACCTGTGGCGTGACCTCCCGCCATTGCCGCAACCCAGGGTCGAGCCTTCGAAGCCGCCGCCTCCGGTCGTCAAGCCGGAACCGCCACCGCCTGCGCCGAAAGTCGAAGTCAAACCGCCGCCGCCGGCAAAGCCGGAGCCTGCGCCCAAACCGGACATCGCGCTGAAGGAAAAACTGGAGAAGGAACGCAAGCTCAAGGAGCAGGCGGCAGCAGAGGCGAAGAAACGTGCGATTGAGAAAGCGCGCGAGGAGGAACTGGAGAAGAAAAAACGGGCGGCAGCGGAGGCCCTGAAAAAACAGCAGGCGCTGGAGGCGGAGAAAAAACGTATCGCTGCCGAGGAACAGAAGGCGCGCGATGCGCTGGCCGCGCAGCAGGCCGCGGCGCAGGCGAGAGTCGTCGACGAGTACAAGCGGCGGATCAGCGACAAGATCCGGCGTCTTATCGTATTGCCGCCCAATGTCAGCGACGCTGCCCAGGTCGAGTTCGAGATCATCGTGCTTCCCGGCGGGGAGGTGCTCGGCGCGAAACTGAAGCGTTCCACCAACAGCATCCCCGCCTATGACAGCGCCGTGGAGCGCGCGATCCTGAAGGCGCAACCGCTGCCGCTGCCGCCCGATCCGGCGCTGATGCGGCAGTTCCGGGAACTTAATCTGGTATTCCGTCCCAAAGAGTAAACACAATAATGCGATCCCTCAGCGGAAAAGAGTTCACCTTGATCAACAAACTGATGCGTTTCTTCGTGACCGCGCTGATGCTTGCGGCGGGCACCGCCGGCGCGTCGCTGACCATCGAGATCGTCGGCGCCGGTGCCAACCAGATTCCGGTAGCCATCGTGCCGTTCCGGGCCGAAGAAGGACTCGCACAGCGCATCACGCCGGTGGTCGCGGCCGATCTCGCGCGCAGCGGCCTGTTCAAGACGGTGGATCCCGGCGGCATGAACCCGGTGCCGCACGAGCCCGAACAGTTGAATTATGCGCAGTGGCGCGCGCGCGGCGCCGAGGCGGTGGTGATCGGATCGGTGACCAAGGCGCCGGACGGCCGCTATGACATCCGCTTCCGGGTCATGGATGCCGTCAAGCAGACGCAGATCGCGGGTTTCGTGTATTTCGCTACCGAAAACCAGCTGCGGCTGACAGCGCACAAAATAGCTGATGTTATCTATGAAAAACTGACCGGAGATACCGGTGTATTCGCGACCCGCATCGCCTATGTGGTCAAACGCGGACCGCGCTACGAGCTGCATGTCGCCGACGCTGACGGCTATGGCGCACAAAGCGTGCTGAGCTCGAACGAGCCGATCATCTCGCCGGCATGGTCGCCCGACGGCACGCGACTGGCGTATGTGTCTTTCGAGCAGAAGAAGCCCATTGTGTATGTACAGTCGCTGACCACCGGGGGGCGTCGGGCAGTCGCAGCATTCCGCGGCAGCAACAGTGCGCCGGCATGGTCGCCGGACGGGCGGCGGCTGGCGGTGACTCTGACGCGTGACGGCAACTCACAGCTTTATCTGATCAATGCCGATGGTTCGGATTCGCCGGTGCGCCTCACGCAGAGCGCTGCGATCGACACCGAAGCCAACTTCGCACCGGACGGTCAGTCGATACTGTTCACGTCCGACCGCGGCGGCGGACCGCAGATCTACAGGGTTTCCGCCAGCGGAGGTGCGGCGCAGCGCATCACCTTTGAAGGCAGCTACAACGTGTCGCCGCGGCACAGTCCCGACGGCAAGAGCTTTACCTTCATTCAGCGCAACAATGGCCGCTTCAACGTTGCGGTGCAGGATTTCGCGACCCGGCAGGTGCAGGTGCTGACCGACGGCGGTATCGATGAATCGCCGAGTTTTGCGCCGAACAGCAAGGTTATCCTCTACGCAACCCAGGTTGGAGGCCGTGGTATATTGGCCGCCGTTTCCAGCGACGGTCGCATCAAGCAGCGATTGACTGCCGATGTCGGGGATGCGCGTGAACCCGCGTGGAGCCCTGTGGTCAATAAGTAACACTCAGCAAACCACCCCCTGTCGACAAGGAGCTAGACATGAAACGGTTATTACTGGCAGCAATGGCATTGGCGATACTCGCCGCCTGCAGCAGCACCCCCACGAAGGAACAGGACGGCGCCGCCGTCGAGGACCGCAGCGGCGCCACCGCGGCGCAACAGCCTGCGAAACCGCCGGCAGCCACGGGTCCGACCGCAACGCCGCTCGGCTCCACCGGTGTCGGGGGTAATCCACTGAAGGACCCGTCCAACATTCTGTCCAAGCGCAGCGTGTTTTTCGAGCTGGACAGCAACATTGTGAAAGACGAGTTCAAGCCGCTGGTATCGGCGCACGCGCGTTATCTGCAGCAGAACCGCGCCATGAAAATGACCATTCAGGGAAATGCCGACGAACGCGGCAGCCGTGAATACAACCTCGCACTGGGCCAGCGGCGGGCGGATGCCGTCAAGCAGATGATGCAGTTGCTGGGCGCGCAAAGTGAACAGATCGAGACCGTCAGTTTCGGTGAGGAAAAACCCAGGGCCGCCGGTCATGATGAGGCCAGCTGGGCTGAGAACCGCCGCGCTGACATCGTATATCCCAACGACTGATACCGCGCATGACGATGTCCCGTAGTTTGCGTTTCGCAGGCGGGCTGCTGCTATGCGGTAGTCTGTTGGCCGCCGGGCAGGCAGTCGCCGGCATGTTTGACGACGAGATTGCACGCAAGCAGATCGCGGAGCAGCAGAAGCGGATCGACGAGATGCGGCAGCAGACTGACGGCATCAATGCCCGTCTGGCGAGGATAGAGGACGGGGTCAAATCCCAGCCGGTGCTGGCGCTGGTTTCCGAAATCGAGAAACTCCGCGAGGAGATTCGCGCATTGCGCGGGCAGGTTGAGGTGCTGGGTCACGACATCGAGGGTGTGTCCAAGCGACAGCGCGACATGTATGTCGATCTGGACCTGCGGTTGCGTCGCTTTGAGCAACCGGGCGCGCCGGCTGCGGGTGCCAAACCGGCCGGCGGGACCGATGCCGCGAAGGTTGCATCTGCGGCCCCGGTCAGCGGGGACGAGAACGATGTGTATGAACAGGCCCAGAACCAGCGCCGCATCGGCAATTACCAGGGGGCGATCAGTGCATTCCAGGGGTTCATCACGCGCTTTCCGAAAAGCGCGCTCGCGCCCCGCGCGCAGTACTGGATTGGTGACTCCTATTTCAACCTGCGTGATTTCAAGAACGCGATTGCCAGTCAGCAGAAACTGGTCGCAACGTATCCCGACAGTTCATCGGTGCCGGATGCCCTGCTGAATATGGCGAGTTCGCAACTGGAGGCCGGAGATAGCGTCGCCGCGCGCAAAACCATGGACAGCCTGATTGCGCGTTATCCGTCCTCCGAGGCGGCTGAGAAGGCGCGACGGCGTCTCGCCAATCTGCGTTGAGCGCCGTTCCGGGCATATCGCCGGCGGTCCTGTCCCGGTGTCTCCAGTGAACCAAGTCGTCACCGAATCCTCCGGCGTCGCAAATCCGACCGCGACGGCGCTGCGTGTCACCGAGATTTTTCTCTCGCTCCAGGGGGAAACCAGCCGTGTCGGCCTGCCGACGGTTTTTGTGAGGCTGACCGGATGTCCGCTGCGCTGTGGCTACTGTGATACCGCTTACGCGTTTCACGGCGGTGAGTCGCTGCAGCTTGACGACATCCTGCAGCGAGTCGCGGCATACGGCGTACGGCATGTCACGCTG
>Ga0224505_10001764_pt1 | contig 13308 bp, 12 predicted proteins | sample SF_Jan12_sed_USG_FD_169102 | JGI IMG/M metagenome (GOLD analysis project Ga0224505, IMG submission 169102) | Sediment microbial communities from San Francisco Bay, California, United States - SF_Jan12_sed_USGS_4_1 | ecosystem: Environmental > Aquatic > Marine > Sediment | place: USA: California...
AGGGGTCGTGCGCCACGAGCTGCAAGGCGATCTGGGTGATGCAGGCCGACGGATCCGGTCAGACGGCCGTCACGGCCTGGTCCAACGCCATCGAGGACACCGCTCCGGTGTGGGTCTCGTCCTCGACGCTGCTCTTCACGAGCAATCGTGTGGCGGGGGGAGGCTTGCAACCCAAGGAGATCTGGTCGATTTCGGTCACCGGCGGCACGGCGACACAGCTCACCGAGACGGCCGCGGCGAGCTCCGTGCCCGACGTCTCACCCGATGGCACGTCGGTGGTGTTCGCGTCGGACCGCGACGGCACCGGACGGCTGTACACGATGACGACCGGCGGCGCCTCGCAAGCGGTGGTGAGCCTGTCGGGTGCCGCGGTGCCCACGAAGTTCGCCAAGGATCCGACATGGGCCCCCGGCGACGATCGGTTCGCCTTCACCGGCTCGGCCGTGCTGGTCGCGACCCCGCCCGATCTCTACGTCTCGAACACGAGCGGAACGGGGTCCCACATCGCGTACGACCCGGGCGACCAACCGGTCTACACGCCGTCGTGGTCGCCCGACGGGACGCGCGTCGTGCTCGCGGTGGATACCGGGGGCGCGAACAACCTGCAGATCCGAGTGGTGAACCCCGCCAACGGCACCGCGACGACGCTGGCGTCGCACGCCGCCGACGAGCGGAACCCGAGTTGGCAGCCCGTCGCGGGACCGAGCCCCTCGCCGTCGTCGTCGCCGAGCCCTTCGCCCAGCCCATCGCCGTCACCCAGCCCATCACCCAGCCCGTCGCCGTCACCCAGCCCGTCGCCGTCACCCAGCCCATCGCCCACGCCCCCTCCTCCTCCTCCGCTCGACGGCGTGCACGTCGAAGTAGGCGACTTCTACTTCGATCCTGCGACGGTACCGGTCAAGCGTGGGGGCAGCGTGGTGTTCGACTACGTCGGGCCTGCGCACCACACCGCGACCGACAACTCCGGCCTCGAGCTCTACGACTCGGGCTCGGTGGGGGCGGGTGAGCCGAGTACCTGGTTCACGTTCGAGGCCGCCGGCACCTACGCGTTCATCTGCACACCACACCCGTTCATGGGGGGCAGGGTGTCGGTGCCCATGCGCGCGGCGCCGAGGACCGGCGGCGTGCACAAGCGGTTCACCTTGACGTGGGCCTCGGCGTCGGCGACCGGCGACCATGTGTACGACGTGCAGATCCGCAAACCCGGGAAGGCCTGGACGTCGTGGCGCAGGGGCGTCACCATGCGCGGCGACTCGTTCACCCCCAACGCGGGTAAGGGCCGGTACCGTTTCCGCGCACGCATGCGCGACGTCGCGCTCGGCGAGCGTTCGCGATGGTCGGCGGCCGTCGCGATCCGCGTCGGTTGAGAACCGGGCTCTGCGGTAGCGTCGTGGTCGCGGCCCGGTTCCGGGACGCGGACCCGACGGGGGAGATGCCGTGGCTCGTTTCAAGGTGGGTGCCCAGTTCCATCCGCAGCTGACCTCGATGGACAACCTCCGCCGTGGCTGGCGCGCCGCCGAGGCCATGGGCGTCGACACGATCTGGACCTGGGATCACTTCTTCCCGCTCTACGACGGTCCCGACGGCATGCACTTCGAGGGGTGGACGCTGCTGGCCGCGATGGCCTGCGACACCGATCACGCGGAGTTCGGGATGCTGGTGACCTGCAACTCCTATCGCAATCCGGAGCTGCTCGCCGACATGGCGCGCACGGTCGACCACCTCAGTCACGGCAGGTTGATCCTCGGCATCGGCGCCGGCTGGTTCGAGCGCGACTACGAGGAGTACGGCTACGAGTTCGGCACCGCGACCGAACGATTGAGGGCACTCGAGGCCGCACTGCCACGCATCGAGGCTCGTCTGGCGAAGCTCGACCCGGCTCCGCTGCGCTCACCCCTGCCGCTGATGATCGGGGGAAGCGGCGAGAAGATCACGCTGCGGCTGGTGGCCGAGCACGCGAACGCCTGGAACAGCTTCGGCCCGCCCGCCACGTTCGCCGCGAAGAACGCCGTGCTCGACCAGTGGTGCGAGCGCATCGGCCGCGACCCAGCTGAGATCGAACGTACGGTGTTGATCGACCCCGACGAGGTCGACGAGCTCGAGGGGTTCCTGGAGGCCGGGGCTCAGCACCTCATCGTGGGCCTGGGCGCCTCAGGTGAGACCGCGTTCGATCTCGAGCCCGTACAACGCCTGATCGACCAGCGCGGGTAGCTGCCCACCGGGCCGTTCGAACTAGGCGGCCGGCAGCCAAGGCTTCGCGACCATCGGCGCCACGTTGTCGGCCCGTCGGCGGTAGCGAGGGACACGCGCTGTAGCGCACCCTGGCGACATGCACCCCCGACCTTTCCCGAAGACATGGTCCTCCTTCCTGCCGCTGGCGATGATCGCCGGGCTCGTAGTGGCGCCCGCCGTTTCGGCGGGGGCGGTCGTTCCCGGCCCCGCGGGACAGATCGCGTTCCAATCCGAGCGCGACGGTGACTTCGAGATCTGGGTCGTTAACCCCGACGGGTCTGCGCCCACGAAGGTCACTGACAACACCACGCTTGACGCCGACCCGGTCTGGTCGCCGGATGGCTCGCGTATCGCATACCAGCGTGCAGGGTCGTGCGCGAACCCCTGCCGCGCGATCTGGGTGATGAACGCCGACGGCTCGGGTGCGACCGCGCTCACTCCCTACACCTCCGGCGTCGCAGATTCAGGGCCATCGTGGTCGCCCGACGGCGCCACGATCGCGTTCGCGAGCACGCGCGTCGGTGGCGTGAAGCACGTCTTCACCGTGCCGGTCACCGGGGGCCCGGTCGCGCAGCTCACCTCCGGGCCGGACGCAGACTGGGCCCCCGAGTGGTCGCCAGACGGGCTCGGCATCGTGTTCACGTCGATCCGGACCGGGTCGTCGCAGCTCTTCACGATGGCACCCGACGGCTCGGCACAGACGCGTGTGCCGTTGAGCGGTGCCGTGCCCTCGGACCTGATCGGTGAACCCTCCTACTCACCCGACGGCAGCCGCATCGCATTCCGTGGGGCGGCAGATCTGTACGCGGCTCCGACGCAGATATTCGTGGCGAACGCGAACGGCACCGGCTCGACCCTCGCGTACGCGGCCCCGGGCGGCGCGTTCGTCTACACGCCCGCATGGTCGCCTGACGCATCGAGGTTGGTGATCGGGGTCGACACCGCCACCCCTGCCAAGGGCTTCGAGGTGGTCTCGGTCGAGCTCTCGTCCGGCACGGGAACCACGGTCTCGTCGGCGGGTGCCGACGACCTGAACCCGAGCTGGGGCACGAACACCACCCTGCTCGTCGCCTCGTCGGCTCCTCCTCCGCCGCCGCCCGCCGACAGTCACGTGGCGGCGACGGACAACCGGTTCACGCCGTCGGCGCAGACCGTCGCGGTCGGCACCAAGGTCGTGTGGGACTTCCTCGGGACGGGCACGCACAACGCCACCGACTCGAGTCCGCTGGCGATGTTCGCCTCCGGGAACAAGGGCAACGGCGCGTCGTTCGGCTACCGCTACACAGGAGCGGGCGCGTACACATTCCGCTGCACGAACCACCGCAAGATGACGGGAAGCGTGGCCGTGCCGATGGGCGCTGCGGCCACCTCGGGCTCGACCTCGTCGCAGATCGCGCTCTCGTGGTCGAGCCTCGCGACGGTGCCGACGGGCTACGTCGTCGACGTGCAGATCCTTCGGCCACGGTCGAAGAAGTGGGCCACCTGGCGCTCCAGCGTGTCCACGGGCTCCGGGGTGTTCACGCCTGACTCCGGTACCGGGGCTTACGGGTTCCGGTCTCGATTGCGCGCCGTGTCGAGCGGGTCGACATCCGGCTGGTCACCGCCGGTGACGCTCACGATCTCGTAGATGTCCGCTCCCCCCCGGGCGGCATCGGGGCCGGGTCCTCGCGAGGACCCGGCCCCGACCATATGGCCGCCGAGAGAGTCAGGCCCTGCTGGAATCGAAGAACGCGGTCCAGTCGGCGTTGGCGCCCTCGCCGGTTCCGACGATGAACTGCTCGACCATCTCGCGGCCCATCTCGTCGGTGAACTGCACGGGAGGGCTCTTCATGAAGTAGGCGCTCGGGCCGATGATCGGTCCGCCGATGCCGCGATCCATCGCGAGCTTCGCGCACCGCACCGCGTCGATGATCACGCCGGCCGAGTTCGGCGAGTCCCACACCTCGAGCTTCATCTCGATCGTGAGGGGCACGTCGCCGAAGTTGCGGCCTTCCAAGCGGATCATGGCCCACTTGCGATCCTCGAGCCACGGCACGTGGTCGCTGGGGCCGATGTGGATGTCGTGCGTGTCGAGCGGCTCTTGGAGCTGGCTCTGCACCGACTGGGTCTTCGAGATCTTCTTCGAGATCAATCGCTCGCGCTCGAGCATGTTCTTGAAGTCCATGTTGCCGCCGAAGTTCAGCTGGTACGTACGATCGAGCTCGACGCCGCGATCCTCGAAGAGTTTCGCGAGCACGCGGTGGGTGATCGTTGCGCCCACCTGGCTCTTGATGTCGTCGCCCACGATCGGGACGCCGGCGTCGCCGAACTTCTTGGCCCACGTCGGGTCGGAGGCGATGAATACCGGCAGTGCGTTCACGAAGCCCACGCCCGCGTCGATCGCGCACTGGGCGTAGAAGCGGTCGGCTTCCTCGGAACCCACGGGCAGGTAGCTCACGAGCACGTCGGCCCGCGCGTCGCGCAAGGTCTGCACGACGTCGGCCTCGGGCTCGTCGGATTCGGTGACCGTCTCGCGGTAATAGGTACCGAGCCCGTCGAGCGTGCGGCCGCGGCTGACCGTGACGCCCAGCGGGGCCACTTCGCTGAACCGGATCGTGTTGTTCGGCTCGGCGAAGATGGCCTCGGCGACGTCGCTGCCGACCTTGTTCGCGTCGACGTCGAAGGCGGCGACGACTTCGACGTCGCGCACGTGATACCCGCCGAGATCGACGTGCATCAGTCCGGGAACGCTGTCCGCCGGGTCGGCGTCGCGGTAGTACGTCAGGCCCTGCACGAGCGACGACGCGCAGTTGCCCACGCCGACGATCGCGATACGGACGGTGCTCATGAGGTGTGCTCCTTCCTACTGAGGACCGCCGTGCGGCGGCTCCTCGTGCTTCCTCGTTCGGTGTCTCGTTGTGCGACCTTGCTGCGCTCCTTGCGGACCAATCCGTCGAGCCACGCGATGTCGCTCTCGGTCGCGGTGCGGCCGTGTTCCATGACCGCGAGCGTGTAGTCGTCGACCCCCTCGCGCGGCGTGCGCAGCGAGCCGTCGATCGTGTCGAGGCGCTCGGCGAGGAACGCCTGACGCCGCTCGAGCAGCCTGATGCGGGTCTCGGGGGGCAGGTAGCGGAAGAACGCGAGGCGCACCCGGAACCTCGTGTCCTCGCTCGAGCTGTCGGCCGGTGTTTCCTGCAGCAGTTCGAGGAATGCGCGTTCGCCCTGCTCGGTGATGCCGAACACGGTCTTTCGTCGTCCGCCGGTCGCTCCTCCCGGCATCGGGGCCACGAGCCCGTCGCGCTCGAGCCTTCGAAGGGTCGGATAGAGCGAGCCGTAGGAGACCCGCCAGAACCCGCCCAGCGATTCGCCCAGCTCGCGGGAGAGCTGGTATCCGTGCATGGGCTGTTGCTTCAACAGGCCGAGGATCGCGAGTTCGAGCATGCGGAGCCGGTCCCTCCTCGAGTCGATGTCTCACTTCGATATATCGAGTACATATATCGGCCCGATATATCTACACTGAGAGCCGGACCCCGTCAAATCCTTCCCCGAGTGCTCGGGGTGGTCGACCCGAGCCCGGTTCCGGGTGAAGATGGTGGTCGAGCTGGCTCCTGGAGGTGCCCGACCTGCAGCAGGAGGCGATCCCGATCCCCGACGAGGTTTCCGAGCAGCTTCGGCTGCTCGCGGCCCTCACGGGGGTCGACGAGCAGGAACACCTGCGTCGAGCCGTCCGCGGCTACCTCGAGTCGTCGGGGCGCGAGGCCGAGGTCACCGCGTTCGCCGACCGTGCGCGCGAGCGCGTGCGCTCGGTGCTCGACCGGCTGGGGGACCTGTAGACGCCCCCCGCACGCTCACCGTGGACGACGTGATGGCGATCGCGCGCGCGGAACTCGGCGAGCGAGCGTTGGCCGACCACGGTCGTCTCGCCGAGGCCGTGGCCGAGCCGACCCGCCGCGAGGAGGGTCGCGAGGTCTACCCCGCCGTCGTTGCGAAGGCTGCGGGGCTGCTGCTGGCGATGTTGCGTCTTCGGCCCTTCGCCCGCGGCAACGCTCGGGTCTCGCTGCTGACGACGATCGTGTTCCTCAATCGCAACGGCCTGGACGTCGTGGCGCAGGACGACGACCTGATCGCGCTCGTCGCGGTCGCCGCCACGGGCGAGCTCACCGCGCTGCAGACGGCCGCCGCACTCGAGCGGTTCGTGGTGCCCCTCACGACACCTCAGTGACCGCGGCTACCGCTGGCCCGGGCGCCGGTAGTCGGCGACGTAGGCCGGCACCTCGGTGCCCTCGCGCAGCAGCGGGTCGCCGACGGGTTCGCCCGGCACCGTGCGCAGCGGCAGGACGCCCGCCCACACGTCGAGGGCCAGGTCGTCGTCGGGCTCCTCGGGGAACCCCTCGCTGACCTTGGCGCTGCATTCGTCGAGCGCGACCTTCACGAAGGTCGTCTGCCGCAGCTCGTCGTCGCTGGGAGGCCGAGCGTCGGCGCTGCGCCCGGGTGCGACATGGTCGGTGATCGCGTCGAATACCTGCGCGAGCTCGTCGCGGTCGGTAACCTCCTGGGCTTCGCCGTAGACGATCACCGTGCGGTAGTTCATCGAGTGCTCGAACATCGAGCGCGCGAAGCGGATGCCGTCGACGAGCGTCACCGCGATCGCCACCGCCAGCCCTTGCTTGATGGCTCGCAAGGTGCTCGAGGCAGCGGAACCGTGCACGTAGAGCGTGTCGTCGATGCGTGTGTGGATCGTGGGGATCACGCGAGGGTCGCCGTCGTCGGCGACCCATGCGAGATGGCAGTAGATCGCCTCGTCGAGGATCGCGTGCACGCGATCGCGGTCGTAGACCCCGAGTTCCGGGATGCGTCGGACACGGGTTCGAGGCGTGGGTGCCTGTGACATGGGCGGATGCTACCCGGACACCTCGAGGCGCATCCTGCGGGCGGCGCGGTCGAGTGCGCCGAGCAGCGGGCGGCCCAGCGCGATCACGAGCACCGCATTGCCGACCGCGCGGAACGTGTCCCAGGCGAACGAGCTCGCTGCGTAGAACGCGAGGTAGTGACGGAGGTTCGTGGCTGCATCGGCCGTCGGATCCCAGTCCACGGCCGTCCCGGCGGTCAGGAACGGCCACGACCACAGGTTCATCACCGCCCCGAACAGGTAGCCGGCCACCACCCCGTAGGCAGCGAGCGAGGCGATGCGCACGGGCCACGACGTCGTCGGCATCAGTCCGGCACCCATCCCAACCCATCCGACGGCCACCATCTGGAACGGCAGCCACGGCCCCAGTCCACCGAGGAAGAGGCCGCTCGCGAAGGTGCCGACGGCCCCCAAGAGGAACCCGAACGTGGGGCCGAACGCGTTCCCGGCCACGAGCACCACGATGAACATGGCGCTGAAGCCCAACACGAACCCCGGAAGACGAAGCGCCACCATCGCGGCGCCGAGCACGCCGAGCAGCGCCACGGTCTTCGGTCCGAGGCCGCCCCGGCCGAGCTCCACGAAGAGCACGGTGCCGAGGCAGATCACGAGCACCGCCAGGATCACCGGACCGTCGTTCGCGTGGTTCTCGTTCACGCCGGGCGTCACCGGCAGCACGAATGGCCAGAGGAACGCGAGCAAGCCGACGAGGTTCACGACGAGCAATGCCACGATGCGCAGCCGGGAGCGCCCCGTGAGTGCCCGGGCCCGCGCCGAGAGCGCACGAGGTGTGGTGGGGCCGGGGCGGGACCCGGTCGTCGCGGCGGCCCGGCGTTCGTCGGTGATCATGCGAGTGCCTCCGCCACCTGCTCGGGGGTGAGCCATCCGGGGCCGAAGGCGCGAGTCATCTGCGGCGCGAACACCGTCGAGTCGCCGAGCACCGCGCCGGGATCGCCGTCGGCGATCACCTCGCCGCCCGCGAGGATCACGACGCGAGTGGCGACCGCTGCCGCGAGCTCCACATCGTGGGTTGCCACCATCGCCGCGCCGCCCCCGTCGGCATGCGAGCGCAGGAACAGAGCGAGCCGATCCTTCGCCGAGGGATCGAGCCCGCGGGTCGGCTCGTCGAGCAGCAGCACAGGCGCCTCGACGGCGGCGATCGCGGCGGTCGCGACGAGCACGCGCTCACCCGCCGAGACGTCGCGGGGGTGCTGGGACGCGAGCTCGGCGATGCCGAGGGCCTGGAGCAAGGGTGCCGGGTCGTCGGAGAGGCCGCGGGCCGTGCGGGTCGAGCTCACCTCGTCGGCCACGGTCTCGGCGAACAGCACGACCTCCGGCTCCTGCGGGCACAGAGCGACGTCGACCCCGGGTGTGGGTGCCCGCCCGTCGACGGCGACGACACCGCGCGAGGGTTCGTGCACGCCAGCGATCGATCGCAGCAGGGTGGTCTTGCCGGCGCCGTTGCGACCCATGATCGCCACCACCTCGCCGCGGCGCACCTCGAGGTCGATCGCGCGCAGGACCGTCGAGTCGCCGTGGCGCGCGTGCAGGTCGCGCACGTGCACGAGGCGTTCACCCGGCGTCGCCCGCCGAGTGCCGGGAAGCTCGAACGGCGCGAGTCTGCCCCCGAGGCGCCGGGCCTCCCGCACCGTCAGCGGCACCGGCTTCCACCCGGCGAGCCTGCCAAGCCTCGCCACCGGAGGTCCCATGGCGAGCCGGCGGATCACCTCGGCAGGCTCGCCCACGGCGACCGAGCCCCGTTCGAAGCCGAGCGCGAGATCGACGAAGCCGGCGACCCGCTCCAGGCGATGCTCGGCGAGCAGCACCGTGATGCCGTGATCGTGCACCAGGCGCTGCAGGGCGGCCACCACGTGCTCGGCGCCCTGGGGGTCCAGCTGCGACGTCGGCTCATCGAGCACCAGGATGCGAGGGCCCGCCGCGAGCGCCGCGGCGATCGCGACGCGCTGCTGCTCGCCGCCCGAGAGGGTTCGCACGCTGCGCCGGCGCAGCGGCTCGATGTCGAGCAGGTCGAGCATCTCCTCGACCCGGCGCCGCATGTGCGCCGGGTCGACCCCGAGGTTCTCCATGCCGTAGGCGAGCTCGTCCTCGACGCGATCGAGCACGAACGAGGCCGCCGCGTCCTGCGGCACGAACGCGACGGCGTCGGCGAGAGCACGAGGCGCGTGCTCCAGGGTGTCGCGCCCGTCGACCGTGACGCGGCCTGAGAACCGCCCGCCGGTGAAGTGCGGCACGAGCCCGTTCGCCGCTCGCAGGAACGTCGACTTGCCCGCGCCGGTCGCACCGACTGCGAGCACGAACGTCCCTTCGCCGATCTCGACCGTGGCGTCGTGCAGGGCAGGCCGATCGGCGTCGGGGTAGGAGAACGACACCCCGTCGAACGCCAGCACGCTCATCGTGCGGAGGCTCCCTCGTGGTTGGTCCGTCGAGGCAGGGACGCGGGCACGAGCAGCAGCGCGATCGCGGCGAGCAGCCTCGGGTCGGCCGCGGGCCAGGCGAGCGGGAACGTCGACGGGTGGAGCCCGCCCGCGCCGGTGAATGCGGCGAGCAGGAACGCGCACGCGGCCATGAGCGACGTCGCGATGACGATCACCGCGCCGGTGGTCCACGGGTCCGGCCGGTACCGCGTGCGGCGGCCGCGTCCATGCCCGCGCGAGTCCATGCTCTCGGCGAGGGTCATCGCGTCCTCCATGCCGGTCTCGAGCACCGGCACCGCGAGAGCGGGCAGCGCTCGCCAGGCCGACGGATGCATGCCGCGCAGCCGCTGGGCCTCGCGCACCTGGCCGACCATCGCGATCGTGCGGGGCGCGATCGAGAGGGCCAGGGCGGCGGCGAGCGCCGGCTCGTGGAAGCGCCGGGGCGCGAGCCGCACCACGCCGAACGGGTCGGTGACGGCGTTGAAGGTGCCGAACACGATCAGCAGGGTCGCGAGCCGAGCGCCCTCGAGCGCCGCGAAGGCGACGCTCCCGGCGTCGACGGTGCCGAAGAACACCAGTGCGGTCCGTACCGCCATCGTCACGAGTCCGGCGATCGCGAAGACGCGGAACGATCGCTCGGTCGGACCGGGCACACGTTGCGCCGCGTAGACGAACCACGACACGGCCACGACGAGCCCCAGGTAGAAGGGGTCGGTCGTCGTGAACGCCACGAGGCCGGCGCAGGTCGCCCACACGATCCACGCGGCCGGGTGCATGGTCAGTGGTTCCCAGCGTCGGGCCGTCGAAGGGTGAACCATCCGGCGAGGCCGAGCGCGACGATCGCCACCAGGGCCACGATGCCGCCGATCGGAGGGCCCCCGCCGCTGGGTGCCGAGCCCGAAGCGAGCGTCGACAGGTCGGGGTCGTCGGTGGGTGAGGCCTGACTGGACGCGACCGGCGAAGCGCTCCGGTCGTCGCGCGATGCGCCGCCGCTCGCATCTCGGTCGCCGCCGTTCCCGTCGGACGCTCCGTGGGTGGCGGTGGGGCCAGAGGCGGCAGCGGCGCTGCTGCCGGTCGATCCGCCTGAACTCGCGCCGGACCCGCCGCCAGAGTCGGATCCGCCGCCGGAGTCACCCGTGCCGCTCCCACCGGAGCCGCCCGAGCCGCCGCCGTTCCCGCCGCCCGAGCCCCCGCCTCCGCCACCGCCATCCGGCGGCGGGGATGGCTCGGCGTCGACGCAGACGTCGTCGGCCCCGATCGCGGGCGGTGCGGGATGCGTCGCGCCCGAGTCGCCCGAGCCCCAGGACCATCCCTCGAGGTCGCCGTCGCCGATCGAGGCGCCGGCGGCGCCCGACCCGGCCCACGTCCACGCGCCGGAGCCGCCGTGCCAGTAGCCCCAGAAGTCGGGGTAGTCGCCGAAGCAGTCACCGCCGGTCGGGCCGACGCCGGCGAGTTGGCAGACGGCCTGCCCGCCGAAGCCGAGCCGGTACTGCAGCCCGTGTTGGGACGACGCGAGTTGGATCAATCGCAGGCCGCTCACGCTCGGGGCGTCGAGGGCCACGCAGTAGGTGAGCGTCTGTCTGCCCGTGTCGACGACGAGTCCGGCGTGGGGAGCGCCGGCTGCCTCGGCGGCGCACGCCACGCTCGACCCGGCCACCACCGGCGCGAGCGCCGGCAGCAGCAGGAACAGGCCGAGCGCGGCCGATCGCATCGCTCGAGGCATCACGGCTCAGCAGCCCCGCGAGGTGCGCGGTGCGCCGCTGCCCCCGCCGGGCACCAGCGGGAACGCCAGCCGCAGCACCGCGGGCACCGCGGCGATGGTTGCTCCGACGTTGGCCGGTCCAGGGGTGTCACCTTCGTAGCTGTAGGCCCAACCTCCACAGGCGATGTCTGGTTGCAGCGCCCGCAGGGCGACCCTTCCGCCCGAAGGAGTGCTGCGATCGGCGGACGCGTAGGCCTGGATCACGAGCGCCGTCGAATTGGTGTCGGTGCCGAAGCCCGGCGAGTACTCCCATCCCCCGTGCGTCGCGTCCCGAGCGTCGCGGAAGAACGCGAAGGGGTTCGTCGCGTACGCGCCTCGCGCCCCGTGCTCGAGCGCCATCACCGCGTAGGCGGTCGTGTTCGTGTCGGCGGTGAAGAAGTCGTCCTTCGAGCCGTCGAAGCAGCTCCGGTTGTCGGCGCCGGCGTCGTAGGGTGCGTCGTAGGACCATCCGCCGACGGGACACTGGGCGTCGAGCAGCCAGCCGGCCACGGCGCGACCCGGGCGCAGGCCGGCGGCTTCCAGGGCGAGCATGGCGAGCGCGTGGTCGAAGACCGCCGAACGTCCGATGTGACCGTCGTCGCGGATGCGGGAGCGGATCGCGCGCACGAGGTTCTCGCCGCCGAACGATCGCGCGTCGCGACCGGCCGCGACCACGGCCTGCACGACCTTGGCCCGAAGCCCGACCGTCGAGACGTGGCCCTTCCGGACCTGCGCTCGCAGGAACCGCAGGGCGTCGCGGATCGCCGATCGTTGTCCGCCTGCCGCGACGAACGCCAGCACGGCGTCGGAGGTCGAGCCGACGGGCGAGAACGCGGGCACCGAGCCGTTGGGTCGCTGCTGAGCCGCGATGTAGGCAGCGCCGGCGTCGGCTCGCTCGGCGTCGGTGACCGCGCCGGCCGTCGCGGGCAGTGCGAGCAACACGATGGCTGCCGTGATGATGGCGACGGTCCGTCGTCGCATCGGGTCCATGGGATGACTCCTTCCCGGGCGTCCTCGCGCCCCAACGGAACGCCGAACCCGAGAACCACGGGAAGGAAGGTGCGGACCCCGACGGTGGGGCCGATGGCCGTCCTCCCCGAACCTCGAGGGAGCGTTCAGCCTCGCGTCGCGCAGGGCGGCCTGGCTCGTCTGCCGTCGGCCACGAGGACCTCGAGCGGACCTACAGTTGCGGGACAGCGCCGGAATCCGACCGGACTTCGCCTCCGCGACGCAGTGCAACTCGCACGCTAGCAGACGACCGCTGCACGGCGCTACGCGATGCGCGTGCTCGACGTGGCTCGGGCTCAGCCGAAGCGCGGGGGCTCGTCGCCTCCCGCTTCGCCCTGCAGAAAGCGCTCGATCTCCGACGCGAGTTCGTCCCCCGAGGGAACGGGCTCGTCGCCGGCGATCGTCTCGAGCCGCTCGAGGTATTCGCGGGCGTCGTCGTCGCCGCCGACCGCGGTGTCGAGCCGCTCGCGTTGAGCGATGGCCTCCTCGGGCAAGCTCCCGAGGGGCAGGTCGACACCGACGTGACGGCCGAGGTGCTCGAGCAGCCCGATCGACCCCGCCGCGAACGACCCACCGACGTAGTGGGGCACTTGGGCGTAGAACCCGACGGTCGGGATGCCCGCGCCGCCGACCGCCATCTCGATCACCGACAGCGCGGCCGCCGGCACGCGCAACAGCCCCTGCGGCCCCTGCTCCACGTCATCGTGCAACAGCCCTTCACTCGACGCCGTGCCGAACACGTTCACCGCCCGTGTGTGGGGAACCGCGGCCGGGATCGCGCCGAGGCTCACCCACTGCACGACCCCCAGTCGTACCGCCGTCTCCATCACCTGCTCGCCCAGCTCGCGCCAGCGGAAGTCGGGCTCCGGGCCGTGCAGCACGAGGAGGTCGCGTCCGCCTTCTGAGCGCCGAGCGATCGAAAGCTCCGGCCAGTCGAGGTTCGCCAGGGTGCCGTCGACGACGTCGAGCACCGGGCGGCGCGAGCGATAGTCGAACAGGGAATC
>Ga0224505_10001766_pt1 | contig 13306 bp, 13 predicted proteins | sample SF_Jan12_sed_USG_FD_169102 | JGI IMG/M metagenome (GOLD analysis project Ga0224505, IMG submission 169102) | Sediment microbial communities from San Francisco Bay, California, United States - SF_Jan12_sed_USGS_4_1 | ecosystem: Environmental > Aquatic > Marine > Sediment | place: USA: California...
CTGCCACGTCTACAAGATGGTTCCGGAAGACGCGATCTACGACGACGACATCCTCGAAGGCAACCGGGTCGCGGTGACCACCGGCATCCTCCAGACACTCGGCACACAGGTCATCGACTACTCGACCTGGTATGACTGCTGCGGCTTCGGGTTCCGGCACATCATCTCGGAGCGCGAATTCACGCGCTCGTTTGCGATCGACCGCAAGATCCGCGTCGCGCAGGAAGAGGCGCGGGCGGACATGATGATCGGCCACGACACCGGTTGCATCACGACCCTGGACAAGAACCAGTGGATCGGCGCGGCGGCGGGTAAGCCGGTCGATCTGCCTGTTATGGCCGACTGCCAGTTCGCGGCGCTCGTCTGCGGCGCGCACCCGTACAAGATCGTCCAGTCCCACTGGCACGCGTCGTCAACCGAGACGCTGATGGAAAAGCTGGGGATCGACTGGCCGGCAAAGAAGGCCGAGTTCGAGGCCTACCTGAAGGATGTCGAGGCCGGAAAGGGCGAGACGCTGTATGACCCGAGGCTGATGATCACCTCGGGCCCCGGATACAAACCCGTAGAGCGACTGAAATGAGCAAACCGATACTGATCGTGGGCGGCGGGCCCGCCGGCCTGGCGGCCGCGCACAGCCTGGCCACCGTCGGGCGCCAGAGCATCCTGGTAGAGAAGGAAGATCGCCTCGGCGGTGCGCCGATACTGTCCGGTTACGCGAAGCTGGTCCCGTCAGGCGAATGGGCGAAGGACGCCATCGGTGGCATGGTCAAGCGGGTCGCAGACGACAGCAATGTGACTGTCCTTACCGGCACGACTGTGGTCGGATTCGAAGGCGCACCTGGAGACTTTCAGGCGCGGTTTTCCAACGGCGACAACGTAGACGTAGAAGCTGCGGTACTTTGTAGTGGCTTTACACACTTCGACTCGGTCAATAAGCCGGAGTGGGGCTTCGGAACGTTCCAGGACGTCGTCACGACGACGCAGGTGGAACAGATGATTTCCTCGGGCAAAGGCGTGCGCTGCCCGTCTGACGGCCGTAAGCCGCAACGTGTCGCGATCCTGCTATGTGTCGGTTCGCGCGACCGCCAGATCGGCCGCGAGTGGTGCTCGAAGATCTGTTGCACTGTGTCATCGAATCTCGCAATGGAGATTCGCGAAGAGCTGCCGGACTGCCACGTCTACATTTATTACATGGATATCCGCACCTTCGGGCTGTACGAGACCAAGTACTACTGGCGCAGCCAGGAAGAGTTCAAGGTCAAGTACATCAAGGCACGTATCGCCGAGGTGACGTCCGACGGGCAGAAGCTGATCGTCAAGGGCGAGGACACCCTGGTGAAGCGGCCGATCACTATTCCCTTCGACATGGTTGTGCATGCGATCGGCATGGATCCGAACGTCGACAACCCGTCCATCGCGAAGATTTTCGGTATCGACCTGGAACAGCACGGTTACATCGGAGCCGCCAATCGCTACGGTGCGATGGGCCAGACTTCGCGTGCCGGGGTCTACGTTGCCGGTGCCGCGACCGGCCCGGAGACGATCGACGATTCGATCGCCCAGGGTCATGCCGCGGCGATGGCGGTGCTGTCCGGCATGCAGGGCACGTTCGGAAAGACGGCCTGATTGAATCGGAATGATGCCGAACCTGTCCGCGACACGGTCCCACGACATCGAGCGCCCGGTGCTCGACCTGTCGGCCGATGCGCTGCGGGCGGCGCTGCAAACGATGATCGCCGGCAGCGAGCAGCATGGCGGCATCGAGCGCTATATCGATGCCGTGAAGCTGAAGAGCGACATGTTCCGGCAGGCCCTGGCTGGTAATGCAGCCACCGACCTGGAACTCGAAACGTTCATGGGGCTTTGCACCTTCATGGCGACGGTGCGTCGCCGGGTCGGCAACTGGCTGACTGGCGGCTCCTTCGAGGAAATGCGCGTAGCCATAGGAGACCTGCTGGACGACGCCCGGCACATTGACTCCCGGATCGAGCATTTTTGTGGCCGTTTCCCGCAGGACAAGGCACACCGCTGGGTCAGGGACCTGGCCGCGGAAATTCTGCACAACACCGACCCGGAGCGTGTCCCGCTGATGAACCGCTGGGTGTGGGACGCTCGTGCCAATACCGGCGTGTTGCGCGAAATCTGGCATGCGGACGATATCGACCACATCAGGATTGGCGTAGGCGACAGCTACGGGACATTCCTGATGTTGCGGGAGGAGTTGAGCCAGTTCCTGTCGGACAACGGTTTCTTCCGTGACGTCCTGTACTACGTGGATGTCCTGTGCGCGCAGGTCTATGCGCAGTACATCTGCGAACAGGGCGGCAGCTATTTGCGTGCTGACTTCTCTGCGCCGGAGGATCCGATGCAGCACACGCGCCGACTGCTCGGACTCGATGGAGTCCGGCCGGGCAGCGGCAAGACCAGGCTCAAATCGATTGACGGCGAAGCCTTCGTGCTCGAAAACGAGCCATCGATGGACCAAACGGAAACCTAAATGCCTATCCATGAGAAATCGCTGATCCGTCCCGAAAACCTGAAGACACACGACCAGCTCGTGATCGATGGCGTGGACGTATCGGGACACTGGAGCACGTTCATCGAATCCCGTGTCGTCTCGGACTACAACGAGGCGCTCGAGGCCGAGATCGCGTCCCTGCCGGGCGGCGAGCACATACATCGGTGCTGGCAGTGCGGTTCTTGCACCAACTCCTGCACGGTCAACGCGATCAACCCGGATTTCAATCCGCGTTACTGGATCTACCTGATCCGCATGGGCATGGAGTCGGAGCTGCTCAGGGACAAGGACATCATCTGGCAGTGCGTTTCCTGCAACAAGTGCACCTATGCATGTCCGCGGGACGTGTTTCCGGAGGGCGTCATGAAGGCAACAGCGCACTGGCTGGAGCGCAAGGGTCACACGGCCAAATCGCCGTCCATGCATTTTGACGAAGTCTTCGCGGAGCAGGTCCTCAAGACGGGCAGGATCGAGGAAAGCCGCACGATCCGGCGATTCTTTGCGCGCACGAAACAGGGGCTGTTCCAGGACTGGATGGTCGAAATGGTGAAGGGCCTGCTTCGCGGGTTGCCGGTCGGGCTCCTGACTCGCATGGGCCTCGCGACGCTGATCGCGCCGCGCACCAGCAACTGGTCAAAGGCCTCGGCCGCGATCCAGGAATACATCGACGAACAGCACACGAAGCAGGAAGAGGCGATGAGTCTTGCCCAGCTCATAGACACTGCACGGCGAGATGCGGCGGCCTAGGCCCCAGCAACGGAACGATTTATGACGACGAAAGACAAGTACAAGAAGGTTGCTTACTACCCCGGCTGCGCGCTGGAAGGAACCGGGCACGCCTACAACCGCTCAACCAAGGCCGTTGGCAAGGCGCTTGGCCTCGACCTGGTCGAGGTCAAGAACTGGAATTGCTGCGGGGCGATGGAAGTCAAGAACATCGATCCGAAGATTCAGACCTACCTGTCGTCCCGCGTCATGTCCGTAGCGGCGAACGAGATGGGTATGGACGTGGTGATGGCGCCCTGCAACGGCTGTTACCACAACCTGAAGAAGGCGGAATACGACCTCAAGAACGACCCGTCTTCCGTCGACGTGGTAGGCAAGCTGTCCGACAAGGCCGGTCACCAGGCATACAAGTCGGGCCAGGTCGAAACGATACACGCACTCGACTGGATCAAGGGGGCCATCGGCGAGGAAGGCCTGAAGGAGCGAATCAAGAATTCGCTCGCGGGAATCAAGATCGCAAATTACTACGGCTGCATGTATACGCGCCCCAGGCACATCTTCCCGGAGAAGGACCAGGGCCCGGGCAGCGAGTCCACATCCAAGCCACATTTCATGGATGACCTGCTGGCCGCAGCCGGCGCCGAGAACGTCGACTTCCCGTTGAAGACTGCCTGCTGCGGAGGCGCGCACACGATGTCGGATAGCGACACGTCGACGCGGCTGGTGCTCAACATTCTGAAGGCGGCAAAAATGGCGGGCGCAGACGTGATCGCAACCGAGTGCCCGACCTGTCACTCGGGCCTGGAGATGCACCAGATCCGTGCCGAAAAACGGCTCGGCGAAAAGGTCGACATAAAGATCCTGTATTTCACCCAGTTGATCGGCATGGCCCTTGGCCTCAAGCCGAAGAAAGTCGGCGTGCATGAAAACGTATCCGACTCGATGTCCTTCCTGAAGGAAAAGGGCCTGGCATGAGATCGATCGACGCCATCGGCACCGCCATCGAGACGCCGACCCGGGAAGCGAGTCCGGAGCAGGCCGCGGGCGAACTGCTGGCGCTCGCCGAGGAGGTTCTGGAGCACTGGGTGCTTGCGAAGGGCGCGGCTCCGACGACGGAAACGCGCGAGGGATTCCGCCTGCTCGCACTGCATCGCCAGGGCGCGCAGGGTGACCCGAGTTTCAACGCCTGCCGCGAGACCTGCCGCGAGGCGGCCTATCACTACAACCTGGTGACGATGCAGCCCGACTCCGCCGCAACCGATCAGCGGCTCGAGATGATGCGGCTGATCGTCAATCATCTGTTCCTGTTCGTCAGCGGCAAGATGCAGGTTGCGGGTCTGGGCGAGTTCTGCTGTTCGTCGAAACCCATCAGGCTGGCGCCAGGACAAGAAGACCGGATTTCAAAGGAGGCTTAAAATGCCAACGGTACGCGGATGCAATCTTCCCGATGATCTCCTCTACGACGTGGACAACCACATCTGGTTCAAGGATCAGGGCGACGGCACGGTGAAGCTGGGAATGACCGCCGTCGCGACCGCGATGGCCGGAAAACTGGTCGCTTTCACGCCAAAACGCGTCGGCAAGTCGATCGCGGCCGGCAAGTCCTGTGCGACGCTGGAGTCCGGCAAATGGGTCGGCCCGGCGAAGTCGGCGGCGGGCGGCGAAGTGGTCGCCATCAATGAGGACCTGGCCAGGAATCCGAGCATTGCAAACGACGATCCCTACGATGCCGGCTGGCTGATCGTCCTGAAGCCCGAAGACTGGGCCTCTGTATCGGGCTCGCTGCTGCGCGGCAGTGACGTGACGTCTGCCTACGAGGCCAAGATGGACTCCGAGGGCTTCGCGGGCTGCGCCTGACAAATCAAGTAAGGATCCGACATGAGCAAGGCAACTGGCACGGTTACACCGGGCGACTTCAAGCAACTCACCGAGTTGCATGACATGGCGTCGCACGCGTGTGAACTCCTGAAGGCGATGGCCAATGAATGGCGCCTGATGATCCTGTGCCAGCTGTCCGAGGGCGAAAAGACGGTCAGTGAGCTCCAGGAACTCCTGGGCCTGAGCCAGTCGGCGCTGTCGCAGCATCTCGCTGTGCTACGTCGAGAAAAAATTGTGCGAGCGCGCAAGCACGCGCAATCGGTCAGCTATTCGCTGTCCGGGGACGAGGCCACGAAAGTCATGGAGACACTGCACGATCTGTTCTGCGGAGCGCAGCGCGGCAATTCTTGAGTAAAGGCAGACGACGCAACAAGCGAGGGGCTTCAACGTCGCTGCCCATTTTTGCTGGTCGATATAGAAGCTGCCGACCAGTTGGAGAAATCGATGAGTGGCATGAAAGGCAGTACCGTGGCCCGCGTAGTGGCCCTGACGTTACTGGGATCCAGCGGCGCGGCCCTGGCTACCAATGGCTATTTCACACACGGCGTCGGCGCCGAATCCAAGGGCATGGCCGGTACGGGTATCGGCTCCAATGGGTTCAGCGGGCCGATTATCGTCGCGTCGAACCCCGCGCTCGGCGTGTTCGTGGATGACTCATGGGAGGCGGGACTATCGTTCTTCAGCCCGCGACGCAGCTTCTCGGCATCGCAAAGCCAGCTGAACGGGGCAATCGTGAACGGGGTGCCGACTTTCGCGATCGGCGCCGGTTCGTTCGACAGCAGCAGCGAGTGGTTCCCGATTCCCTACGTCGCAAAGAACTGGAAGCTGGCCAACGACCGCGCGCTGACCTTCGTCTTTTACGGTCGCGGCGGCATGAATACGGACTGGGACAATTCGAATGCGTCGGCCACGTCGCTGGCCTGCGACCCGACGGGCCAGGCTCCCGTCACGGGACCCGGCCCCTATTGCTCCGGCAAAGCGGGAGTGGATCTCTCGCAGGCGTTCCTGTCGCTCAATTACGCCGGCAAGGTGTCTGACCGGTTCACCTGGGGCATCGGACCCGTGTTCGCCGTCCAGATGTTCGAGGCGAATGGAGTCACGGCCTTCACGCCATTCACCAAGACATTCGCAAGCTCGATCCTCGAGACGGGACTTCCGGCACCGGCAACGGCGCTCAGCAACAACGGGCACGACATGTCCTATGGCTGGGGCATCGCCGGCGGAGTCTGGTTTGGTCTGACGGATGCCGTCAGCGTTGGCCTGGCCTACCAGTCCAAGATGTCGATGAGCGAGTTCGACGATTATGCCGATCTGTTCGCCGAGGCGGGCGGTTTCGATATCCCGTCCAGTATCAAGGCCGGTATCTCTTTCAAGGCTACCCCGACGGCTCGCATCAATCTCGATGTCGAGCACACGAGTTTCAGTGAGGTCGATTCGGTGGGTAACCCGATGATAAACATCGGCGGCTGCCCGACGGCAGGCTTCGGCGGCACGAATCTCGAGAACTGCCTCGGCGGTAATGCAGGCGCCGGGTTCGGCTGGGAGGACATGACGACCTACAAGATCGGCGTCGAATGGGCCGCCAACGAGCGGGATACGTTCCGCTTCGGGTACAGCTACGGCGAGCAACCGATACAGCCGGCGGACGTGCAGTTCAACATCCTCGCGCCGGGCGTCATGGAGCAGCACATCACGTTCGGCTGGACGCGGGTTCGTGAAAACGGCAACGCGATGACGTTCTCGTTCATGTATGCACCGGAGAAGTCCGTAAGAGGCCCGGCGCTGTTTGACAATCCGTTCGATCCGTCGCAGTCGCAGACGATCGAGCTGACGATGGACCAGCTCGAGTTCGAGTTTTCGTACCGCTGGTAGGCGGTTCAGAGCCCGCGCGCGGGTAACGCAATGATGGGGTGCGGACCGAAACGTCCGCGCCCCTTCTTTTTCGTGCAAGTTGTCCGGGCTCGTTGCGCCGTCTGCGCCGGCAGGTCATTATCGTCGGGTTCGTTGCCGGACCGTCCGACCATGAGCATCAAGCCGCCAAGTCTCGGAATTCGCCAGAACCTCGCACAGTTCACGCTGCTGGTTGTCGTGAACGCGTTCGTTGGTGCGATGGTCGGCATGGAGCGGAGCATACTGCCGGCGATCGCCGAGCAGGAGTTCGGGCTGGCGGCCCGGTCGGCCATACTCTCCTTTATCGTCGTGTTCGGCGTCAGCAAGGCGCTGACCAACTATTTTGCAGGTCGGTTCTCGGATGCCTGGGGGCGCAAGCTCATACTCGTCGCCGGCTGGGTTATCGCTGCGCCGGTGCCGTTCATCCTGATGTGGGCGCCGGACTGGTCCTGGGTGCTGTTCGCCAACCTGTTGCTCGGCATCAGCCAGGGGATGACCTGGTCTACGACGGTGATCATGAAGATCGACCTGGCCGGACCGGAGCGTCGCGGATTCGCGATGGGGCTGAACGAATTCGCAGGTTACTTCGCCGTTGCGGGCGCGGCGCTCGCGACAGGCTATGTTGCGGCGACCTGGGGGCTACGCCCGGAACCCTTTTACCTGGGCGTCGGTTTTGTCGCCTGCGGCCTGCTGCTGTCGGTATTTCTCGTGCGTGAGACCCGGCACCACGCAGACCACGAGGCTCGCGTACATCACGCGGAAGCAATGGCGGGGCAGCCGTCCCAGCGGGAGATTTTTCGCCGGACTTCGTTTACCGACCGCAACCTGTCATCGGTCAGCCAGGCCGGACTCGTCAACAACCTGAACGACGGCATGGCCTGGGGCCTTTTCCCGCTGTTTTTCGCCGCCGCCGGCATGAACCTCGCACAGATCGGGTGGCTGGCCGCGATCTATCCGGCTGTCTGGGGCGTCGGCCAGCTATACACTGGCGCGCTGTCGGATCGGATAGGCCGCAAGATTCTGATAGTCGGCGGCATGTACTTGCAGGCCCTTGGAATAGCGGTGCTCACGCTGTCGACTGCGTTCGCCGGCTTTGCAACCGGCGCTGTTCTGCTCGGCGCGGGCACCGCTATGGTTTACCCGACTTTGCTGGCAGCCATCGGGGACGTCGCACACCCGGGCTGGCGCGCCTCGGCCGTAGGAGTCTATCGGCTATGGCGGGATCTCGGCTATGCGGCTGGTGCCGTTCTGGCAGGCGTCGTTGCCGACCTGTTCGGCATGGCGGCATCGATGTGGTGCATCGCGGTGCTGACTGCCCTATCCGGCGTGGTCGTGCAACTTCGCATGCGGGAAGCAAAATGAGATCCTGAATCGCTCTCCGGCGATTCGGCGTCCGACGTCGCGCAACCGGGGCGGGGACGGAGCACATGCGGAAGTAACAATTGCGGACCCCGGACGGTGGGATCGGTGTTGCCCGGATCGTCCGGCATCGCTGCGAAGACAACACCATATTGTCGGAGGCAACGATGTTCATCGGACATTTCGCGGTGGCGCTCGGTGCGAAAAAATACGCGCCGCAGGTGTCGCTCGGAGCGCTGTTCCTGGCCTGCCAGTTGGCGGACCTCGTCTGGCCGAATTTCGTCCTGCTCGGCCTGGAATCGTTCGCGATCGACCCCGGCAACACGGCGATGACGCCGCTGCATTTCTCTTACTACCCGTATTCCCACAGCCTGGTCGCGATGTCACTGTGGGCTGCTCTCTTTGCCGCCCTGTATGCGTTGCTCCGCCGCGGCCGTGTTCGGCCGGCTGTTCTGCTGGGAGCAGTCGTTCTCAGTCACTGGTTCCTTGACGTGCTGACGCACCGCCCCGACATGCCGTTGGCTGCAGGCGAGTCCGCGCGCATCGGTTTTGGCCTCTGGAACTTTCCCGTCGCGGCCGTCAGCGTTGAGGCGGCGATGTTTGCGGTGGGAGCCCTGGTCTATCTGCGGCAGACGCAGGCCGTGGATCGGCAGGGCCAGCTCGGCTTATGGGCGCTCTTAGTCCTTCTGGCCGGCGTGTATGCGGCCAATGTCGCCGCGCCGCCACCGCCGTCGGCTGCAGCTGTCACCTGGTCGGCGCAGGCGATGTGGCTGTTTGTTGCCTGGGCTTTCTGGGTCGATCGCCATCGGGCACCGCGTTCCGCGGCATAACGGAGTTGCCCCGATGCTGCGCGCCGGTCAGGCTGCGGCGTTCGACTCGTCGATGTGCTCCGCCAGCACCTCGACCAGGCTGCCCAGATCTTTGTCCCAGTGCCAGTGCTCCTTGCTTTCGTCCATGGTCAATCGGCAGTTCGCGCAGGCGGATAGCATCGTGTCGGCGCCAGTCTGCTCGACCTGGTCCATCTTGAGCTTGAAGACCTTGTGCCGGAGGCCTGCAGCGCGGCTCATCGCCTGTACGCCGCCCCCGCCACCGCAGCACCAGTTGTGATTGCCCGTCGGCGTCATCTCGCGGAAGTCGGTTGCGAATCCGTCGAGAAGATCGCGGGCGGCCTGCGTGGCGCCACCGCGCCGCGAGATCTGGCAGGGATCGTGGTAGGTCACCGCGTCGCCCATCGGTTTCAGCTTCAGCTTGCCCCGGCGCTTCAGGTCCGCGAGGAATTCCGTGATGTGGACGACTTCGAATGGCAGCGGTTTGCCCAGGATGTTCGCGCCTGCCCAGCGCAGCACACCGTAAGCATGCCCGCACTCCGGGATGACCACCGTCTTCGCTCCGACAGACTCCGCCGCGTCTACGATGCGCTGGATCATGATCTTCGCGATGTCGCTGCGGCCGGACAGGAAGCCGAAGTTGGTGGCCTCGTAGCCCTTGCTCGATAGCGTCCAGTCGATACCGGCGTGGTTGAGCAACTTCGCCATTGCGACGAGCGAGTCGGGGTACTTCATCAGCTCGATCGACGAAACGGTCAGGAGCACGTCCGCCTTCTCCTTGTCGAGTGGTATGTCGACCTCGTTATCGTCGGCCAGCCATTCGACCCGATCTGCGAGCACGTCGGCGGAAACGCCGAGCGGGCTGCCCTTGTCACGCGCGTTCTCGGCCGCCTGCAACAGGTCCGGCGGACCGAGGCCCGCGGCAACGAATGCCTGCCGGGACGCGGCGACGATGGACGCGATGTCGATGCCCATCGGGCAAACCATCGTGCAGCGCCCACACATGGTGCAGCTGTCGAACAGCAGCTCCTCCCATTCCTGCAGATCCTTCTCCGTGACCTTCGGTGCGCCGCCGAACCACGACAGCGGCGGCTTGCTGCGCTTGTAGGTTCGCGCCATGGGGAACAGCTTGTAGGCCGGCGTGTACCGGGGATCGTCCGTCACGGCGTAAAAATGGCAGGCGTCGGCGCAGTGGCCGCAATGGAGGCAGGCCTCCATGTAAGCGCCGAGGTTGCCGCTGATCTGGGCGAGGAACCGGTTGGCTGCCGCCTGAACGTTGATTTCGCGTGTCATGACCTGTTCTCCTCAGCTCACGCGGATCTGGATCAGTTCGTCGCCTTGCGGGTCCATGACGTGGACCGCGCAGGCAATGCAAGGGTCGAAGCTGTGGATCGTCCGCTGGATCTCGAGGGGCTGCTTCGGATCGGCCAGGCTATGGCGATCCATCAGTGCTGCCTCGTAGGCGCCCGGCTGGCCCGCGGCGTCCCGGGGGCCGGCATTCCACGTGCTCGGCACGACGGCCTGGTAGTTGTCTATCTTGCCGTCCTTGATGACGACCCAGTGCGCAAGGCCCCCGCGCGGGGCCTCGGTGAAGCCGACGCCACGAGCCTCGCGCGGCCAGGTGGCCGGGTCCCAGAGCTCGTCATTGTGCACGGCCAGGTCGCCAGCCTTGATGTTCGCCAGCAGGTTGTCGAGCCAGGCGCTCATCTGGTCGGCGATGATCTTGGTCTCCAGCGTGCGTGCCGCCGTGCGGCCAAGCGTCGAGAACATCGCTTCGAGCGGTGCATCGAGCTGGCGCAATACGGCCCCCGCAAGCTCGCGGGTCGGCTCGTGACCGGACGCGTACAGCATCAGCACGCGCGCCAGCGGTCCGACTTCCATCGCGTTGCCTTTCCAGCGCGGCGCCTTGAGCCAGGAATAGCTGTCCTGCACATCGAGGTGCTCGTACGGTGGCTGCGGACCCGTATAGTTCAGGTTCGTCTCGCCGTCGTAAGGGTGCAGGCCGCGGTCCTTGCCGCCTCCGTAGTCGTACCAGGAATGAGCGACGAACTCCTGCACCTGCGTCGGGTCGTTGAGGTCGATCGGATGGATCGTCGACAGGTCGCGGTTCAGGATGGCGCCGCTCGGGATCAGCCAGCTCGCGGGATCGTCCCGCCCGGCAGACGGGAAGTCGCCGTAGGTCAGGAAGTTGCCCAGTCCTTCGCCGCGGGCGAACCAGTCCTTATAGAAAGAGGCGATCGCGATCGTGTCGGGTACGTAGACCTGGTCGACGAACTGTGCCATGCGCTGGATGATGTCGCGCACCTGGTTAAGGCTGACGATATTCACAGCCGTGGCGGCCGAGCCGCCGGTCGCAGACGACGGATCGTTGCTGATTGGTGATGGAGCCCCGCCGACCATGAAGTTCGGGTGAGGGTTCTTGCCGCCGAAGATCGTGTGGATCTGCACGACGTCCCGCTGCCAGGCGAGCGCCTCGAGGTAGTGCGCCACCGCCATGAGATTCGCCTCCGGCGGCAGCCGGTACTCGGGGTGGCCCCAGTAGCCGCCGGCGAATATGCCGAGCTGGCCGACCTCGACGAAGTCCCGCACTTTTTTCTGCGTGTCGGCGAAATAGCCGGGGCTCGATTTTGCGTATCCCGATATCGATTGCGCGAGCTCCGACGTTGCCTTCGGATCGGCCGACAACGCGGAGACGACGTCAACCCAGTCCAGCGCATGCAGGTGATAGAAATGCATCACGTGGTCGTGGACGTACTGCGCAGCGATCATCAGGTTGCGAATGAGCTGCGCGTTCGGCGGGACCTTGTAGTTCAGCGCGTTCTCGACGGCGCGCACCGATGCAATGCCGTGCACCAGCGTGCATACACCGCAGATCCGCTGCGCGAATGCCCAGGCATCGCGCGGATCGCGACCTCGCAGGATCAGCTCGATGCCCCGCACCATCGTGCCGGAGCTATAGGCTCCCGTAATTGCGCCATTTGAGTCCGTCTCCGCCTCGATGCGCAGATGTCCCTCGATACGCGTGATTGGATCTACGACCACTCTTGCGTTCATCGGTGGCTCCCTTGTTCGTTGTAGCTGACTACTGGATTCATATCTGGGCCCCACGGTGCGCGAGGTGGGTCCCGATCTGGCTGCGAGTGACAAACACAAGGGCCAGGTGCATGAGCTTGCCGAAGGGCAGCCAGATCAGGAAAAGTTCGACGCTCAGTATGTGTATCGCGAGCAGCGTCTCGTAACGGACCCACAGGTGGCTGTTCGCGAGGAGGCCGGTCAGCACCGGCAGGAACGTCACTAACCAGCTGAAGTAATCGTCGAGCGTGGAGATCAGCCGCTGTACCGGGTTCAGGAACCGCCGCACCAGCGCCACCATCATCGATGCAATCGTAATGACGCCGGCAGCGTAGATGACGTTGTTCGGCAGGCTGGGCCACGATACGCCGAGCAGGTCACGGAAGAAGACGATGTGCGGCGCAAAGCCGATAATCACGATGAACAGGCCGACATGGAACACGTAGCCGTTGACCAGTGCGAACAACGAATGCTTTCCGAAGGCCTTGTCCGGAGCGGTTCTCCGGATAATCTCCCGGGTGGCGGCGAACAAGGCCGGCCGGGTTCCGGGCCTGGCCGCGGAGCGGTCTTTCGTGCGAGGCATCAGGAACAGCGACACGATACGCCACAGGAAACCGAGGACAAACACGGCGAGCGCGAACTGCAGCGCGGGCCCTCGGGCAAAGTCCAGGAGCTCCATATCTCAGCCCTCCTTCATGGCTTTGTTCTTGCGGTGCCGCGCCATGGCGGCGCTGGCAGCGCCGAGCGCCGCACCCGCGACCGCCGCGCCGGCGATGAACTGACCCGGCGTACCGATGCCGGCCGAGAGCGGCTTGTAGAAACCACCCTTGTCCCAGAATCCCGGCTCGGAGCAGCCTATGCATCCGTGCCCGGACTGGATCGGGAACGACGCGCCGCCATTCCACTTCTGCGTAGCGCAGGCGTTGTAGGCAATCGGTCCCTTGCAACCAAGCTCGAACAGGCACCAGCCTTTGCGCGCGCCTTCGTCATCGAAGCTCTTGGCGAACATGCCGCGCTCGTAGAACGGGCGCCGGTA
>Ga0224505_10001771_pt1 | contig 13282 bp, 17 predicted proteins | sample SF_Jan12_sed_USG_FD_169102 | JGI IMG/M metagenome (GOLD analysis project Ga0224505, IMG submission 169102) | Sediment microbial communities from San Francisco Bay, California, United States - SF_Jan12_sed_USGS_4_1 | ecosystem: Environmental > Aquatic > Marine > Sediment | place: USA: California...
GAAGCAGGAGGGGCTGCAGCTCGGCGACGAGCACTGGACGGCGCTGCGCGCGCTGCAGGAGTACTACGCCAGGCACGAGACGCCCGGGGTCAACATGCGCGAGCTGCACGACGCGCTGGACGAGAAGTTCCACGCCCGCGGCGGCATCCGCCACCTGTACGCGCTCTTTCCCGGCGGCCCGATCGCGCAGGGCTGCCGCATCGCGGGACTGAAGGCGCCGGCGGGCGCGATGGACCGGGGCTTCGGCAGCGTCGCCTGAAAAAGGGGGTCAGATCAAGATTTCCGCGGGCGGGCGGAAATCTTGATCTGACCCCCCTTTTCTTACTTGCGCTTCAGGAAGAAGACGAATTCCTTGTCCGCCTCGGACTGCGAGAGCAGCTCGTTGCCGGTCTGCTTGGCGAACGCCTGGAAATCCTTCACCGAGCCCGGGTCGGTGGCGACGATCTTGAGCACCTGGCCCGAGGCCATGTCGGTGAGCGCCTTCTTGGCGCGCAGGATGGGGAGCGGGCAATTGAGCCCGCGGGCGTCCAGCTCTTTGTCGAAGTTCATGGGCAAATCCTAGTCTTTCGTTCCGTCGATGTCATCAGCCGAAGCGCGCGAGCAGCTCGGCCACCTCTTCGGCGCGCGTGCCGCGCGCCTTGCCGCCCTGGGGCGGCTCCTGGCGGATCATGCACGACACCATCTCGTAGAAGGCGCGGTCGAGCGCCTTGCGCGCGGCGGCGAGCTGCTGCGCGATGTCGCCGCAGGGCTCGTCCTCGCCGATCATGCGGCGCACGGCGCGCACCTGGCCTTCGACGCGCGCCAGGCGCGCGTCCATCGCCTTCTTCATCTCCTCGTCGTGCATGACCGGCTTCGCCATGGCGCGCAATATACACCGGCCGGTATATGCACAGGCCTTCCCCGCATATGGTGCGCCGCCGCATAAGAATTGGCCACACCGCCATCAGAGGAAACATTTGGCGCATACTCCCGCCGAGTATTAGCGTTCACCCCGAGGAGTGACCATGTCCGACGCATCCGATCTCGACCGCCTGATCAACGAGCGCCTCGACGCGCTGCTGCCCAAGAAGCTCGCCGAGCTGCGCGAGAAGCAGACGCCGTCGCTGTGCATGATCGCCACCAAGGGCACGCTCGACTGGGCGTACCCGCCGTTCATCCTCGCCTCCACCGCCGCGGCGCTGGGCTGGAAGGTGTCCATCTTCTTCACCTTCTACGGCCTCGGCCTGCTGAGGAAGGACATCAGCGACCTGAAGATCAGCCCGCTCGGCAACCCGGGCATGCCGATGAAGATGCCGTTCGGCCCCGACTGGTTCAAGGGCATCAACTGGAACATCCCGAACGCGGTGCAGGGCATCGTGCCGGGCTTCGAGAACATGGCCACCATGTTGATGAAGCAGACCATCCACAACAAGGGCGTGGCCGGCATCGAGGAGCTGCGCGCCGCGTGCATCGAGAACGGGGTCGAGCTGATCGGCTGCCAGATGACGGTGGACCTGTTCGGCTACTCGCCGTCCGATTTCATCACCGAGGTGAAGGAGTACTGCGGCGCCGCGACCTTCCTGCCGAAGGCGCGCGACGCGGACGTCAGTCTGTTCATCTAGGCCTATAGGGGAAAGACCATGAGGAAGCTACTGCTCGCCGCCGCGGCCACGGCCGTTCTCGCGCCGGGCGCCGCATTCGCCACCACCGGCTACTTCGCGCACGGCTACGGCATCAAGGCCAAGTCGATGGGCGGCGTCGGCATCGCGCTGCCGCAGGACGCGCTCGCGCCGGCGACCAACCCGGCGGGCATCGCGTTCGTCGGCAACCGCATCGACCTCGGCGCGGAGTGGTTCACGCCCGACCGCGGCGCGTCGATCACCGGCAGCGGCGCACCGGGCGCCAACGGCACCTACGACGGCAACGACACGAAGAGCTTCCTCATTCCCGAGTTCGGCTACAACCGCGTCATCAACCCGAACTGGACGTTCGGCGTGGCGGTGTACGGCAACGGCGGCATGAACACCGACTACAAGACCAATCCCTTCGCCGCGTTCGGCGGCACCGGCTCGGCGGGCGTGGACCTCATGCAGCTGTTCGTCGCGCCTACGGTCGCCTGGAAGAGCGGCAACCACGCCATCGGCGTTTCGCTCAACCTCGCCTACCAGCGCTTCAAGGCGGAAGGGATCCAGGGCTTTGCGATGTTCTCCGCCAGCCCCGGGAACGTGAGCAACAACGGCTACGACGACTCCACGGGGGTCGGCGTTCGCATCGGCTGGACCGGGCAGGTGTCGCCCACGGTGACGCTCGGCGCCACCTACCAGAGCACGACCAAGATGGGCGAGTTCGACAAGTACAAGGGCCTGTTCGCCGACCAGGGCGACTTCGACATTCCCGAGAACTACGGCCTGGGCATCGCCTGGAAGGCGACGCCGGCGCTGACGCTCGCGGCCGACGTGCTGCAGATCAACTACAGCGACGTCGCGTCGGTCGGCAACACGGCGGACTGCCTGTTCATGGGCGCCTGCCAGCTCGGCGGCAGCAACGGCCCGGGCTTCGGCTGGCAGGACACGACGGTGTTCAAGATCGGCCTCGCCTACGAGATGAAGCCGGGCACGACGCTGCGCGCCGGCTACGTCAAGCTCGACCAGCCCATCCCGGCGAGCCAGACGTTCTTCAACATCCTCGCCCCCGGCGTGGTGGAAGACCACCTGACGCTCGGCCTGACCGTGGCGACGTCGAAGACGGGCGAGCTGACCGTGATGTACATGCACGCCTTCGAAAAAGAGGTCAACGGCTCGAACTCGATCCCCATGGCCTTCGGCGGCGGCAACGCGAACCTGCGCATGTCGCAGGACTCGCTGGGCGTCGCCTACGGCTGGAAGTACTGAGCGCTGGCTAGAACACAGGCCGTCCTGCTCGACCTGGACGGCACGCTGCTCGACACCGCGCCCGATCTCGCGGACGCGGCCAACGCGATGCTCGCCGGGCTGGGGCTGAAGCCCCTCGCGGCGGGCGTCGTGCGCGGCTTCATCGGCCGCGGCATTCCGTACCTCGTAGAGCGCTGCCTGGCCGAAGCCGGCCTGCCGCTCGCCTGCGCGCAGCTCGAGCCCGCGCTGCGCAGCTTCGGCGACCACTACCGCGCGTTCAACGGCCGCTCGAGCCGGCCCTTTCCGGGCGTGCTCGAGGGGCTCGAGCATATGCGCCAGGCCGGCCTCAAGCTCGCCTGCATCACCAACAAAGCGCAGGCCTTCACGATGCCGCTGCTGGCGGCTTGCGGCGTGGCTTCCCTGCTAGATGCGGTGGTGACGGCCGACCAGGTGGGGCGGCGCAAGCCCGATCCGGCGATCTGCCTTCACGCCTGCCGGCAACTGCAGGTCGGGCCCGGCGACGCCGTCGTGATCGGCGATTCGGCGAACGACGCCGAATCAGGACGCGCCGCCGGTTGCCGCGTGGTGCTCGTGACCTACGGCTACGGCGAAGGCCGGGACGTGCGCGAACTGGGCGCGGATGGCGTGGTGGATTCCTTCGCCGCCGCCGTAAAGTGGGCCGCTGCCTGATGCGCACATAAAATATTTCGCTTCATTCCCGGGCATGACGTGTTCATCATGAGCGTTCCCCCGAGGCATTTCCCAAGGAGAGAGGAGACCCGTCCCATGAAAATCATCAAGGTACTTTCCGCACTGCTGTTCGCCGTCGCTCTTGCGTCGCCGTTCGCCGCGCAGGCCGACGGCGCCAAGGAGCGCCTGGTACTGCAGGTGAGCGACAACGACCCCGCGAAGTGGAACCTCGCGCTGAACAACGCCGAGAACGTGCAGGAAGCTTTCGGCAAGGACAATATCCAGGTGGAGATCGTGGCCTACGGCCCCGGGCTGAACATGCTCAAGGCGGATTCCAAGGTCGCCCCTCGCCTCAACAAGGCGCTCGACCAGAGCGTCGGCCTCATCGCCTGCGGGAATACCATGCAGAAGATGAAGGTCACCAAGGCTGACCTCACCGGCGGCGTACAGGTCGTTGACGGCGGGCTCGTGCACATCATGAAGCGCCAGAAGGAAGGCTGGAACTACATCCGGCCCTGAACGCTAGCTAGCGCTGCCCGACGGCCTCGCGCGCGATGCCGTCGAGCAGTTGCTCGACTTCCTTCAGCGCCGCCTTGGACGCCGCGGACCCGTCCGGGCGCCACGGCCGGCGGTAGGCGACGTGCACGGTGCCCGGATCCTGCGCCGTGGCGTACACCATGATGCTGTACGGGCAGAGCGCCGCGTTCGCGGCGTCCGCCTCCATGGTCTTGCGCGACAGCCGGGCGCTGCAGAACACGAACGCCTGCGCGTCGGCGTAGAGCTTCTTCGCCGAGCCGACGTCCTTGCCGGTGCGCTCGAGCATGCGGTTGACGAAGGACTGGTAGTCGATCACCAGCCCCTTGCCCTCGATCGCGGCCTTGAGGTCGTCGCGCACGTCGTCGAACTTCGCGCGTTTGGAGTAACTTACGACGGGATGCGGATCTGCCATGGGCCCCTCCTTTGATGGGTGCAGGCTAGCGCCGCGGCGGAGAGACGTCATGATCAGGATCAAAGGCCTCGCAGCCGCCTTGTGCCTCGCCCTGCTCGCCGGGCAGGCGGCGGCGCAGGCTCCCTGGACCACGACCCGGTACCCGCAGGACATCGCCAAGTGGTGGTGGGACGACGGCTGGTGGGAGCAAGGCAAGATCCCGGGCGCCGCGAACCACGAGGTGGGGGCGCGCGCCGCCGGCTACCGCAGCGGCGACGTCGAGGTCCCGGTCGAGATCTTCGCGCCCAAGGGCGCGGGGCGCTTCCCGGTGGTGGTCTTCCTGCACGGGCGGCGCGGCGTCGATCCGGTGACGCGCCTCGTGCCGCTGCGCCTCGCCGCGCGCGGCTTCACGGTCGTCGCCCCGGACCTGTACGCCGGGCGCTTCATCGCCCCCTACCCCATCCGGCACGACGAGGCGCTGGAGGAAGACGCGGCGCGTGCGATCGACTTCGCGCTCGCGCTGCCCGAAGCGCGCGGCCAGGCGAAGACCTGCATCGTGTCGCACACGCGCGGCGGCTACTACTCGCTGAAGGCGCTGGTGACCAAGGGGCGCCAGGCGAAGACCGCGTGCTACCTCTCCTACTACCCGCACTGGCAGCATCCCGAGGCGCCCGAGCCGGAGCAGGTCTACCGCTACGCCCCGGAGGTGGACGCGCTCACGCTGCCGGTGCTGGTCTTCTTCGGCGAGCACGAGCAGTACCAGCGCGCGCGCCCGATCCTCGCCGGCATCGAGTCGCTGCAGCAAAAGACGCGCGATGCGCGCGTCCTCGTCTATCCCGGCGTAGGCCGGGCGTTCGACTTCCGCCCGCGCGAGGTGCGCAGCTTCGCCGACGACCTCGCGGCGAAAGATGCGATGCAGCGCTCGGCGGAGTTCATCCGGAGGCACCTGCCATGAAATCGATATCGCTGCTCCGTTCGATTGCCCTCACCGCGCTGCTCGTCAGCACCAGCGCCGCGGCGCAGGTCGCGAAGGTGGTCTGGCACGTGGACTTCGCCGATGCCCGCCGGCTGAGCGCGATGATCCAGAACGTGAACAACATGGTGACCACCTACCAGGGCAACCTCGAGGACTACGAGGTGCACGTCGTGTTCCTCGCGGGCGGCATCCGCTTCGTCACGACCGATCCGCTCAAGGGCACGCCGTTCGCGGAGGACGACGCCTTCCGCAAGGCGCGGCCGGACCTGATCACGCGGCTGCAGCAGCTGCGCAACCTGCACAAGGTGAAGCTCGAGCTGTGCGAGATCACGCGCGAGCAGCTCAACCTGCCCAAGGACAGGATCATCGAGGGCGTCGCGCCGGTGCGCTCGGGCGTGGTGCGCATCGCCGAGCTGCAGGCGAAGGGCTACGCCTACCTGAAGGTCGAGTAGCTTAGCGCCGGCCGAACGCGCGGTCGGCCAGGTCGCCGTAGAAGCGGCGGCAGATCTGATAGCGCCGCTCCTGCTCATCGAGATCCGCGGGCAGCGAGGCTTCGACGAGCTGGCGCGCGGTCTCGAACATATCTGCGCACATGCGCACGCGCTCCGCAGGCGCGAGCGCCTCCAGGCGCTCGCGCACCAGTCGGCGGAAATCAGGTGTCGTGTCGTCCATGCAATGAGGATTCCAGCAGCTCGCCTACGGACAATTCCCTGGCGCAGCTGCGAAGATAGGCTTCATCAACCCCGGCCGCAAGCAGCGCCCTGACATCGCGCATCTGCAGCTCGGAGCCGGACTCCTTCGCCCACGCCAGCTTCGAGAGGATCAGATCTTCCCGGCTGACGATCCAGGCCTCGAACCCAGGCAACGTCACGCGCCTGCGGCGCTCGAACTCGCCGCGCCGGTACGCCGTGTCTTTGCGCACGATGAAGTCGAGCTTCACGACCTTGCCCAAGTGAAGAACGTTGAACATCGTCCGCGTCGCAATCGCGCGCGCGACGTCTTCCTCCGACACGTAGTAGTCCGGCGCGAATAGCGCCGCGATCGACCCCGGGTCGCGATGCACCAGCTCGACCACCAAGTCCACGTCGCGCGTCATGCGCGGCTCGGCGTAGTAGCTCAGGGCGACCGATCCGGTCAGCATGTAGGCGATGCCCGCGCGCTCCAATCGCGCGACGGCATCCTGCAGCACTTCGAGCTCGGCGCTCACGGCGCCTATCCTAGCGCGGCAGCGCGCTTAGGCGATCGCCTGGTAGTACAGGTTCTGCGGGTGCTTCGCCTCGGCGAAGAAGTACCAGCGCTCGGCGAGCAGGCCTGCGTACTGCGCGAGAAAGGCGATGAGCGGCTGGCCCGCAAGGAGTAGCAGCGCGGGCACGGGAAACACCAGCGCAAGGCACGTCCAGCGCGCCGCACGCACCACTTCCCGCGGCCGGCCGTGAAAGAACTCGCGCGTGTTGAACGAGCCGCCCATCGCGCCTTGCGCGATCTGCGTGATCTTCGGGTGCTTGACGCCGATGGCGGTGGCGAGCGTGGACTTGGGCCGCAGGCGCGCGTTGCGCGCGAGCGAGGCGAGGCGCCCGAGATAAGCGAGCGCGCCCACGACGAGTGCGGCAATCGCGGAGGCTCGTGCAAGCTCGGGATGCAGCCACGCGGCGAGCGCCGCCGCGAGCGTCAGCCCGGAAGCGCAGCCGAGCAGGATGAAGTTGACGACCGTGAGCGGCGTGCGCCACTCCTGCAGGAACGGCAGGCAGGCGTAGATCATCCCCGTGCACACGAAGAGCGCGAGGCACGCAGCGACGCCGGCCCAGCCGACGGCCGGGTCCTGCGTCCAGCCGTAGGCGGCGGCGAGCGCCATGAACAGCGGCAGCGCGATCACCTCGCGCGACAGCCACGACGTGCGCCACTTGGCCGCCGAGCGCCAGGCGCGCTCGGGGCGGCCGAGATGGAAGAACGAGGCGGCAAGCCCGGCGGCGAGCAGCGCGAGCGAGAGCACGATGCCGATGCGCATCAGCGGCGCCGGCGCCTGCGCCGCGAACAGCGCGAGGTACAGCCCCTGCCCCGCGCCGATCAGCGTCGTGAGCAGGACCACCGACCAGGCCGGGTTCATGCGCCTACCAGCTCGTCACGTCGTCGAGCGCGGGCGCGTCGGGCGACGGGCGCGGCAGCCGGCCGTCCACCTTGAGCGGATTGTCGTGCCGCTCGAGCTCGTCCGCGTGCAGGCGCTTCCCGGTCTTCCGGCGCGGCAGGTAGTGGTTCGCCGGATGCGTGCCCCACTCGGGCATCAGCGCGTAGCCGCCCTGCTCGCGAATCGCGCGCGAGGCCTCCGACTCCGGGTCGTGGATGTCGCCGAACAACCGCGCGCTCGTGGGGCAAGCGAGCACGCAGGCGGGCTTCCTCTCGGCCTCCGGGAGCTTCGCGTCGTAGATGCGATCCACGCACAGCGTGCACTTCTTCATCACCTTCTGCTCGCCGTCCACCTCGCGCGCGCCGTACGGGCAGGCCCACGAGCAGTACTTGCAGCCGATGCACTTGTCGTAGTCCACCAGCACGATGCCGTCCTCGGCGCGCTTGTAGGAGGCGCCGGTCGGGCACACCGGCACGCACGGCGGGTCCTCGCAGTGCAGGCACGATTTCGGAAAATGCACCGTCTCCGTATTCGGAAACTCGCCCACCTCGAAGGTCTGCACGCGGTTGAAGAACGTCCCCGTCGGATCGGCGCCGTAGGCGTTCTGGTCGGTGAGCGGGCCGGCGGCGCCTTGCGTATTCCACTCCTTGCAGCTCGTCACGCAGGCGTGGCAGCCCACGCACACGTTGAGATCGATCACCAGCGCGAGCTGCTTGCTCATTGGGGGTAAATCCTCACGCGCACGTCGTACCAGCCCGCCTGCCCCGTGACCGGGTCGGAATTGGACGTATCCCCGGGCAGCGTGTCGCTGATCAGGTGATTGAGGATGAAGCCCTTGGTGAACTCGTTCGCGTCGGGTGCGAGCGCCCAGGCGCCCGGGGACTTGCCGATCGCGTTCCAGGTCCACACGGTGCCGGGCTCTACGGCCTCGCTGTGGCGGCCCATGCAGCGCACCTTGCCCCATTGCGACTCGACCCACATCCAGGCGCCGTCGGCGATGCCCGCGTCCTGCGCGGTGCGCGGATTGACGAACAGGTAGTTGTGCGCGTGGATCTGGCGCAGCCACGCGTTCTGCGAGTCCCACGAGTGGTACATGGCCATCGGCCGCTGCGTGATCGCGGCGAGCGGGTACTTCTCCAAGTCGGTGGCCAGCGTCTCGAGCGGCGCGGAATAGAACGGCAGCGGATCGAAGTGGGTGGCGACGCGCTGCGCGAGCTCGGGCGGCGGGCGGCGACCCGGCCACTTGCCCTGCGCCGCGAGGCGGAATTTCTGCAGCACCTCCGAGTACAGGTGCACCAGGATCGGCTCGCCGTAGCGCCGCAGCCGCATGCGCTGCGCCCACTCCATGTAGCCGCGGTTCCAGTTGCGCATGTAGCGGTACGAGGGCGCCAGCTCGTAGCGGAAGACGCAGTTGTTCTTCTCGTACATTTCCCATTGCCGCGGGTTGGGCTCGCCAAGCAGCGCCTTCGAGCCGTCGGCGCCGCGCCAGCCAGCGAGGAAGCCGATGCCCGAGCCGGGCTCGGTCTCGTGGCGCACGATGAAGTCCGGGTAGTCGCGGTACTTGCGCGCGCCGCCAGCGTCGACGAACGCGGGCAGCTTCAAGCGGCTGGCGAGCTCGATCAGCACTTCCTGGAACGGCTTGCACTCGCCCTTGGGCGGCACCACCGGGATGCGCACCGAGTCCACGGGGCCGTCGAACTCCGAGATCGGCCGGTCGAGCATGGACATCACGTCGTGCCGCTCGAGGTAGGTGGTGTCGGGCAGCACGAGGTCGGCGAACGCGGTCATCTCCGACTGGAACGCGTCGCACACCACGAGGAACGGGATCCGGTACTCGCCGTCCGCGCCCTTGTCGTTCAGCATGCGGCGCACTTCATCCGTGTTCATGGTCGAGTTCCACGCCATGTTCGCCATGAAGATCATCAGCGTGTCGAGCCGGTACGGGTCGCCGCGCCACGCGTTGGTGATCACGTTGTGCATCAGGCCGTGCACCGAGAGCGGGTACTCCCAGGAAAAGCCCTTGTCGATGCGCACCGGCTTGCCGTCCGCGTCCACGAACAGGTCCTCGGGCGAGCCGGGCCAGCCGAGCGCGAGGCCGGCGAGCGGCTTGCCCGGCTGCACGCCCTCGGGCCCCGTCGGGGTCTTTGCCGAAGGCGGAATGGCGCGCGGAAACGGCGCCTTGTGCCGGAAGCCGCCCGGGCGGTCTATGGTGCCGAGCAGGCTCATCAGGATGCCGAGCGCGCGCACGGTCTGGAAGCCGTTCGAGTGCGCGGCGAGCCCGCGCATGGCGTGGAACGCCACCGGGTTGCCGATCACGGTCTGGTGCTCGTTGCCCCAGCAGTCGGTCCACGCGATCGGCAGCTCGATCTTCTCGTCGCGCGCGGTGACGCCCATCTCGTGCGCGAGGCGCCGGATGGTCGCGGCCGGGATGCCGGTGATGCCCTCGGCCCACTCGGGCGTATGCGGCTGCACGCGCTCGGCGAGCAGCTGGAACGCCGGCTGCACGCGCGTGCCGTCGGCGAGCCGGTACGAGCCGAACAGCCGCGGGTCCGCGCCCGGCGTGTGGCTGAGCACCGCGCGGCCGGAGTGGCGATCCCACCACAGCTGGTTCTGCGGATAGAGCGGATTGTCCGGCTCGACGTCCTCGTCCACCGCGAGCAGGCCGTGGCGCGCCGAGGCCGGGTCGGTGACGACGAGCTGCCCGCCGTTCGTGTAGCGCGCGACGAACTCGCGGTCGTACAGCCCCTGCGCGATCAGCTCGTGGTTGAGCGCGAGCAGCAGCGCGCCGTCCGTGCCCGGGCGGATCGGCACCCACTCGTCGGCGATCGCCGAGTAGCCGGTGCGCACCGGGTTCACCGAGATGAAGCGCCCGCCGTCGCGCTTGAACTTCGAGATCGCGATCTTGAGCGGGTTGGAGTGATGGTCCTCGGCGGTGCCGAGCATGACGAACAGCTTCGCGCGCTCGAGATCCGGGCCGCCGAACTCCCAGAACGAGCCGCCGATCGTGTAGATGAGCCCGGCGGCCATGTTCACCGAGCAGAAGCCGCCGTGCGCGGCGTAGTTCGGCGTGCCGAACTGGCGCGCGAACAGGCCGGTGAGGGCCTGCATCTGGTCGCGCCCGGTGAACAGCGCGAACTTCTTCGGGTCCGTGGCGCGCATCGCCGCGAGGCGCTTCTCCAGCATGGCGAACGCCTCGTCCCACGAGATCGGCTCGAACGCGCCGGCGCCGCGCTCGGCGCCGGCCTTGCGCCGCAGCGGGCGCGTCAGCCGCGCGGGCGACTTCTGCTTCATGATGCCGCTCGCGCCCTTCGCGCAGATCACGCCCTTGTTCAGCGGATGCGCAGGGTTGCCCTCGATGTAGCGCACTTCGCCGTCGCGCAAGTGCACGCGGATGCCGCAGCGGCACGCGCACATGTAGCAGGTGGTGGTCTTCACTTCGGTGGACATGCCGTCCCATTGTCCGGCCGCTTCCGGGAGGGTGGCAACGAGCGGATACTGATGCCGGTATAAGGCAGCTGCGCCGCACGGCTTATCGGCGCTCGGCTAAGATGCGCCCGTGAAAATCTGCATCGTCTCTGACAGCCACGACCGCGCCGACGCGCTCGCGCAGGCGGTGGGCGAAGCGAAGGCGCGGGGCGCCGAAGCCGTGATCCATTGCGGCGACCTGATCGGCGCGCAGACGGTGAAGCCCGCGCTGGCGCATGGCCTGCCGGTGCACCTGATCCACGGCAACAACGTCGGCGATACGCAGGCAACGCACCGGCAGTCGCGCGCGAGCGGCGGATTGCTGCAGTACCACGGGCAGGACGCGCGCCTCGAGCTCGGCGGGCGGCGCATCTTCGTCGTGCACTACGACGACTACGGGCTCGCCTTCGCCTGCACCGGGGACTGGGCGCTGGTGTGCTGCGGCCACTCGCACCGCGCCGAGGCCCGCGAGGTGGCGAACGTGAAGGGCGGCCGCACCTGGCTGGTCAATCCGGGCACGGTGGCGGGGCTCGCCGCGCCCGCGACCTGGGCGCTGGGCGACCTGGCGGCGATGCGCTTCGAAATCTGCGCATTGAACGCCTCTATAAGCGCATAGCGAACTTGTAGCCGGGGCCTCGCGCCCGGCGCTTAGAATTGCCGCGGGTAAGGCGAGGAGACCAGCACAATGTTCAGCATCAACCCGTTTGCCGCGCTGTCGGCAACCCTGTCGCCTGCCGTGATGCAGGCCTACGTCGTCGTCATGTTCCTGCTGGTCGTCGCGGGGACGCTGTTCGAGGTCGTGCACAAGGGCAGCGCCCGGTACTTCTTCGAGAACATGCGCAAGTCGAAGGCGAAGGGCGCCCGGCCGCTCGGCGGCGGCGAGCTGGTGTCGATCGCCGTGCAGACCGCGGTGGTCGACGTGCTCGCCTCGGGCGAGTTCTGCAACATGCGCCGGCGGATTGCGCACCTGCTCGGCATGTACGGCTTCGTGCTCTACGTGCTGGCCACCGCCGTGCTGGTGTTCGACGCCGCGGCGGGCGCGATCTGGGCGCAGCTCTGGTGGCTCGGCGGCCTGATGGTTATTGTTAGCGGCACCTGGTTCTGGTTCTTCATCCGCGTGGACGTCGCCGCCGAGGGCAGGTCGCCGTTCCGCGTCATGAAGGCGGACCTGTTCATCCTGTCGATGCTCGCCAGCGCGACGCTCGGCCTCGCCTGGGCCTGGGCGCAGGCGAAGGGCAGCCCCGGCTCGCTCGTGATGTTTGGCCTCTACATCCTCGCCACGACGGTGCTGTTCGCCGGCGTGCCGTGGTCCAAGTTCGCGCACATGTTCTTCAAGCCCGCGGCCGCCTTCGAGAAGAGAGTGACCCGGGCCGACGGCACGGCCGAGAACCTGCCGACGCAGACCCGCGACGACCCCGAGCAGCAAAAGCGCCACTCGATGGAGCTGCTGCAGAACGCGCCAATGGACATGGGGCTCGGCATCAAGCGCGAAGCGCCCCGCCACTACTAGAAGACAGGACCCGACTTATGCCTACCTTCGTCTACATGACGAGGTGCGACGGATGCGGACACTGCGTCGACATCTGTCCCTCGGACATCATGCACATCGACAAGACCTATCGACGTGCCTACAACATCGAGCCCAACATGTGCTGGGAGTGCTACTCCTGCGTGAAGGCCTGCCCGCAGCATGCGATCGACGTGCGCGGCTATGCCGACTTCGCCCCGCTCGGCCACAGCGTCCGCGTGCACCGCGACGAGGAGAAGGGCACGATCGCCTGGCGGATCAAGTTCCGCAACGGCACGGAGAAGAACTTCCTGTCGCCCATCACCACCAAGCCCTGGGGACAGGCGATTCCCAAGCTCGCGGAAGTTCCCGCACCCAGCAAGGAAATGCGCGACGGCGAGCTTTTGTACAACGAGCCGAAATGGATCCGCATGGATGACGGCGGCCTGCATACGCTCGAGTCCGCCGGCCTCAAGATGAAGAAAGGCGTGGCCTACTGATATGGCTTACAAGACGATCATCGAAGACGGCATCGACATCCTGGTCGTCGGTGCGGGCCTGGGCGGCACCGGCGCCGCCTGGGAAGCGAGGTTCTGGGGCCAGGACAAGAAGATCGTCATCGCCGAGAAGGCCAACATCGATCGCTCCGGCGCGGTGGCCCAGGGCCTGTACGCCATCAACTGCTACATGGGCACCCGCTGGGGCGAGAACAAGCCCGAGGACCATGTCCGCTACGCCCGCATCG
>Ga0224505_10001772_pt1 | contig 13281 bp, 11 predicted proteins | sample SF_Jan12_sed_USG_FD_169102 | JGI IMG/M metagenome (GOLD analysis project Ga0224505, IMG submission 169102) | Sediment microbial communities from San Francisco Bay, California, United States - SF_Jan12_sed_USGS_4_1 | ecosystem: Environmental > Aquatic > Marine > Sediment | place: USA: California...
GAGGATGGGCAGGGCGAAGGCCGCTGTTTTTCCCGTGCCGGTCTGGGCCTGGCCCACCAGATCCCGGCCCGCCATGAGCGGCGGAATGGTTTGCGCCTGAATGGGCGAGGGGGACTCGTAGCCCACGTCTGACAGCCCCTTCAGCAAGGGCTCCGGGAGGGCCAGGTCGGTGAAATTCAGCGGGGGCGTCGGGTCGGGGGGCATTTGCGGCGGTGAGCTTGGGCAAGGGGGGCGTATTGTGCCCTAGTTTCCCGGGTCTTCAGCGTGGCAGGGGGCGAGGGCAAGGCCCGGCATCGCACGGGTATATGCTGTCGCGCCCGATACTTGCACCACACCAGGAGAATTCCGGATCATGAAAATTGCGATCTCTTCCATCGCCCGTACGGCTACCGACCAGATGTACGCCGGCCTCGATGGTGTGCTGCAGAAGGGAGCCGCGCACGCCACGGCCCGCAAGGTCGATGAAGCCGTGTATCTGAACTGGCGCCTTGCGCCGGATATGTTCCCGCTCGTCCGTCAGGTCCAGTTCGCGACGGAAATTCCGGCGCGGGGGCTGTCGCGCCTGGCCGGAACCGAGATCCCCAGCTTTCCTGACGTCGAGAAGACCTTCGACGAGTTGCGTGCACGTGTCGCCCGGGCGCGGGCCCACATCCATGATCTGCCGGCAGCGCCAATGGATGCGGAGCCCGGCAGGGAGATCAAGGTGCCGATGGGCAGGGAAGAGCGAACCTTTACGCGCATCAATCTCCTGCAGCACTTCATCCTTCCCAACCTGTACTTTCACACCACCACGGCCTATCTCATCCTCAGGCACCTCGGCGTGGACATCGGCAAGCTGGATTTCCTGGCCGCGCCGCCCAGGTAGCGGCATCGACATGCAACTCGACTACCCCTGCGGCGACCCGCCTGCGGCTGGCGCGACATCTGAGGTCGCGCCAGGCGTGCTCTGGGTGCGCATGCCGCTGCCGTTCGCACTGCGCTGGATCAATCTCTGGCTGCTGGAAGACGGTGACGGCTGGACGGTGGTGGACACGGGCGTTGCGACAGACGATTCGCGCCATTGCTGGCGGACGATCCTTGCCAGCCCGAGGCTCGGCGGCAAACCTGTTACCAGCGTGATCGTCACCCACATGCACCCGGATCACGTGGGCCTGGCCAGCTGGATTGCGGGGCAGTTTGCCTGCCCGCTGTGGATGTCACGGCTGGAATATGTCACCTGCCGGATGCTGCTGGCCGACACGGGGCGGCCGGCGCCGGAAGACGGTGTGAACTTCTACCGCTCCACGGGCTGGGACGAGGCCGCGCTCACGAAGTACCGCGAGCGCTTTGGAGGTTTTGGCCGGCTGGTTGCGCCACTGCCTGATTCCTACCGGCGCCTGACCGCCGGTGATCAGCTGGAAATTGGCGGCCGGCATTGGCAACTGCTCGGTGGCAATGGTCATTCGCCCGAGCACCTGTGCCTCTGGTGCCCGGAACTGAACGTGTTCATTTCCGGCGACCAGTTACTGCCGCGGATTTCCTCCAACGTCTCGGTCTTCCCGACCGAACCCGAGGCCGATCCGCTCAGCGACTGGCTGGACTCCTGCGCGCGGCTACAGCGGGAAATTCCTGCTGATGTGCTGGTGCTGCCCGCACACAACGAACCGTTCACCGGCGCGCACCACCGGCTGCAGGAACTGATTGACGGTCACGAGAAGTCCATGGCTAGGGTGGAGCAGCGACTGGGCGAAGGCCCGCGTCGCGCCGTTGACCTGTTTCCGGCGCTCTTTCCGCGGAATATCTGCGGTGATCTGCTCGGCTTCGCGACCGGCGAGGCTTTGGCGCATCTCAATTGCCTGATAAATCGTGGCCGCGCCCGACGGACGACAACGGCGGGGGGTATCTGGATATACGAGGCTGTGTGAGCGTCTCCCGGCCGGATTCCCGTTCCTGGGGCCGTGCGGCTCATTTTTCCAGCTGGTCGCGGAGTTCCTCCAGGAGTATGCGCATACCGCCAAGGTCGGTGCAATAAGTCGCGCGACACGGTCCCCTGCCGACACTGACCGTCAGGTACTCAATGCCTTCGGGTTCCAGGGCGACCATCGTTTCGTCTGCCTTGTCATCGCCCGCCGCCAGTGCGACGTCGCAGCGCCATTCTTTCATCAGGGAATTTATCGCGGCCCCTTTACTGACCAGCAGGTTCGAAATTTCCACGGTTTTCTGACCATGGCGGACGGTTACGGGGAGATTCGTGGCCATGGCAGTCAGCTCGTCCAGCAGCGCCCGTGCCCGCCATTGCCCGAATTCGGGATCCGCCTTGCGGTAGTGCCAGACGAGAGCCGATTGCTTCTCCTCAACGTGCGTGCCCGGGGTGAGGAGGGAGACCCTTTCCAGATGCTCACGAACGGCGCTCTTCCAGTCGTTGGTGACGTGCGGGTTGAACAGGGCCCAGTTGCCCACGCCGCCGTCGAGCCAGCGATAACCGTGCTCGCCCACCAGCGTCACGCCGAGGCCGCCCAGGTATTTCTCCAGGAATTCGGGCGAACGCCCGCTGACGACGGCGACGGATACGCGATCATGACTCGCCAGGCTCCGTAACAGTCCGGGCAGCTCCGCATCGGGAACCGCCTGATCAGCGACGTCCACGAAATCCCGCAGGGTCCCGTCATAATCCAGAAACAGGCCGAGCCTTTGTCCGGCGCGGACCCGAGCCGCAAGCTCCGCGGCCAGTGGCTTCAGCTTGATGACCGGCGCCCGGTCGTCGCGGTTCGGCACTTTGTCGAGGTCTTGCAGAAAACGCCGCGCCCACACGCCACTATTCTGCTTCTGCAGCCGCGGTTGCATCATTTCGATGCGTGCACGCCGCTCGTCGTCCGGCATTTCCAATGCCCGGTTCACCGCGGTCGCCACGTCGTCGACGTCGTGCGGGTTCACCTGGATCGCGTGGGACAATTCCTGCGCGGCGCCGGCGAACTCGCTCAGGATCAACACGCCTGGCCGGCCCTGGAATTCCGCCCTCTGGCAGTCGAGAAATTCCTTTGCCACCAGATTCATCCCGTCGCGCAACGGTGTGACGAGGCACACCTCGGCAAGCGCGTACAGTGCCGCGAGATCCGGCAGGGGGAACCCCCGGTGGAGGAACTGGACCGGCGAGTGACCCACCTTGCCGAATTCGCCGTTGATTGCCCCCACTTCGCGCTGCACCTGCTCCGTCAGCGCGTCATATTCGTCAACGCCCTGCCTCGTTGGCACGGCGATCAGCACGAACAACACCTTATCGCGCTTGTCGGGATGTTGTGCGAGGAACAGCCGCATCGCTGCCAGCTTCTCCGGCAGGCCCTTCGTGTAATCGAGCCGCTCGACGTTCAGGATCATCCTCTTGCCCGCGAGGTCCGCCCGGTGTCTGGCCAGGATCGCCGGAAAATCGGCCTGCCTCATCGCTTTATCGAAGCCGGCATGGTTGTGGCCAATCGGATAGACGCCCATCCGGACCTCCCGGCCGTCGTGCCACATTCCCTCGGGTTCTGTTTCCCACCCCAGGACCCGTAAGAGCGATGAGCGGAAATGACGCTGGTAGTTGTAGGTGTGAAAGCCGATGAGGTCGGCGCCCACGACCCCCTTGAGCAATTCCCCTCTTTCAGGCAGCACGCGAAAGATCTCGCTCGTGCAGAATGGCGTGTGCAGGAAAAATCCAACCCGTAAGCCCTTCTGCTGGCCACGCAACATCAGCGGCACGAGGAACAGGTGATAGTCGTGTATCCAGACCTGATCGCCCTCGTCGGCCACGTCCATGATCACATCTGCGAACTTCTGATTGACCCGGCGATAGACTTCCCACCAGTCCTTCGAGAAAGTCGCTCGTTCCACCATGTAATGGAGCAACGGCCACAAAGTGGCTGTCGAATATCCTTCGTAGAACCCGTTGACGTCGTCGCGTGTCAGGAACACAGGGGCCACCCCGGCTCGGGCCAGCTCCGCCCGCACCGTCGCGAGATCTTCGAATTCCTCGACCGCCGAGCCGGGCCATCCCACCCAGATCTGCTCGATTTCGAGCGCCGCGCCCTCGAGCGCGGATGCCAGCCCGCCAGTTGTTCGCGTCGCGATTCCCTGCGCGTCGAACCTGACCGGCAGCCGGTTGGATACCATGATCAGCTTGGCCATATCGCCGTCCCAAATTACCCAAAGTTGGCGCCGGTTTCCCGGCAGCCCTCGCCCGGTCGCCGCCGGCCGCTATTTCATCGTTGGCATCCGGTAGTCAGCCCGGCTGGCCGAGTCGCTGGCAAACCAGCGTGCCGTGACGGTCTTCAGTCTGGTGTAAAAGCGAACGCCGTCCGGTCCGTGCACGTGCAGATCGCCGAACAATGAGCGCTTCCAGCCGCCGAAACTGTGAAAGGCCATCGGTACGGGGATCGGTACGTTGATGCCGACCATTCCGGCCGCAACCGCCTGGGTGAATTCACGCGCCGCGCGGCCGTCGCGGGTGAAGATCGACGCGCCATTGCCGAATTCATGCGCATTTACAAGTTGCAGAGCCTCGTCCAGTGACGCGGCGCGCACGACGACCAGTACGGGTCCGAAGATTTCTTCCCGGTAAATACGCATGGCCGGTGTGACATTGTCGAACAGCGTGGCGCCGAGGAAAAATCCGTCGGTCGCGTCCGGAACGCCTGCCCCGCGGCCATCCACGACCAGCGTGGCACCCTCCGCAACACCGGTTTCTATATACGTGCGCACGCGATCCCGGTGCTCGCCAGTCACCAGCGGGCCCATATCCACGTCAGGGGTCGCGCCGGGGCCGACCCTCAGGGCCCCAAGTTTTGGTTTGAGGGCGCTGATGAGCCGGTCGCCGGCATCACCCACTGCAACGGCAACGGAAATAGCCATGCAGCGCTCACCGGCCGAGCCGTAGGCAGCGCCCATCAGGGCGTTGGCGGCCAGTTCCACATCGGCATCGGGCAGCACCACCATATGATTCTTCGCCCCGCCGAGCGCCTGCACACGTTTGCCATGTGCGGTGCCGGTCCGGTAGACGTGCTCGGCAACGGGGGTTGAGCCCACGAAGCTGATGGCCCCGATTAGGGGATGCGTGAGCAGCGTGTCTACCGCTTCGCGGTCGCCGTTGACCACGTTGAATGCGCCCGGCGGCAGGCCGGCCTCGGTTAGCAGCGTGGCAAGGCGCAGGGCGCAGGACGGGTCCTTCTCCGAGGGTTTCAGTACAAAGCTGTTGCCGCAGGCGATTGCGACGGGAAACATCCACAGCGGCACCATCGCGGGGAAATTGAACGGCGTGATGCCGGCGCAGACTCCGACTGGCTGGCGAATCGACCAGCTGTCGACTCCGGAGCCCACGTTTTCACTGAACTCGCCCTTCAGGAGGTGGGGGATCCCGCAGGCGAACTCGACCACTTCGAGACCGCGGGTGACCTCGCCCCGCGAGTCGGCCAGCACCTTGCCGTGCTCGGCGGTAATGAGCGCCGCGAGTTCCTCGCGGTGTTGCTCAATGAGTTCCTTGAAGCGGAACATGACGCGGGCGCGCTGCAATGGCGGCGTGGCCGCCCAGGCGGGCGCGGCACGGGCGGCAGCCGACACGGCCCGGTCAGTCTCGGCGGCGCTCGCGTAGCTGATTCGCCGTTGCGGCTGGCCCGTTGCCGGATTGAACACGATGCCGGTTCGTCCGGACTGCCCGGCGGTCATGGCGCCCTCGATGTAATGGCCGAGTTCGGCCAGAACAGCAGGCGGAGCAGATTTCGCGTGCATGCGCGGTTCCTGGTTGCAGCAGGTCCTTGGCTCAGCAATATAAGCGATGTACTCGAGGTCGCTGCCGTCGTGCCGTTGTTCTGCAAGCTGCCGGCAATATTCACCAGCGCGCGGCTGCGCCTGACCAGCCGGGATTGCGCCGTTTGCGTGGTGCCGGTCGAGGGGCTGACTCCCGCGTGGCCCGGCTGGGGGTGCCTGGTCTCGCTGGAACGACGGGGCTCACGCTCCACTGGAGGCATCTATTTACCATAAGACAGAGAAAGTCCATTCCAGAGTGATTCTTGTGGCTATATTTATTCTATAGAATGCACTCATGCCCAAGTCCCAGGTTGTCACTCCATCCGGTCCGGCGGACCAGCGCGCGCGCGTGCTCACCGGGGCCGTGGCGCAAACTGCCCGGCGCCTGAGGCTCAAGACCACCGAACTCACCGCGATCATCGGGGTCAGCCAGCCGACCGCTTCCCGACTGCTGAATGGCAAGTTCCAGCTGGCGGAGGGTGGCAAGTCCTGGGAACTCGGGACACACCTGGTTCGCCTGTATCGCTCGCTGTCGGCGATGGTGGGCGGCGATGACGAGCTGGCGCGCGTCTGGCTACGGTCCCCCAACCAGGCGTTCGGCGGTCGGGTTCCGGTGGATCAGATCCGGAGCGTGGAGGGCCTGGTGCATGCCTGCGACTACGTGGACGCCCACCGCGCTCGCGTCTGAGATATTCGCGTGGCAAGGCAGCGGCTGGCGAGCCGTCGAGGCCCAGCACCAGGTGGCCAGCATGTTGCTTGTTGGCGGCAGCTTGCCTGACCAGGCAGTGCTCGAAGCCATTCTTGACGATGCCAAGCCGCCGATTCCCGGTGAACTTGACGGCCTGCACTGGCTGCTCGCCACGCCGTTTCGCTATCGCACGCTTGCCGGCGGATCGCGCTTCAGGCGCGCCGACGATTCCGGTGTGTTCTACGGGGCCGAAGACCGGCAGACGGCGTGTGCCGAGGCGGGTTACTGGCGGCTCCGTTTCTGGCTGGACAGCGAGGGCCTGGCCGCGCGCCCGGCGTCCCTTGAGCTGACGTTGTGCAAATTTAATGGCGGCAGCCCGCGATCCCTGGACCTCACGCGCCAGCCGCTGTCTGCCGACCGGGCCTTGTGGATAAACCCGGATGGTTACCGCGCGACGCAGGCGCTGGCCGGGGAAGCGCGTGCCGCGGCGATTGGCCTGCTACGCTACGAGTCGGCGCGTCGTCCGGCCGGTATCTGCCTCGCCGTGCTGACCCCGGCGGTTTTTCGGGCAGTGCCCGAACCGTACCGGCACGAGCAGCAGACGTGGCACCTCTGGCTGGCCCCGCCCCGCGACGTGGTGTGGCAACGGCATCTCGACAGGGAGAGCTTCAGCTTTCGCTTCTGAACCGGATGAGGATATCGATCATGGCAACCCGCAATTCCCTGTTCCTGGCTATGGCGTCGGTACTCATCGGCTGCGCCGGGGGTCCGCAACTGGATCCGGCCAGGTCGGCAGACATGGCCAACGCTGCTACCCGGGCGGCTACGAACCCGGGTGCGGAGCTTCGCTCCGAAGATGCCGTGAAGCGCCCTGGCGCGAAGCCGGCTCCGGCGGATCCGGTGGAGAAAGCCGTGTTCGCGGCGCTGGCGAATCCAGCGCGACCGGCTGCGGACCGGGTCCGGGACAAGCCACGTCAGAGCGCCGCCGTACTCAGGTTCTTCCGCATTGCGCCGGGAATGACCGTCCTCGATGTCTACTCGGGAGGCGGGTATTACACGGAGCTGTTGTCCTACATTGTCGGGCCGAACGGCGGGGTTGTGGCCCACAACAATTCGCCGTATCTCGCCTTTGCCAGTCAGAATCTCGCGGGGCGCTACGCGGCGGGCCGGCTGCCGAATGTCGAGCGCCTGCTGGCAGAGAACAACGAACTCATCCTGCCGCCGGCGCGCTTCGACGCCATACTGATGACCAATGCCTATCACGACATTTACTATGTCGACGAGAAGGCCGGCTGGCCGCGTATCGACGGGCCGAAGCTGCTGGCGGTGCTTTTCCAGAGCCTGAAGCCGGGCGGCGTGATTGGTGTCGTCGATCACGCGGCACTGCCGGGCGCACCGCCGGAAACGGGGGGCACGCTTCACCGCATCGATCCGGCCCTGCTGAAGCGGGATTTCGCCGCAGCGGGTTTCGTGCTGGATGGCGAGAGCGACGTGCTGATCAATCCGTCGGACGACCGGACGAAGTCGGCGTTTGATCCGTCGGTGCAGGGGCGGACTGACCAGTTCGTTCTCCGGTTTCGGAAACCGCGGTAATACTCCGTAGCCCGCGGCCACCCGCCGGGACACCGGCCGTGTGACCGCTGATCGGATGCTATCCTTCGCGGCCTCATGGCACAGGCAAATACCAGTTTGGCGGCATCGACCGAGCTCGCGCGAGAGGTCGCGCAGCGGCGGACCTTTGCCATCATTTCGCACCCGGACGCGGGCAAGACGACGCTGACGGAGAAGCTGCTGCTGTTTGGCGGCGCTATTCAGCTGGCCGGCACGGTAAAAGCCCGCCGCAGTTCCAGGCACGCAACCTCGGACTGGATGGAAGTCGAGAAGCAGCGCGGGATTTCCGTCACCAGTTCGGTGATGCAGTTCGAATACGCCGGACATACCATCAATCTGCTCGACACTCCCGGGCACGAGGATTTCTCGGAAGACACCTACCGGGTACTGACGGCGGTCGATGCCGCGGTGATGGTGATCGACGCGGCCAAAGGCGTGGAGGCGCAGACGCTGAAACTGCTCGAAGTCTGTCGCCTGCGCAACACGCCAATCATCACTTTCGTGAACAAGATGGACCGCGAGGTTCGGTCGCCCCTGTCATTGCTGGAAGAGATCGAGGCGGCGCTCAGGATCGAGTGCGCACCGATCAGCTGGCCCATCGGCATGGGCAAGACCTTCCGCGGCGTTTATCACCTGCTGCAGGATCGCCTGCTGCGTTTTGCGCCCGGCGCCGAGAAGCGGACCAGCATTGAGGAGATCCACGGACTCGAAAACCCGCAGCTTGATGAGCTGTTTCCGGACGAGATTGCGAGTTTGCGTGCCGACGTCGGCCTGATCCGCGAAGCCAGCGCACCGTTTGCGCGTGAGCAGTTTCTTTCCGGGCAGCAATCACCGGTTTTCTTCGGATCAGGAATCAACAATTTCGGCGTACAGGAAGTCTTGCAGGCGCTGGTGGACTGGGCGCCCGCACCGCAGCCGCGGGATGGCGGTTCGCGGCTGGTGGAGCCGACGGAGCCGTCCTTCAGCGGCTTCGTGTTCAAGATCCAGGCGAACATGGACCCGAAACACCGCGATCGCATCGCGTTCTTTCGCATCTGCTCCGGTCGCTACGTGCCGGCGATGAAGGCGCGGCACCTGCGCAGCGGCCGGGACATGAAGCTGGGTAATGCGCTCACCTTCATGGCCAATGAGCGGGTAGCCAGCGAAGGTGCGGTCGCCGGCGATATCATCGGCATTTATAATCACGGCCAGTTGCAGATAGGCGACACGCTGTCGGATGGCGAGCAACTGGTATTCAGGGGCATCCCGTACTTTGCCCCGGAATTGTTCCGCGCGGCGCGACCTCTAGATCCTATGAAAAGCAAGCAGTTGCAAAAGGGTCTGCAGGAACTGGGCGAAGAGGGCGCCATCCAGGTGTTCACCGCTCGCCAGGGTGCGCAGACGCTGCTCGGCGCAGTCGGCCGACTGCAGTTCGAGATCGTGGCACACCGGCTTTCCGCCGAGTACAACGTGGATGCCGTCTACGACAACGTGGATATCTACACCGCCCGGTGGCTGATCTACCCGGACGAAGCGACGCGCAAGAAATTCGAGAAGGATGAGGCTATGTCGCTGGCGAAGGACGTCGACGACAACCCGGTGTTTCTCTCCGGCAATAAGTACAATCTCAAGCTCACGCTGGAGCGCTGGCCCACGATCGGTTTCCATGCCACGCGGGAGCACGGGGAGCGCCTGAACCAGAGGGACGGGCGATGATGGATTTCGGCTTGCCAGTCTGGCTGGGAGTGCCGACCGAGCGGTGGCTGGCCGCCGCGGCGATACTGGTCGCGACGATAATTGGCGTTCGCCTGGTTGTCCGTTTCGTTCGGCATCGCATGGCGGCATGGGCGACCCGCACCGAGACACACATCGACGACATCCTGGCTGCCGGGCTGAAAGCCACCCGCAGCTGGTTCAGCATCGCGGTGGGGGCCCTGGCGGCGGTTCAGGTACTCGACCTGCCGCAGGGGGTCGAGGCCGCCATTGAGCGCGGTGCGGTGGTGCTGATTCTCCTGCAGGCCGCGCTTTGGGGTCACAGCGCAATTGGCGCGGCACTATCGCGCATTGGCCGCCCGGCGACGCCGGATGCTGCCGCGCTGGCCACGAGCGCCTCGGCCGTTGCCTTTGTGGTCCGGGTGGCGTTCTGGTCCGTCATCCTGCTGCTGATCCTCGCCAACCTGGGCTTTGATGTCACCGCAATCATTGCCGGTCTCGGCGTTGGCGGCATTGCCGTTGCGCTGGCCGTGCAAAATATCCTGGGTGACCTGTTTGCGTCGCTGGCCATTGCCCTCGACAAGCCCGTGGTGATCGGCGATTTCGTCGTCGTGGGCGAATTCGCGGGCACTGTTGAGCATATTGGCCTGAAGACGACCCAGCTGCGCAGCATCTCCGGCGAGCAGATCATTCTGTCCAACAGTGACCTGCTGAACAGCCGCATCCGGAATTACAAGCGTATGCGGGAGCGACGCGTAGTGCTCGAAATTGGTGTGACCTACGAAACGCCACGGGAAAAGCTGCGCGTGATCGCCGGCATGCTGCGGGAAATCATCTCAGCAGACGAGAGTGCCCGTTTTGACCGCGCCCATCTGCGGGGCTTCGGGCCATTCTCAATTGATTTCGAGATCGTCTATTACGTGCGCAGCCCCGAATACAACGTGTTCATGGATACCCAGCAGCGGGTTGCACTGAGCGTCATCGACCTGTTCGCGGAGCACGAAATCGAGTTCGCCTACCCAACCCAGACAATCCACATGGCTGGGGGCGCCGTCAGCTCCGCCTGAGGTTGCCCTTGCGGGGCGAGCGATGCCCGTTGTGGGTGACGGCGATGAATACGTCACCGCTATGGACCCGTTGCGCTGCTTCCTCCCAGAAACGGAGGACCTTTCCGTCACGGCGAATTGCCATCACCAGTTTTTCCGGCAATTCGCGTACCGATTTCCCGATATCCGCTGCCTCGGCGGCAATCTCGGCCAAGGCCAGTTCGCCCTCGCAGGACAGCATGTCGGTGAGGAGTTCCACCGCGGTCGTGTTGGTGATGGCGTCCGCCAGGAGGAAGCCGCCCACCTCGAACGGCGCCACGATGGCATTGGCGCCGCTCTGCCTGATCAGCTTGCTGTTCTCGCCTTCCTGAACGGTCGCGATGATGCGCATATTCGGGTTGATGCTGCGCAGGGTGAGCGTCGCCAGCACGGTGGTATCGTCCCGTCCCAGCGCCACGACCGCGGCCCGTGCCCGATCGGCGCCCGCCACCCGCAGGAGTTCGTCGCGCGTCGCCTCGCCGTGCAATCCGACGCAGCCAAGCGCGGCGGCCGCACGGACTCGTTGTTCACTATTGTCGATTACCACGATTTCGGCTGGCGGGATGCCCTGCGCGACCAGTTCTCGGGTGGCGGTGCTGCCGCTGCCTCCGTAACCGAGCACGAGCACGTGATTACTGAGGTCTTTCTGCAAGCGCATCATCCGCACGTCCTCGATAACTTTTTGAACCAGAAACCGGTAGGCGGTCCCGATGAACAGAAACCAGACAAAGATGCGGACCGGGGTCACAAACATGGCGTCGATCAGCCGGGCCCGTTCTGTCACGGGCACGATATCCCCGTAGCCGACTGTCGTGATAGTAACCATCGTGAAGTACACGACGTCGCTGAAGTTTACGTGGCCGTCGAGATTGTCCCGCAGGCCGGCCCGGTCCCACCACAGCACCGCGATGACTGCCGCGAACAGCCCCACTATCGTAAGCGCCCGGAGCAGGAGACTGATTTCCGGCTCGAGAGGTTTCTTTGTGAAAAGTATCTGCGCACCGGCGACGGTCCGCTTGAGGCGCAGCGCGGCTAGAATCTTACGAAACGCGGGACGTTCAGCCATGTGTGCGCGGAATCATGGCACGGCTCAGGTGTGGCGCGCACCCGGATATTTGCCTTCCCCGTGCCCGCCTGACCCTTGTATCGTCAGAGGGCAGGATGAATCGCCTGTGGCGTTTCTCGACAAGGTGCGACGATGAATGACCGGGTTAGGATGGAACGTGACGGTCCGGTAGTGCAGGTCACATTGACCCGGGGCGACCGCCACAACGGCATGGATCTGCCGATGCTGGACGGTGTGCGGGCCGCGGCGCGGCGCCTGCGCCGTGACCCGGACGTGCGCACGGTGATCCTGGCGGGCGAGGGTCCGTCCTTCTGTGCCGGACTCGACGTGAAAGCCGTGCTCGGCAGGCCGGGCATCAGGCTGATGGCCCTGGCGGCGCTGATTTCGCCGGTGCGCAACCGTTTCCAGGACTGGAGTCTCGGCTGGCGCGACGTGCCGGCCCCGGTCATTGCCGCGATCCATGGCAACTGCTTCGGCGCCGGGTTCCAGCTGGCTCTCGGTGCCGATATCCGCATTGCCACCCCTGGTGCGCAGATTTCCGTCATGGAGGCCAAATGGGGCCTCGTTCCGGACATGGGCGGCACCGTCTTGCTGCGGGAACTGGTGCCGATCGATATCGCCAAGGAACTCACGATGACCGGCCGGACGCTGACGGGCATGGAAGCCCACGCGCTCGGGCTGGTCACGCATATCAGCCCGGATCCCGTCGCGCATGCCCGGGCGCTGGCGGCCGAAATCGGCGCCCGCTCGCCGGACTCCGTGGCGGCGTCGAAATTCCTGCTGCAGGAGGCGTGGAGCCGGGGCACGTTTCGGGCGCTCGCTGCCGAGCGCAAGTGGCAGCGACGGGTGATCGGGCGCAGGAATCAGCGCATCGCCGTCCGGCGTAACCTGGAGCAGGCCGACGTGCCGTTTGAGCCGCGCCGTATCCGGAGCTGACGTGGTCCACTATCCGAACCTGCTGGCGCCACTCGACCTGGGGTTTACGACGCTGCGCAATCGAGTGCTGATGGGGTCCATGCACACGGGTCTTGAAGACCGGACCGGCAACTTTCCAAAGCTCGCGGCGTATTTCGCGGAGCGTGCGCGTGGTGGCGCCGGGCTCATCGTGACGGGCGGGTTTGCGCCGAACGTCGCGGGCTGGCTTCTGCCGTTTGCGTCCCGGCTGGCCTCGCAGCGCGCGGCCCGCGCGCACCGGGTGATCACGGGGGCCGTGCACGAGGCGGGCGGCAAGCTGGCGCTGCAGATCCTGCACGCGGGCCGCTATGGCTATCACCCCTTGTCGGTGGCGCCGTCGCGAATCAGGTCGCCAATTACGCCGTTCACGCCAAGGGCCCTGTCGACCGCCGGCGTTGAACGCCAGATTCGGGCCTTCGTCCGTTGCGCCG
>Ga0224505_10001774_pt1 | contig 13266 bp, 17 predicted proteins | sample SF_Jan12_sed_USG_FD_169102 | JGI IMG/M metagenome (GOLD analysis project Ga0224505, IMG submission 169102) | Sediment microbial communities from San Francisco Bay, California, United States - SF_Jan12_sed_USGS_4_1 | ecosystem: Environmental > Aquatic > Marine > Sediment | place: USA: California...
AGGCTTCACGGGCTCCCGCTTCCACCCGGTACTCAAAACCTGGCGCGCACACATGGGTGTGGACTACGCAGCGGCAACCGGGACACGCGTCAGGACCACCGGAGACGGCATAGTCGACTTCGCGGGCCGACAAGGCGGCTACGGCAATCTGGTCGTCGTACGCCACCAGTCAAAGTACACCACCTGGTACGGCCATCTGTCGCGGTTCGGCCCTGGCATACATAAAGGCAAACGGGTCTCGCAAGGCGAGGTGATCGGCTATGTCGGCAGCACCGGCCTCGCCACCGGGCCCCATCTGCATTACGAATTTCGCACCAACAACGTCCATCAGGATCCGCTGCGTGTCGTGATGCCGCCGGCCCCGCCGCTGGCGCCGCAGTACCGCATTGCGTTCGACGAGGTCGCGAGACCAATGGCAGAGGGGCTCGCATTGCTGCGGCAACAGGTAGCGACCACTGCAACCCAGTAATACCAACCCTGCTATGCCCGGCCTGTATGTCGGATTGATGTCCGGCACCAGCATGGATGGAATTGATGCCGTTCTCATTTCGCTGAGCGGACCTCCGGCACCACGACATCACACCCACCAGCCGTTTTCACCGGAGTTGCGCGAGACGTTGCTCGAACTGCAACACGCCGGCAGCAACGAACTGCACCGAGCTGCGCAGGCGGCAAATGCGCTGGCTCTGGGTTACGCCGCCACAGTACGCACGTTGCTCGCACAATCGAAGGTTGGCCCGGAACAGGTTCGCGCAATCGGTTGTCACGGCCAGACGGTCCGGCATCGTCCCGAAAAGGGTTACACGATACAACTCGTCAATGGCGCGCTGCTCGCCGAGCTGGCCGGTATCACGGTGGTCTGCGATTTCCGCAGCCGTGATATTGCCGCCGGCGGTGAAGGCGCACCGTTGGTACCAGCCTTTCACCATGCGATGTTCGCACATCCGGAACGTCCGCGGGCAATCGTCAACATCGGCGGTATAGCCAATATCACCGCTTTACCGGTGCGAGGCCATGTCACGGGGTTCGACTGCGGACCAGGCAACGTGCTGATGGATGGCTGGATCATGGCGCACCAGGGAAAGGCATTTGACGCCGATGGTGCATGGGCCGCGCAGGGCCAATCCTTACCCGAATTGCTCGAGCGCCTGCTCAGACACGACTACTTCGAGCGGCGCCCGCCGAAAAGCACCGGACGCGAAACGTACAATTTGCAATGGCTCAAGAAATCATTATCAGGCAATGAACGTCCGGTTGATGTGCAGGCAACCCTCCTTGAGCTCACGGCAGCAGGCATCTCCCGCGCAGTCGACAGCTATTGCGCGGATGCTCTTGAGGTTTACCTGTGTGGCGGCGGCGCCCGCAATCAGGCCCTGGTCCGGCGATTAACCGCATTGCAGCCACGACGTCGCATCGCCACAACGGATGAACTGGGCGTCGCGGCGGAAATGGTGGAAGCCACGGCATTCGCCTGGCTTGCAGACCGTACGCTCGCCGGAAAACCAGGCAATCTGCCGCAGGTTACCGGCGCGGCGGGCTTGCGCATACTCGGCGCAATTTACCCGGCCTAGTACGCCTGACACCACTCGAAATAAAACGGGGACCTGAGCCCCCGTTTACCTGCAAAAACCGTATTTTCAGATCAAGCCGAAAACGACGAGCCACAGCCACACGTGGAACTGGCATTCGGATTCTTGATGACGAATTGCGCGCCTTCGACATTTTCCTGGTAGTCGATTTCAGCGCCCGTCAGGTACTGCAGGCTCATCGGATCAACCAGCAATGTCACACCGCCTTTTTGCAGCGACGTGTCATCATCGTTCACCGCTTCATCAAACGTGAAGCCGTATTGAAAACCGGAACAACCGCCACCGGTAACGAACACGCGCAGTTTGAGGTCGGCGTTACCTTCCTCTTCAATCAACTGCCGTACTTTGGCCGCGGCGTTCTCGGTGAACACCAGCGGGTCCGGCATAACTTCAGTAACTGCATTCATAACCAACTCCTCATTCGTTTCGCAACGCAGGGCCCATTATAGCCACCCCGCGCGCACCAAAAATCATTCTGCAGCTGCCGGCTTTAATTTCACCACTTTTTCGGCTTTTGCGTCGTCCTGATACACCAAGCGCCCCTGGACCACCGCGCCCAGCTGCATTTCGAGCGTCTTGTAATACACATCACCTGTGACATTCGCTTTGCTCTGCAGTTCGACATAGTCGGCGGCATGCACCGGACCGACCACGGTACCATTAATAACCACGTGAGAGACCCGGATTTCCCCCTCGATGCGAGCCTCCTCGGACAGCACCAGCGTTCCCGGCTTTCCTTCAACCGACATCACGCTACCGTGCACGCGACCGTCGACGCGCAAGCCGCCGTCGAACGTCAGATCGCCTTCAATGACGGTTCCTGCGCCAATGAGGCAGTCGATGCGATTCTGGGGTTTGGTTGTCTTGTTTCCGAACATGGTGGTCTCCTGCTATGAAATCGTAACGTTATGCGTCAATTTCGGCGCATTTGAACTGCCTTCAAACACGCGCACCTGCAAACCCTTGACGAGAGCATCAGGTGAAATCCGGAACGAGCCTTCAACACGCTGATACAGCTTGAAGCTGACCTGATACGCCTTGTTATTGGCCGCCTGCTCGCCCTCGGGCGGCAACATCAGGACCACTTTACGACCATCCTGTTGCAGATTCAACACGAATTGCAAATGCCCTTTGAATTCCTTCGCGCGCTCGCCGGTCTGAACCAGCAGCAGCTGATAGCGGTATTCTCCAGGAACCGCCTCCGGCAGCAGCCGGAAACGATTCACGCTGATGGCGCCCTCTTTGCTGGTCGACGTCAATGACTGAAAGAAAGCCAGATCTTCCTTCAAAGTGGCATTTTCCTGCGCCAACACCTTGACCTGTCGTGCCAGGTCTCCATAGGTTGCGCGTTCGATCTGTAACTGGCGTTCGGCCGCTGCCGTTTTGGCGTGCAATTCTGCCAGCTCGGCCTGTTGCCGCTTGACCGTTTCGTCCAGCCCTGCACGCAGATGCGCCGCCTCGCTCTTGCGAAAACCGCCATACATCAGTCCAAAATCATACGTAACCCACGCCACTCCGGCGACACCGGCAATCACCAGACCCATGCCGATCCAGCGCCAGTACCAGGGCACATGCGGACGAACCGCGAGTCGCGGCGCATCAATGCCAAACCGGCGCACGAACGAGCTGAACAGGCGCCTCATGCGGTCAGGGCAGCAGCGCGATCTGGGTAAGACCGGCGTCTTCAGCAAAGCCGAACATGATGTTCATGTTCTGCACCGCTTGGCCCGCAGCACCTTTTACCAGATTGTCGATAACTGACAGCACCACCACCGTGTCACCGCCCTGCGGTTGATGTACGGCGATCCGGCAATGATTGGCACCGCGCACCGACCGCGTTTCCGGATGGCTACCCGCAGGCATCACGTCCACGAAGGTTTCGCCCGCGTAGCGTTTTTCATACAGGGATTGCAGGTCAACCGGCCGGGTCAGGCGCGCATACAGCGTAGCGTGTATGCCACGGATCATCGGCGTCAGGTGCGGCACAAAAACCAGGCCGACCGGACGGCCCGCAACATGCGCCAATCCCTGCGCAATTTCCGGATGGTGACGATGTCCGGTTACGCCGTAAGCCTTGAAGTTATCGGCGGCCTCAGCATGAAGGATATGCGTTTCCGCCTTGCGACCCGCACCGGACACGCCCGACTTGGCATCGGCGATCAGGTGATCCAGATCCACACAGCCCGCTTCGACCAGCGGCAAAAAGCCCAATTGCACTGCCGTCGGATAGCACCCGGGGTTGGCAATGACCCGCGCGGACTTGACCTGATCGCGATTGACTTCGGGCAGCGCATACACTGCCTCGGCGACGAGCTCCGGACAGGCATGTTTCATCCTGTACCACTGTTCCCACACGGAAACATCGCGAATGCGAAAGTCCGCTGCCAGATCTACGATACGCACCCCTGCGGATACAAGCGCACGCGCTTCCTGCATCGCCACGCCGTTAGGCGTTGCAAAAAAAACCACATCGCATTTGTCCAGAGCGGACGCAGAGGGCTCACTGAACTGCAGGTCTACACGACCACGCAGGTTCGGGAACATCTCGGCGACCGGCATGCCGGCTTCCTTGCGCGACGTAATCGCCCGCAACTCGCAATGCGGATGCTGCGCGAGCAAGCGTAACAATTCGACGCCCGTGTACCCGGTGCCGCCTACAATTCCTGCCTTGATGCGCTGCTGAGCCATAATTTAACCGCCCTCCCTGCAAAACCGACTGTCTGCGTACAACGACAACCTGCCAGAGACGACAAAGCCGCCCTTGGGCGGCTTTGTTTGAACATCTATTCTGCCAAAACGCTGCGTTAACGCTTGGAGAACTGCTTGCGCCGCCGCGCCTTGCGCAAACCAACCTTCTTACGCTCGACTTCGCGCGCATCGCGAGTCACGAGACCGGCCTTGCGCAACACCGGTTTCAATGCCGCATCATAGTCAATCAGCGCACGGGTGATTCCGTGACGCACGGCACCGGCCTGGCCGGATTCACCGCCACCCGTTACGTTGACCTTGATGTCGAAGGTATCCAGTTTCTCGATCAACGCCAGCGGCTGGCGAACGATCATGCGCCCGGTCTCACGTGAGAAAAAATCGTCCACCGGCTTGCCGTTGACAACGATGCTGCCCTTGCCGGGCTGCAGATAAACCCGCGCCACAGCGCTCTTGCGCCGGCCGGTACCATAATTCTTTTGAACTGCCATGGTCTGTTAATCCTAGATTTCGAGTGTTTTGGGCTGCTGCGCGGTATGCGGATGGTCGGTGCCTGCGTAGGCCTTCATTTTTTTCAGCATCGCATAACCAAGTGGCCCTTTGGGCAGCATGCCTTTCACCGCTTTCTCCAGCACACGCGCCGGAAATTTGGCCTGCATGTTCTCAAAGTTAGTGGTGTACAAACCGCCCGGGTAGCCGGAATGGCGATTGTAGACCTTGTCCTTGGCCTTGTTGCCTGTAACGCGCAGCTTATCCACATTGACCACAACGATAAAATCGCCGGTGTCGATATGACGAGTGAACTCGGGTTTGTGTTTGCCGCGGAGGCGATGCGCGATTTCTGCGGCGAGCCGGCCCAGCACTTTGCCGGTGGCATCGACCACGAACCAGTCGCGTTTGATCTCGTGCGGTTTGGCGGAATAGGTCTTCATACTTGATCCTGCGCGTTATTCATGATTCAGGGAAACCGCGAATTGTATGGGAAATCAAGCGGATGTGTCAAACTGCCTGCCTGGTTTGCCAAAGGTAATCAGCGCCATCAGTGCCGAAAAATATTATTTAAAAACAAATAGTTAGCCATATGACTTCCTGGCAATTGACCAATGCAGTAGCTGCGTTATTGCTTCCACCGGGTTCGCTGATCGTGCTGGCGGCAATGGGACTGCTCCTGTTGCGGACACGGCCGCGCACCGGCCGCCTGCTGGCGGTCGGCGGACTGGCGGGGCTGTACATCGGGGCCACACCTATAACTTCGCAATTTCTGTTGCAACGCTGGGAAGGAACTCCGGTTGTCACTGCGCCGGCAACCGCGGCACAGGCCATCATCGTACTGGGGGCCGGCAAGTATCTGCACGGTCCCGAATACGGCGGTGACACGGTTGCCGAGGCGACGCTGGTACGGGTGCGCTACGCCGCTGGTCTGCACCGCCAGACCGGACTCCCCATACTGGTCAGCGGCGGCAATCCGCAAGGCGGCGCAATGGCCGAGGCGCAGGCCATGCGCCGCGTGCTGGAAGGCGAATTCGCAGTGCCGGTGCGCTGGAGCGAAAACAGCTCCGCCACCACGATTGAAAATGCACGCCTGAGCCATCGGCTGCTCGCCCGCCAGAAAATTGACACCATCTATCTGGTTACCCACGCCTGGCACATGCCGCGCGCACAACTCGCTTTCGAAAATGCGGGTTTCAAAGTGATTCCTGCTGCGACGGCCTACACGACCCGCTACCGCTATCACTTGTCCGTCTTGGATTTTCTGCCTAGCGCAAACGCTTTGCGCGACACTGCCCGGTTCTGCCACGAAGCCATCGGCATACTCTGGTATCGTATCCGCCTGTTTGTATCAGCCTGAACGCCGGAAAATCCATGAAAGCGCGGATCAAATGGTTGGAAAACGTCAGCTTCGTTGCCGAATCCGGCAGCGGCCATGCGCTGGTCATTGATGGCGCCCCGGAAGGCGGCGGGCGCGATCTGGGCCCCAGGCCCATGGAACTGGTGCTGATGGGTGCCGGCGGTTGCACGGCCTACGATGTAATGCACATCCTGCGCAAGGCGCGCGCGCCCGTTACCGACTGTGTGCTGGAGATCGAATCCGAGCGCGCTGCCGACGATCCCAAGGTATTCACCAGGATCCATTTTCATTTCATTGTCACCGGCAAGGCGCTGAAACCGGCGCAGGTCGAACGCGCCGTCCAGTTGTCGGCAGAAAAGTATTGCTCGGCATCGATCATGCTCGGCAAGACCGCCGCGATAACGCACGACTTTGAAATCAGGGACGCAGGCGCCTAGACGGCGCGTTACAGCACGAACGCAGTTCCGGTCATCACTTTCGAGGAAACCTGCATCGCCGCCCTGACCGGTGCGGGGAGTTCTGCACCTCCGTGTTTCAGCGCACTGGTCGCATGACGCGCCTCGTCCTCGCGCATTTGCCCGACGATTGCGCGACTCCTGTGGTCCTCGGGCGGCAGTCGTTCGAGATGCCCTTCAAGGTGGCGGACAACCTGGCGCTCGGTTTCCGCCAGAAACCCCAGGTTCCATTTGTCACCGAGCAGACCTGACGCCGCGCCTATCGCAAACGACCCTGCATACCACAGCGGATTGAGCAGGCTCTTGCGGCCACCGAGCTCGGCGATGCGGCGCTCTGTCCACGCCAGATGTTCCGTTTCTTCCTGCGCCGCCTGCTCCAATGCGGCGCGGGCGGCTGAGTCACGTGCGGTCAGTGCCTGGCCCTGATACAGCGCCTGCGCGCAGACTTCACCGGCATGATTCACACGCATCAGCGCGGCGGCAAGACTGCGTTGCGCGGAATCCAGATCGGCATCCGGTAACTCGTCTCCGGGCACCGCTCGTACGCTGCGCGCCGACGCGAAAACGGTACGCAGTCCCTTGTCAAAACCGATGATCAGATCGTCAATACGTATCATGCTCAAGCCGCCTTTCCGAAAAGGCGCTCCAGTTCGGCGCCGGGGTCGGCCGCACGCATGAAGGCCTCGCCAACCAGAAAACCATGCACTTGATGCGCGCGCATTCGTGCAACATCAGCCACATTCAGGATACCGCTTTCCGTGATAACCAGCCGGTCTTTCGGGATTTTCTGCAGTAATCCCAGCGTCGTATCGAGCGACGTCTCAAACGTTCGCAGGTTGCGGTTATTGACACCGATCAGCGGTGTCCGCAATGAAAGTGCGGCATCCAGTTCACCAGCATCATGCACTTCGACCAGCACCGCCATTCCCAGATCATGTGCGGCGGACTCCAGCTCACGCATCTGCTCCTGCGCCAGCGCAGCCACGATCAGCAGTATGCAGTCCGCGCCTGCGGCGCGCGCTTCAAACACCTGATACGGGTCCATGATGAAATCCTTGCGCAAGACCGGCAAGCTGCAGGCGGCGCGAGCGGCCTTCAGGTCATCAAGCCTGCCCTGGAAAAACTGCCCGTCTGTCAGCACCGACAGACACGCCGCGCCATGACGTTCGTAGGTGGCAGCGATTGCAGCGGGATCAAACTGTTCGCGCAACACGCCCTTGCTCGGGCTGGCTTTTTTGACTTCGGCAATCACCGCAGGCTTGCCATTCCCGATCCGCGACCGCAGTGCACCGACAAAATCGCGCGCAGCCGGAGTCGCCTGAGCGGCTGCCTGCATCTGCGCCAGCGGCGTGCGCGCCTGCGCCGCGCTGATTTCCTGTGCTTTTACCGCCAGAATGCGCTGCAGAATATCAGCCATGACTCTTGGTAAACGCAACGAACTGATCAAGTTTCTGCCGTGCTGCACCGCTTTCCATGACCGCCAGCGCCTTTTTGACGCCGGCAGCCAATGTCCCGGCCAGGCCGGCGACATATATGCTGGCGCCGGCATTCAGCGCAACGATGTCGCGCGCCGCACCCGCCTTGTTCTGCAATGCGTCTAGCAGCATGTCCCGCGACTGCTCGACGCCGTCGACCCGAATTGCCGCGTTGTTGTGGGTTTTCAACCCGACATCCGCAGGCGCAACCATGTATTCCTTGACCGCATCGTCCTTCAGTTCGCCGATCGTTGTCGGGCCGCTGATGGAAAGCTCGTCCAGCCCCTCCATCCCGTGTACGATCATCACCCGGCGGCTGCCCAGCTGCTGCAACACCCTCGCCTGGATACCGACAAGATCCGGGTGAAATACGCCCATGACCTGCTGCTTTGCGCCGGCCGGGTTGGTCAGCGGACCGAGGATATTGAATATGGTCTTTACTCCCAGCTCGCGGCGCACCGGTGCAGCATGCTTCATGGCGCTGTGATGGTTCGGTGCGAACATGAAGCCGATACCCGTATCCGCGATCGACTGCGCGACGATTTCAGGCTGCAGATTGATATTGACCCCCAGCGCCTCCAGCACGTCGGCGCTGCCGGACTTGCTGGAAACCGAGCGACCGCCGTGCTTCGCAATCCTCGCCCCCGCCGCCGCCGCGACGAACATTGCAGCCGTCGACACATTGAACGTATGCGCCGAGTCACCGCCGGTACCGCAGGTGTCGATCAGTTCCGGTGCGTCGGGCACGATCACCTTGGTGGAAAACTCCCGCATGACCATGGCAGCTGCGCTGATTTCGCCTATGGTCTCCTTCTTCACGCGCAATCCCGTAACAATCGCCGCGATCATCACCGGCGACACTTCGCCGCTCATGATCTGTCGCATCAGCGACAGCATTTCTTCGTGAAAAATCTCGCGATTTTCAATGATGCGCGTCAGCGCTTCCTGCGGTTTCATCAGCGCTTCTCCTCGAGAAAATTCTTCAGCATGCGGTGCCCGTGTTCGGTCAGTATCGACTCCGGATGAAACTGCACCCCTTCGACCGCCAGAGTCTTGTGGCGTAACCCCATGATTTCACCGTCATCGGTCCATGCGGTCACAGCAAGACAGTCGGGCAGACTCGCACGTTCGACCACGAGCGAATGGTAACGCGTGGCGAGAAAAGGTTTCGGCAGCCCGAAAAACACGCCACCGCCCTCATGCTGAATCAGTGAAGTCTTGCCGTGCATCAGCTGTTTGGCATGCACAACTTTGCCGCCAAACGCCTGGCCTATGCTTTGATGGCCGAGGCAGACGCCAAGGATCGGGATCTTTCCTGCAAACTCCCGGATCAGCGGCACCGACACGCCGGCTTCGTTCGGCGTACATGGCCCCGGAGACACCACGATGCGTGCGGGTTTCAGCCGGGCGATCTCCTCCAGCGTAATTTCATCATTGCGATGTACCGCAACTTCCTCGCCGAGTTCACCCAGATACTGCACCAGGTTGTAGGTAAAGGAATCGTAATTGTCGATCATCAATAACATGGCGATCCCCTACGTTCCCAGACGGGTGTCGAGGCCGGCTTCGGCCATTTCGGCGGCACGCAGCAGTGCGCGCGCCTTGCTCTGGGTTTCCTGCCACTCGGCCGCCGGTTGCGAATCGGCAACTATGCCTCCGCCCGCCTGCACATGCAGCCTGCCGTCCTTGATGACCGCGGTACGCAGCGCGATCGCCACATCCATGTTGCCGTGGAATCCGAGATAACCGACCGCGCCGGCGTAGATGCAGCGCTTGACCGGCTCCAGCTCGTCGATGATCTCCATCGCCCGGACTTTGGGCGCGCCCGATACCGTGCCTGCAGGAAAGGTTGCGCGCAATACGTCGATGGCGGTCAGCCCCGGTTTGAGCAGGCCCTCCACATTGGAGACGATGTGCATCACGTGCGAATAGCGCTCGATCACCATCTGTTCCGTAACCTTCACGCTGCCGGTCTGCGCCACGCGTCCCGCGTCATTGCGACCGAGGTCCACCAGCATGATGTGCTCGGCGCGCTCCTTGGGGTCGGCAAGCAATTCCGCAGCGAGCGCAGCGTCCTCGGCCGGCGTCGCGCCGCGGCGGCGCGTGCCTGCGATAGGCCTCACGGTCACGGTATCGCCTTCGAGCCGCGCCAGAATTTCGGGCGATGCGCCGACAACATGGAAATCATCCAGGTTGAAATAGAACATGTACGGCGACGGGTTCAGCGTCCGCAGGGCACGGTACAGCGACAGCGGCGTTGCATGAAAAGGTTTGCTCATGCGCTGCGACGGCACCACCTGCATCACATCGCCTTCATAAATGTATTTTTTCGCGCGTTCCACCGCCTGATGGTAGGCGGCCTCGCCGAATCCGGATACCGCCGGCTCCGATCTGGTCGGCGCACTCTCGGGCAGTCTGACCGGCGCGCGCAACTTCTCCAGCAGCGCCGCGAGACGTGCATTTGCAGCAGCCCAGGCCCCGGATTTTCCAGGCTCGGCATATACCACCAGGGAGAGCCTGCCCGACAGATTGTCGACGATGGCCAGTTCCTCCGACACCAGCAGCAGGATGTCGGGCGTCTGGAGTTCATCGTGCTTGTCGACGCGCGCCAGGCGCTTTTCGATATAGCGAATGGTGTCGTAACCGAAGTACCCCACGAGGCCGCCGCAGAAACGCGGCAGGCGCGGATCCGTGGCTACCTTGAATTGCTGCAAATAACCCTCGACGAACGCCAGCGGATCGTCCACATGCTCACGCAACGTTTCTTTGCCGTTTCGGATCTCGATACAGTCATGGTCGCGCACTTCGATGCGCGTTCCGGCGGCAAGCCCGACAAACGTGTAACGGCCATGGCGTTCACCGCCGACGACCGATTCGAGCAGATAGGTATACGGCTGGTTGGCGAGCTTGAGGTAGATCGACAGCGGCGTGTCGAGATCAGCAAAGGTCTCGAGTACCACCGGCACACGGTTAAAACCCGCCGCAGCGAGTTGGTTGAATTCAGCTTCAGTCATGTTCTACTCCACGAAAACGATACGAAACAACGCAAAACATCGGCCCAGCAACGCACGTTCAGCGACGCCAGGCGCAACGCCAGCGTCGGACGCCGGCCGCAGTTTCGGATTTCGCGGAGAACAACACAATTAACCTTTTTTAATCAACGGGATACAGTCTGTGAGCGCGGCTACTATAGCATCAACATCCAAGCTCTGCACAGCCCGCCCTTCATTGTAGCCATAGGGGACGCAGAACACCGGACAGCCTGCCGCGCGCGCCGCCTGCACATCATTCACCGAGTCCCCGATCATCAGCATCTTTGCCGGCGCCACGCCAAACTGCGCACAGGCATGCAACAACTGCTGCGGGTCGGGTTTTTTTCGCGGCAACGTATCGCCGGCAATGATCTGCGCGAAAAACGGGGTCAGCCCCATGCGCTCCAGCAAGGGCTGCGCAAACGCGCCGGCTTTGTTGGTTACGCAGGCCAGCGGGAAACCGGCTGCACGGAGTTGCTCCAGCCCGTCGCGCACACCGGGATAAATTTTCGTATGCCGCCCGTTTTCTTCCGCATAAAACCGCTCGAAAACAGGCAGCGCCTGCGCCATCGCCGAATCGCTGGCGCTGCCGTCGATGTTGCCCGCCAGTGCGCGCTCCACCAGTCGCGGTATACCCTTGCCGACGTAAGTGCTGACGGTCTTCAGCGACAGGGGTGCGCGGTCCAGCGCTTCCAGCATCCGGTTGGTCGCCGCCGCCAGATCGGGAATGGTGTCCAGCAAAGTGCCGTCGAGATCGATCATGACGGCCTGGACGAGAATGGGAAATGTCTTGTTCATGGCGCAGTTGCACAGGGCCGGGCGTTGCACTTGGCGCCACGCCCCTCAGCGGTGTGACGCAAACCCGGCGGAATCAGGATTTTTCCAGCGCCGCGCGCATTGCCGCGATCGTGGTCTTGTAGTCCTTCGTGCCGAAAATCGCCGAGCCCGCAACAAACGTGTCAGCGCCCGCCCTGGCAATATCGGCAATATTGTCGATCTTGACCCCGCCATCCACTTCCAGCCAGATGTCGCGTCCGCTCTGATCGATGCGCTTGCGCACCGCCGCAAGTTTGGCCAGCGCCCCGGGGATGAATGCCTGCCCGCCGAATCCCGGGTTCACCGACATGATCAACACCAGATCGAGTTTGTCGAGCACATGATCGAGGTAGTGCAGCGGCGTCGCCGGATTGAACACCAGTCCGGCCTTGCAACCGTGCTCCTGGATCAGACTGATGGTCCGGTCGATATGCTCGGAGGCTTCCGGGTGGAACGAAATGATGTTCGCGCCCGCCTTCGCAAAATCCGGGACAATGCGGTCCACCGGCTTGACCATCAGGTGCACGTCGATCGGCACTTTGACCAGCGGGCGTATCGCCTGACACACCAGCGGCCCGATTGTCAGGTTGGGCACATAGTGATTGTCCATCACGTCGAAATGGATCACGTCGGCGCCGGCCGCGACCACCGCCTGCACTTCTTCGCCCAGGCGGGCAAAATCTGCGGACAGGATGCTGGGCGCTATGCGATGGCTCATGACGATATCCGTGTATGCGGGCAGGGAATTGTACCCGTTCTTTAACCTCATAACCGTTCGTAACCGGGCGCCAGGCCGGTGATCCGGCAAAGTTTGCGCGGATCGCGTCAGGACTTTCCGTTGCGGCCAACTTCCTTCAAGGCGCCGTGGATGCGAGAATACGGCTCATGCCTGATCAAAAATATCACATCACAGTTGCGCCACGCGCCAGCTATGTTCCGGAGCAGTCAGATGCCGAGTCCGACCGCTACGCCTTTGCCTACACCATCACCATCACCAATACGGGGGATGTGCCTGCGCAACTGATCAGCAGGCACTGGGTCATTACGGATGCCAATAACCTGGTGCAAGAGGTCAAGGGTCAGGGTGTCGTCGGAGCACAGCCGAAGCTGCGCCCGGGCGAAAGCTTTGAATACACCAGCGGCTCGGTATTGACGACACCAGTGGGCACGATGCGCGGCGCCTACCAGATGGTGGCCGAGGATGGCACGCGCTTTGACGCGTCGATTCCGGAATTCACGCTGTCCGTGCCGCGCGTCCTGCACTAGGACCGGCCGGCACCGGCGCCAATGTCGCTACGCACAAGCTATGCGCTGATCGCGCCTTTTTATGACTGGGTGGTCGGT
>Ga0224505_10001775_pt1 | contig 13260 bp, 12 predicted proteins | sample SF_Jan12_sed_USG_FD_169102 | JGI IMG/M metagenome (GOLD analysis project Ga0224505, IMG submission 169102) | Sediment microbial communities from San Francisco Bay, California, United States - SF_Jan12_sed_USGS_4_1 | ecosystem: Environmental > Aquatic > Marine > Sediment | place: USA: California...
CCCTGCACGCGCACTGCGCCGAGCTCGATCGCGACCCGGCCGAGATCGAGGTGACCCAGCTCAGCTCGCTCGTGTGCGGACCCGATGCCCGCCGCGTGGCCCGGCGGGTCGACGAGCTCCGCGGCAGCCTGGCGCCTGAGGATGCGGCCGAGCGTCTCCTCGCCGGCACGGTCGACCAGCACGTCGACCGCTTCGCACGACTCGCCGGAGCCGGTGTGCACACCGCCATCGTCAGCCTGGCCGACATCGGCCACCCCGATGCCATCGAGCACTTCATGCCGGTGATCGCCGCCTGCTCGACCTGAAGATGCCGTCCCTCGGACCGCCTCGCCCCAACCGTTGCAGGGGTCTCACGCTCGATCGGAAGGGGCTGGGCCGTTCAGGATCAAGCGACTGCCTCGGTCGTAGGTCCAGTAGTTCCAGGCCCAGTTGACCAGCACATTGGCCCGATTGCGAAACCCGATCAGCATGACGAGGTGCAGCCCGAGCCAGGCCACCCACCCGGCCCAGCCGGACAGGGTCCGGCCGTTGTGCAGCTCGACCACGGCGGCATTGCGGCCGATGGTGGCCATCGATCCCCGGTCTCGGTAGACGAAGGCCTCGGGCGGCCTCCCGTCGAGCTGGGCGGCGATCGCCGCCGCGACATGGCGACCGCCCTGTATGGCGACCGGGGCGACCTGGGGAAGGGGCCGACCATCGCCGGTCGGGCTGGCCGCGAGATCGCCGATGACGAAGATCTCGGGGTGACCCGGGATGGCGAGGTCGCGGCCGACCACCACGCGTCCGGTGCGGTCGAGCGCGGTTCCGATGGCCGCGCCGAGCGGATTCGCCTTCACGCCGGCCGCCCACACCACGGTGCCGGCGGCAATGATGGTCCCATCGTCGAGGACGACCCGTTGTTTCGTGATCGTCTGCACCGATCGACCCAGACACAGCTCCACGCCCCTCTTCTCGAGCGCACGCCGGGCACGGGCCGACGACCGTGGCGAAAAGCTGCCCAACACGCGATCGGCGGCTTCGACGAGAACGATGCGAGCCCGATCGACGTCCAGTGAGGGGTGGTCTCGGCACAGCACCCGGTCGATGAGCTCGGCCATCCCGCCCGCCAACTCGACACCGGTGGGACCACCGCCGACGATCACGGTGGTCAGCGCCCCGGCGTCGACGAGGTCCGGATCGGAGTCAGCCGCCTCGAACCAAGCCAGGACACTCGACCGCACCGCCAGGGCATCGGATGCGCTCTTCAGTCCATGGGCGTGCTCGACGACGCCGGGCACCCCGAAGTCGGCGGTCACCGCACCGGCGGCGACCACGAGGAGGTCGAAGTGGAGCTCACCGCCGTCACTGAGCGTCACGCGACGGTCGGCCGTGTCGATCGCCGTCACCTGCCCCATTCGCACGCGGGCATTGCGCTGACGATGGAAGACGCCACGCGTCGGGTAGCACACGTCTTCGGCATCGAGACCCGCCGTGGCGACCTGGTAGAGCAACGGCTGGAACGTGTGATGGTTGCGGGCGTCGACAACGGTCACATCGACCGGCAGACTCGACAGGGCCTTCGCCGCAGCGAGCCCACCGAATCCCGCACCGATGATCACGACGTGCCGGCGAGGTTCGGTCATACCGCCATCATCGTCGATGGCCGTCTGCGGCCGGTCCGTCGTCGAGTAGAGCCGGCTCCGGCCGGAGCCGCAGCAGCTCTCGGTCGCGCCGGGCCGGCGAGCGTGCCACCGCTGCGTCGGGCCGGGCCAGGTGACGCAGCCGCCTTCCGCAGGCCAACCCGGTGGGGTCCGCTGCACCCCTCGTCGGAAGTGACCGCCACCATGGCGACGGTGGAACGCACCATCGCCCGGCGCGTCTCGACCCGGGGCTCCGGCCGGGACACCGGCCGCCGGTCAGGGGATCTCGATCACGATCTTGCCGAGGTGCTCACCGGCGTGCTGCACCCGGGTGGCCTCGGCCAGCTCGGACCAGTGGAACGAGTGGCTGACATGGGGTCTGAGCCGCGCGGCCGACACCGCCGCGCACAGGGCCCGGTGGGCGGCCACGGGCCCGACCGTGATGCCGCGGACCCGGATCTGGCGGGTCATCACCGAGGTCAACGGGATCTCGGCCGCTCCGAAGCCCGACAGCACCCCGATGACCGCAACCGTGCCGTCCATGCGAGTGGCCTCGATCGACCGGGTCAACGTGTCGGGGCCACCCAGGTCGAGCACCAGATCGGCGCCTCGACCATCGGTGATGTCGCGCACCGATCGGTGCCAGTCCTCGTTGGTGCGGTAGTTGATGACGTGATCGGCACCCAGGCCCAGCGCCACGTCCAGCTTCTCGTCAGAGGACGAGGTGAGGATCACGGTCGCGCCCCTGGCCCTGGCCAGCTGGAGGGCGAAGATGGATACCCCGCCGGTGCCCTGCGTCACCACCACGCTGCCGGTGGTGACGGCGCCCGCCCCGAGCGCGCTCCAGGCCGTCGTGCCGGCACAGACGAGGGTGGCCGCCTCGGCATCGGACAGGTGCGCCGGCACCGGCACCAGGGCGTTGGCCGGGAACGCCTTGTACTGCTGGAGCCAGCCGTCACCGGTGTCGCCCGGGGTGATGCGCTGCCCAGCCCCGGTCAGAGCACCGTCGAGCCACAACGGTTGGAAAGCCCCCAGAACCCGGTCGCCGAGGGCGACCGACTGCACCCCGTCACCGATGGCCACCACCTCGCCGGCCCCGTCGGTCATGGGGACCCTCGGCCAGGGGCCCTTGATGACACCGAGCAGGTTGACCAGGTCGTGGAAGTTCAGGCTGGAAGCCCGGACCCGCACCAGCGCCTCGCCCGGCCCCGGAGCCGGAACGGGGCGGGACTCGGGGACCGGGGCCTCGCCGGCCGCCGCCATCACCATCGCCGTGTTGTCGGTCATGTGACTGCTCCGATCCACCGGGCGACTGGCACCGCCGGTCCGCTGGCTCGGTGGCGGCGATCCCACCGGGTCAAACCGACCACCCGCCATCGACGACGTGGGCCTGCCCCGTGGTGAAGCCGGCATCGTCACTGGCCAGATAGGCCGCCAGGGCGGCGACCTCGGACGGCTCGCCCAGCCGCCCCATCGGCTGCCGGGAGACGAATGCGGCGCGAGCCTGCGTCGCGTCGCCCTGGGCCGCGATGCGCTCGTTCAACGAGGGGGTCTGGACCGTACCCGGACAGATGGCGTTGCATCTGATCCCCTGGGCCACGAAATCGACCGCCACCGACTTGGTGAGCCCGATGACCGCCGCCTTCGTGGCGCCATAGACACAGCGGTTGGGAGTGCCCTTGAGACTCGACGCCACCGATGACATGTTGATGATGGATCCACCGCCGGCTGCGATCATGGCCGGTAGGAAGGCACGGATCATCGAGTACATCGAGCGTACGTTCAGCGCGAACGAGTGCTCCCATTCGTCACCATCGCAGTCGAGGATGGTGCCGTGGTGGACGAAGCCGGCGCAGTTGAACAGCACGTCCACGGCGCCGAGCTCGGCGGCCAGCCGGGCGATGGCACCGTCGTCGGTCACATCGAGTACCCGGTGGTCGGCCCCGTCGATGCCGACCAGGCGCTCGGCCTCGATGTCGGTGGCCACCACCGAGGCCCCCTCGGTCACGAAGCGCTCGGCGGTGGCTCGACCGATCCCCTGACCGGCAGCCGTCACCAGTGCGGTCTTGCCGTGCAGTCCCATCTCAGAATCCCTCCAACCGGTAGACCTCCACGGCCGTGCCGTGGAGGATGGCGTGGCGTTCGGCGCCGCTCAGGTCAGCCAACAACTCAGCGGTCGCCGCCCACCAGCGATGGTGGGTTGCGGCCAGCGTGCACACCGGCCAGTCGCTGCCCCACAGCAGACGCTGCGGCCCGAAGGCCTCGAGCGCCTCGGCCACGAACGGCGCCAGATCGGCCCGCGACCAGCGTTCGGGATCGGCCTCGGTCACCAGGCCCGACAACTTGCACCACACGTTGTCGCAGGCCGCCAGCGCGCGGAAGCCGGTCTGCCACTCGTCGAAGCCATGCCCGGCGATGTCGGGTTTGGCCAGATGATCGAGGACCAACCTGGTGTGGGGGGCGCCCCGCGCCAGGCCGACCGCCTCGACCTGCTGATGCGGGTGCAGACAGAGATCGAAGGCCAGGTCTTCAGCGGCCAGCGCGGCGACGGCCTCGACGAAGCCGGACTGGGCGGCCAAGCCGGGCCGCTCGCCCTGCAGCATCCGCCTCACCCCCCGGACCCGCCGCATGGGAAGGGTGCCCAGATGGGCCGCGACCGCCGACGGACCGTCTTCGATGGGCGCCCACACCACCATCCCGGCGAAGTCGGCCTGGTTGGCGCACTGGTCGTGCACCCATCGGGCCTCGGCCGCCCCATCGTCGTCGGCTGCGCCGGCCTGTACGAACACGAACCCGTCCGGTCGGCTGTCGAGCGTGGCCTCGCGATAGTCGTCGAGCAGGGCGCGGTCGGGCAGCGTGACCGCCTCGGCCAGCCAGGGATACGAGTGACGTCCGGTGTCCCAGAGGTGCACGTGCGCGTCGATCACCGGCCCATCCGAGCAGGTCAGAAGACGGCGAGCAACAGCCACAAGGTGGCCATGCCGGCGACCATGGTCGCTCCCGCCGATCGCCATCGCCACGACACCCCGGCCGCGACGGCGCCGGCCACGAACCAGGTCCACTCGGTGTTGAGACCGTCTCCATCGAGGACCAGCGTGTCGGCCACGATGGCGGCCAGGACGGCTGGGGCGATCAGGCGAAGGGTGGCCTCCACCGGGGGCGAGACCGTGACGCCACGTCCGACGAGCGAGATCACCGACATCCGGATCAGGAACGTCCCGACACCCGCGAGGGTGAACATCGCCAGAGGGCTCACCGATCACTCACCCGGCCGGCGGCGATGCCGGCCAGCGCACCAATCAGGATGTTGATCCCGTTCGGCAGTGGAGCGCCCAGTATGGCTACCCCGGCCCCGACGGTGGCGGCCGCGAGGGTCGTCCGATCGCGAAGGGTGGGCACCAACAGGGCCAGGAACATCACCGGCACGGCGAAGCTGATCTGGAGCGCCTCGGGGATGCCACCGCCCGCCAGGACACCGATCACCGAGCTCACCCACCACGACGCGGCGAACGAAGATGCGCCAGCCAGGAAGAACCACCGTCGCGCCACCGGATCGCGCTGGTGCTCGTAGTACTGCAGGGAGATCGCCGCGGCCTGGTCGGTCAGCAGATACGGCAGGGTGAACCGCCATCGACGGGGGAACCGGGCAAAGGCCGGGGCCAGGGCTGCGCTGTAGAGCGCGAACCGGGCATTGATGACCAGGCCGGTGCTCACCACGACGATCCAGGCCGCATCGCCGTCGATGAGGTCCAACATGGAGAGCTGTGCGGCGCCGGCCAGGATCAGCCACGACGCCGCACCACCGACCCACGGATCGACCGAGCTCGCCCCCACGGCCACGCCGTACACCAGCCCGAACGGGAAGACCGCGATCACGAGAGGAGCGGCCGCCCGCACTCCGGCCCGTGCCGCCCGACGGGCCGTCGCCTCCTCCACCGACCCAGTGTGGCCGGACCGGGCCACCGACCGACGCCGGTCTTCGGGCAAAGACCGCCCGACCAGACGTCGGCCGCCGCGCATACCGCGAGTGGTGGCCGACCGGAAGGGCTGAGTACCGTGCCCCACGCAGGCCCCGACCGGCCCCCGGCACCCGACCGACCCCTTGCGAGGAGCTGGATGAAGAACTTCGAGAACAAGATCGCCGTGGTCACCGGCGGAGGCCACGGCATGGGCCGTGAGCTGGTGCGCCAGCTGGCGGCCGAGGGCTGTCACGTGGCCACCTGTGACCTCAACGAGGCCGCCATGGCCGAGACCCGTGACCTGGCCCGGGCGGACGGCCTCGATGCGCGCATCACCACCCACGAGTGCGACGTGTCCGACGAAGAGGCGCTGCTGGCCTTTCGCGACCAGGTGGTCGAACGTCACGACACCGACCACATCCACCTGCTGTTCAACAACGCCGGCCTCAGCGGTGGCGGCAGCCTGTTCACCGCCAGTCGTGCCGCCTGGGATCGTTGCTTCGCCGTGTGCTGGGGTGGGGTCTACCTCGGGACTCGGACCTTTCTACCCCTGCTGGTGGCGGCCGACGAGGGCCACATCATCAACACCTCGAGCGTCAATGGCTTCTGGGCCAGCCTCGGCCCCGAGCGCCCCCACACCGCCTACTCGGCGGCCAAGTTCGCGGTGAAGGGTTTCACCGAAGCCCTCATCACCGATCTGCGGATGAACGCGCCCCACGTGCAGGCCTCGGTGGTGATGCCGGGTCACATCGGCACCTCGATCGTGGCCAACTCGGCCAAGTACGGCGCCGACGAGATCCCCGAGGACATGGCGCCCATGATGGAGATGGCAGCCGAGCTCTTCCGCACCGAGGCGCCGATGTCGGCGGCCGATGCGGCCACCGTGATCCTCGACGGTGTCCGCGCCGAGCAGTGGCGCATCCTGGTCGGTGATGATGCCCATGGCCTCGACGCCGCGGTCCGGGCCAATCCCGAACAGGCCTACGACGGCAGTGGCTTCTTGGAGGCCTTCCGTGAGGCCGGCGGGAAGAGCCCGCTGCGCAACAGCCCCACGACCCCCATCATCTGACCCGCCACGTCCTGTTCGCGGAAACCCGACCGGCCGCCTCACCAAGGAGAGACGATGCACGAAGCAACCATCATCGAGAGGATCGATTCCTGATGCCACGCATGAACCTGGAGGGAAGCTCCGCCATCGTCACCGGCGGGGCCTCGGGCATCGGCGAGGCCAGCGCCCGACAGCTGGCCGAGGCCGGTTCACGGGTCGTCATCGCCGACCTCAACGAGGACAAGGGCCAGGCCGTCGCTTCCGAACTGGGCGGGCTGTTCGTGAAGTGCGATGTGTCGAGCACCGACGATGCCGACGCTGTGGTCACCGCCGCCTCGGAGATGGGCCCGCTGCGGGCCCTCGTGAACTCGGCCGGCCTCGGGTACGCCGGGCGCACGATCGACCGCAACAACGTGCCCTTCGACCTCGACACGTTCGAGTTCGTGCTCCGGGTCAACCTGGTGGGCTCGTTCAACATGCTCAGCCGATCGGCGTCCGCCATGGCCCAGACCGAACCGGTGGACGAAGACGGCGCTCGCGGTGCCATCGTCAACATGGCCTCGGCCGCCGCCTTCGACGGCCAGATCGGCCAGTGTGCCTACTCGGCCTCCAAAGGGGGCGTGGTGGGCATGACCCTGCCCATCGCTCGTGACCTGGCCGCGGTGGGCGTGCGGGTCAACACCATCGCTCCGGGCCTCATCGACACACCCATCTACGGCGAGGGCGAGGCCTCCGAGCAGTTCAAGGCCCACCTCGGACAATCGGTGCTGTTCCCCAAACGGCTGGGCTCCGGCGAGGAACTGGCCTTCACCGTGCTGGAGTGCATCACCAACCCCTATCTGAACGGCGAGACCATCCGGGTCGACGGGGGCATCCGGATGCCCCCGAAATGAGGACACCATGACCGAGACCGACGTACCTGCCGTCATCACCGAGCGACGCGATCGGGTGATGATCATCACCCTCAACCGACCCGACCAGATGAACGCCATCAACGGGGCCATCGCCTCGGGGCTGTGGGCGGCGGTGCAGGAGCTCAACACCGATCCCGGGCTGACAGCGGGCGTGCTCACCGGGAACGGGCGGGGCTTCTGTTCGGGGATGGACCTGAAGGCCTTCGCCAAGGGCGAGGACATCGGCGACATGATCCACTTCGTCCAGCACGGGGCCGAGAAGCCGTTGATCTGCGCCATCGAGGGCTTCGCCCTGGCCGGTGGTCTGGAGCTGGCGCTGTCCTGTGACCTGCTGGTGGCGGCCAAGGGCGTGAAGCTGGGCATCCCCGAGGTCAAGGTCGGCCTGTTCGCGGCAGGCGGTGGTCTGATGCGCCTCCCGAGTCGGGTGGGCTACAGCAAGGCGATGGAGATGGCCGTGACCGGTGACCCCATCACCGCCGACGAGGGGGCCCAGTTCGGACTGATCGCCCGACTGGTGGAACCGGGTGAGGCCGTGGCCACCGCCATCGAGCTGGCCGAGCGCATCGCCGAGAACGCGCCCCTGGGCGTGGCCGCTTCGAAAGCGATCGTGCGCGCCACCCAGGGAGCCACCGAGGAAGAGCTCTGGGCCTTCCAGGGGCCCCTCCAAGGGTCGGTGTTCACCTCCGACGACGCCCGCGAGGGGCCCGCCGCGTTCGCCGAGAAGCGCGACCCCGACTGGTCGGGTACCTGACCCCCCACCGCCGCCTGCTCGAGACGGACGGGCCAGGTCAGCCTCGGTCGAACTCGCGCAACACGGTGCCCGGCCGGGCCCCGGTGTGCTCACCTTCCTCCACCACCACCGCGCCGTTCACCACCGTGGCGGCATAGCCGTCGGACCGCACGATGAAGCGGCCCTTGCCACCGGGGAAGTCGTAGACGTAGTCGGGGTAGCGCGATGCCAGTCGTTGGTGGTCGAACACGTTGAGGTCGGCGTACCACCCGGGCTCGATGCGACCCCGCTCACGCAACCCGAGGATCCCGGCCGACTGCGAGGTCAGCTTGCGCACCATCTCGGGGAGGGTGAACTGGCCGCGGTCACGAGCCCAGTAGCTGAGGGCGAACGTCGTGGCGTCGGCGTCACAGATCTGACCAACGTGGGCGCCGGCATCGCCCAGCCCGGGAACGACCTGATCGAGAGCGAGGTAGTCCGCCAGGCTGTCGGTGCGACGGTTGAAGAACCAGACGTTGTACAGCTCGCGGCCGTGGCTCTCGAGCAGCCGCTCCACCATGAGCTCGACGGGGTGCAGGCCGGCCTCCTCGGCCAGGTCGGCCACCGACCGACGCGACGCGTCGTCCACGGAGTAGTCGGGCCGCTCACCGAGCCCGAGCGGATGGATGTGGGCCGCGTCGTACCAGGTGCCCACGGCCCTGCCCTCCTCGATGAGCTCGGCCCGCGTGGCGGCATCGGACATGGCCCCGACCCGTGCTTCGGTGGTGGGAAGCGAGGCCAGGCGTCCCCAAGCCGGTGAGAACACCGGCATCATCTGCCGCAGACCCACGAGGACCCCGCCCGGCCGGGTCTGGCAGATCGCCGACACCCGGCGACCGGCCTCGGCCTGGGCGGCGAAACGCCGGCCGGCCCGCTCGACCACCTCCGGCGGGGCGTCGCCCACGCCACCGCTGAAGAGCACATCGCAACCGGTGTCGGCCACGGCATCCATCAGCTGATACTCGTGGGCGGCTTTGGTCATGTCGAACACACCCTGGAACAGCCCGCCGCCGGCCTCGGCCATGGCTTGGCCGATGGCGACATACTCCTCGATCGGAGCGTGGGTACCGGGCACGTGGCGACCGTCGGGAACCTTGTGCAGCAGGATCCGTGATGTGGAGAACCCCACGGCGCCGTCGGCGATGGCCTGCCGGGCCAGGTCGGCCATCTGTGCCGTCTCGGCCTCGGTGGGTGCCTCGTCGGTGAGCGAGCGCTCCCCCATCACGTGATACCGGGTGGCGCACTGGCCCATGAGCCCCACGACGTTGAGGGCCGGCCGCATCTCCTGGACGGCGTCGAGATACTCCCCGTAGGTGCTCCACGACCAGGGAAGCCCGCCGAGGATGGCATCGGCGGGGATGTCCTCGACCGACTCCATCATCTCGGCCAGGTAGGCCCGGTTGGCGGGCGAGACCGGGGCGAAGGTGACCCCGCAGTTGCCCATCAGCACGGTGGTGACACCGTGCCAGCTCGACGAGGTGAGCATCGGATCCCAGCCGATCTGTGCGTCGAGGTGGGTGTGGAGATCGATGAATCCGGGGGTCACCACCTTGCCGGCGGCATCGATGACCCGCTCCGCGGTGGCATCGGCCAGCTCGCCGACGGCGGTGATGCGGTCACCGTCGACGGCCACATCCGCCACCACCCCTTCGGCGCCGGTGCCGTCGAGGACGGTACCTCCCCGGATGATCAGATCATGGGCCACGGGTCCCCCTTGTCGAACCAGGCAACGGTCAGCGTCAGCAGATGCACGCCGCACCGCATCCTAGGGTCCTCCTTCCCGAACAGGTAACGGGATCGCGGCCGGTCACCGGTTGGACGGGCGGGGGCGGGTCGTCGCGCCTACCGTCGTCACCATGAGATATCGACTGATCGCCGTCCTCCTGGTCGTGGTCCTGCTGGGTTCGTCGTGCGTGCGGTTCCACGTCACGTTCCTGGCCGCTGATTCGCTGGCCGGGCGCGACAACGCCACCGCCGGGTCGGTGCGGGCGCAGAACTACCTGATCGACATCGTGTCGATCTACGCCGACGGGCTGAACTCGGCCGCCACCGGTGACGCCGCGTACCGCCAGGCCATCACGGGCGGGACCAACATCCTGGCCGTGATCCCGGGCACCGACCTCGCCGACGAGTACGTGATGGTGGGGGCCCACTACGACCATGTGGGCACCAACTGCGCCCAGGCCGACCCGGTCGACACCATCTGCAACGGGGCCACCGACAACGCGGCCGGCGTCGCCGCGGTCCTCGAGATGGGCCGAATCCTCGCCGACCCTCGCCACGCGCCGCGGCGGTCGGTGATCCTCGCGTTCTGGGACCGCGAGGAGGATGGCCTACGCGGTGCCGGGCACTACGCAGCCAACCCACTGGTGCCCCTCGAGGACACCGTGGCCTACGTCAACTTCGACATCCTGGGGGCCAACCTGTTGCCGAGCCTGCGCCCGGTGAGCTTCGCCGTGGGCGCCGAGACCGGTGGGGTCGCCTTCGCCGACGCGGTGAACGCCGCCATCGGGACCCAACCCCTCGACACCAAGATCGTGAGCTCGGTGTTCGGGCAGAACCGCAGCGACTACGCCGTGTTCATCGGAGCCGGCGTGCCCACGGTGTTCTTCAGCGACTCCACCGGTCCCTGCTACCACACCACCGGCGACGAGGTCTCGGTGGTCGACTTCGACAAGCTCGACCAGCAGGTGGCCATCGCCGCCGAGTTGACCGAGCAGCTGGCGAGCGGAGCCCTGACCCCGGCGTTCAACGGGTCGGCCCCCACCGCCACCTACGCCGACGCCGTCGCGTTGGACGACGTCGTGCAACGCAGCCAGGCCGATCTCGACCGATTCAGCCCTGGCGATCAGGCCACCCTCACCGCCTTCGCGGCCCAGCTCGCCGCCGTGGTCGCCGAAGGCGAATCCAACTTCGACGCCGCCGACATCGGTCCGCTGCTCAGCGGCGCTGTCCAGGTGGTGGGCATCCTCACCAACGGGGAGTGCGACGGCTTCCTGGCTCCACCATCGGGGTCGTTCGACGCCCTGAGCTACAACGTGGCCGGCCTCCCCGCGCCCCTGTCGGGCTCGTCACCGGACGTCAACACCCCGGTGATCGCGCCGCTGCTCAACGACTACGACCTGGTGCTGCTGCAGGAATCGTGGAAGACCCCCGTGCCCAACACGCTCGCACCGCTCCGGGTGTACCACGAGATCCTCGAGGCCGGCTCCGACCATTCCTTCCAATCGCTGCCCATGCCCCAGCCCGTCGGCAGCGATCCCCTCCGCCCGACGGCCCAGCTGTCGGACGGACTGAACCGGTTCACCGACTTCGCCAGCGCGCCGGTGATCCGACGACGGTGGGTGGAATGCGTGGGCGTCGTCGACTCGGCCAGCGACTGCCTGGCCCTCAAAGGCTTCAGCCACTCGGCGATCGAGCTGGCACCAGGTGTCGAGGTCGACGTGTACAACCTGCATGTCGAGGCGGGCAACAGCAGTGAGGACGACCGCGTCCGGGCCCAGGACATCGACGAGCTGGTCGGCTACATCCAGGCCAACTCCGACGGTCGTGCCGTGATCGTCGGCGGCGACTTCAACCTCCACGGCGACGATCCCGTCGACGCCGCGGTGTACGACACGCTACGCGCCGGCACCGGCCTCCTCGATGCCTGCGCCGAGCTCGGTTGTCCCGACACCGCGGCCATCGACCGCTTCTTCTTCCGCAGCAGCGTCGACCTGTCGTTGACACCCGGGTCGTGGCAGTTCGAGACGGCGACGTTCGTCGACGCCAACGGCCAACCGCTGAGCGACCACGACCCGTTGCACGTCCGCTTCGATTGGGCGGTGGTCGAGTAGTCCGACCGCGGTGGCGGTCAGGCGCCGGACGGGCCGATCTGCGACCGGACCGTTGCCGGCCAATCGGTGACCAGGCCGTCCAGCAGCGCCAGCTTCTCCGGCTCGACGGCTTCGGTCTTGCACCATGCATAGAGGCGCAGGTCGGCGTCGTGACAGCGCTGGGCCAGCTCAGGGCCCAACTGCGACCAGTGCGCCGAGATCCCGCCCACTCCGAGACGGCCGGCATCGGCCAGGAACCGCTCCAGCTCGGCGGGTGTGTCGGTGTCGCGCAGCAACGACGTCTCCAGCTCGGGTGCCTCGGCCACCGCGGTGCGCACCGCCGGCTCGTGCTGGGACCAGAACAGTACCCGCCCCTCGAGATGCTGGTTCCGGACCTCGGAGAGCACCGCGGCAGCCGCACCCCGATCCTTCACGTCGATGGCCGCTCGCATGGTGGGACCCAGCGCGGCCAGCCCCTCGGCCAGCATGGGTACCGTGCCACCGCCTCGCAGCTCCATCCGCCGGGCCCGGTGGGCGGTCACCCACTCGAGTCGAACCGGGCGCCTCGCCGTGCGCCACAACCAGCGGTCATGCAGCAGCATCGGCTGGCCATCGGAGGAGCGGCGCACATCGATCTCGACCACATCGGCCCCCGACGCGATGGCCGCGGCGATGCCGGCCAAGCTGTTCTCGGGCGCGTCGCGCGGGCAGGTGCGGTGGGCGATGACCAACGGTGCCATGCCCGCAGACTACGGGTGCGGTCGCGCCTCGCCATGGTCCTTCGGCGCATACGCCTCGTCGGCGCGGCCCTGGCGATCATCCGCGCGAACAACGGTGGGGTGAGCCCGGCCAGCAGGGTGCAGACGGTGTCCCCCACGGTTCCGCTCGGACCGAAACCGACGTCGGGTCGCGATCGGCGTGTCGATCGCCGGTCAGGCGAACAGGTACTCGGTGGGGTCGGGTGTTCGGGTCCACTCCCAGTAGGTGACCAGGCGCCACGGCGACAACGTGTGGATCACCCCGTTGGCGTTCTTGTAGTGGCTGTGGGTCACGGCCCAGTGGGACCACACCATCTGACCGATCTCGTCCTGGGTCTTGCGGTAGTAGGCGTCGTGGACCTCCCGGCTGGCCTGCAT
>Ga0224505_10001777_pt1 | contig 13233 bp, 19 predicted proteins | sample SF_Jan12_sed_USG_FD_169102 | JGI IMG/M metagenome (GOLD analysis project Ga0224505, IMG submission 169102) | Sediment microbial communities from San Francisco Bay, California, United States - SF_Jan12_sed_USGS_4_1 | ecosystem: Environmental > Aquatic > Marine > Sediment | place: USA: California...
GTCCTCGTTGCCCGGTCTACCGATGATTGCCGGGGTCGCCATGGGAATCGGCGCGATGTGCGTCGCCATGCTTGGCTTGCCGCTGGTCTCAGTCCTGCTGCCGTCGCTGTTGCTGGCCAGCGATGCGGTGTCCTTGATGCCACTGGTGATCGTCGCGGTCGTGGTCTCCTACGTCGCCTCCGCGCGGCTGCAGCCCTTCCTAGGGGCGCACGAGGATCGGACAGCCGGGTGAGACAGCTGGAATCTGAGGCTTCCGATCCCACCCCCTGCCAGCGTCTTCCCAGCCTTCGGTAGAGGCCACTTTCGCGCCTTCTTGGCGGCCATCTACTGCGGAATCGGCGCTGTTCGCGCCCCGGCGTGGTGTTTGCTGGCCATATGAGACGTGCGCTTTGGGCAGTCGGCGGGGTAGCTGTCGCGGCCGGGTTCAGCCGGTACAGGTCGTGGCACCTGGGATGGGGAGCCACGATGTCGAGCAGCTTTGCCGAGGGTGCCGATTTCGAGACATCCGGCGACGCCGGGTAAAGTCAGGGCCCGACCCTCCGGGGTCGAGCGCCCGTAGCTCAACGGATAGAGCATCTGACTACGGATCAGAAGGTTGGGAGTTCGAATCTCTCCGGGCGCGCACACGTCATCGCAGTTCAGAGCCGATTTCCTCGTTCACGAGGGATCGGTTCTTGGTCGTTTTGAGGCTTTGGCAGCTATGCGGGCAGCTATGCGGTACGTGAACGTCGCGAAATCAGGAAGACAGCGCCGCGTCGACGTCGAAGCCGTCGGGTGCGATGGCGTCGATCCTGGCCAGGAGTCTCATGTGGGCGGAGACGTGCCCGGCGGTGGGCAGGTTGACCTGCTCGGCAACAACTCGGAGTGTGGTTCCGCTGGCCAGAAGTGCGCGGACGAGGGGTGCCAGTACGTCCGGGACGTACCCCAGGGCGCGGTCGCGGGTCGGTTGCGGCTGGCTGTCGACAAGGACCGCGACCGGGCTGACCTCGTTGTCGTCCTCAGGGGCCAAGTAGAGGTCGTCGCCGGGCTGCAAACGGCCCAGTCGCTCTACTTCCTCGTCCCGTGCCGGCTGCCGTGGACGAGGAAGTAGAAGGACAGCAAACCTTGCGCGTCGTTGGTGGGGACTGGAAACAGCTGGACGAGGTCGGTGGCTCGGGTGCCGAGGGTTGTCATCGTGCGTGGCTGCGCCGCATGTTCGTAGCGTTAGGCGCTTGGTTCTCGACACAGTTGGGTCACGGAATGGTTACGGCCGCGGCGAAGGTCCCCCACCTGGGTCTTGATCGGACCTAGGTTCGGGCCGATCGTAGAAACACGAAACCCGCGTCTTCCGAGGTGTTAGAGCCACTTCGGGTGGCGCGGGTTCGTGCTACTGCGGGCTAGGTCAGGTCAACGATCGTTCCTGATCCGCCTTCACCCTTGATGGTGTTAGCAGCAGCAATCGCTGATGCCTTTGCGGCGTACTGCTCGCTGTGCGCCAGCTTCTGACCGTTACTGGCCACGATCGTGAACCAGTACTGGCCCGACGCACTCTTCTGAACCTTGTACTTCATCGGACTGTCCAATGCTCGGCAGGACCGGATGTCCCGCATCGAACATAGGTTCCCATCGGGTGTGGTCAATCCCACGACGCCACGCCGTGGATGTCTTTGACATTTCTTTCGGCGACGCAATACTACGCATGCTTCAACTGAACCTCTCAGGACAGCACGCGACACGCTCCGGCGTCAAACAATCCTGTGGACGCCGCTGGGGACGAAGCACGACAAGATGTGTGCATGACCACGGGGAAGAACCGGCTGTTCTACGGCGATAACCTCGATGTGCTGCCCGAACACTTTCGCTTCCGCATTCGCGGAGTCTTGACGCAGGCAACGGTGCACTAGGATGTGACTCGTGGCGCGTGAATCCGACACCCGCATCTGGGTGTTCATCGTCCTGGTTCTCGTCGTTGTAGTCGCCTTGGTCGCGGCCTTCTTCTGGTACTTGGACGCAGTTGGGACCGCCGATGGTCCCGAAGAGGGTATGCGTCAATGGCGGGGAGAGTTGTCGGGCCGGGTCGGCTAGGGGCCACCCTTGTCTCACATCCGTCCCGAGTGTGGCCTTGTGCCGGTTCTCCGCGATGGATAGCCTCCGCTCATGATTTTGAGACGGCACGCGTATCTGCTCGGATTCCTTGTGGGGGTGGTGCTCGGAGGCGCAGTTACTACGGCTGCTCCGGCCCAGGCCAATAGTTTCGGGCCACCATTCGGGTTCCTTTACGCCGATAGTCAACTGCACACGTACAGCTATTTCCATCTGACGGACCGTGGGAATCTGGCGTTCGACCACGCATTCGCCTGGTTGGATGGTCAGACCGATATGGGTGTAAGTCGTATCGAGCCGGCGACGGAGGAGACCGATGTTCTGGCCAAAGATGCGCGACTGGGTGACAACGGACCGCGAGCACGATGGGACTGTGTGCTCATCTCGGGCAGCCTCACGACCTGCCGGGCGGGAGATGCGACGCTCAATATTGATGTCCTCGATCCCCAGAACAACAAGAACTGGAAGAAGTCGGCGTACCACGAGGTCGGACACTCGACAGGGCTTGACCATGCCATCGAGGCCACGAACACCTGCATGAAGACAGGCGCAGTTCTGAACGACGACATGCTGTACTTGAACGGACATGATGTGGAGCACATCAATGGCAAGTACTAGGCAGATGACGGCGCGTGTAGCGCTTGGCCTTGTGGCGGGAGTTGTGGTTGGCGTTGGCGCCACATGGCTTCTCAACGCAGAAGGCAACTCACCTTCGTCTCCCGCTGATGCGGCTGCGCAGCTGAGTTTCTGGCAGCGGTTGGATCAACATATGAGCGACTACCAATCACCTGGAACGCTTGAAGATCAGGTGTCGGAAGCACAGGTTGTGGTGAGAGGGGCAATCCTGGATATCCGACCCGGACGCGAAGTGGGCACGCTGACCCCTGGGGATGAGTCCAACATTCGTCTGCTCGTCGCTACCTTGCGCGTTGACGAGGTAGTAAGCGGCGACCTACCCGGGTGGGCTGGCTCTACGATCCAGCTTGAGATATTTCCGGGCTCGTTCCGGGAATCGGTTGATGAGATTGGCAGAGTCATTCCAGACCAGGAACTCGTCGCTATCCTCCAGTTGGCTACTGAAACCGGACAGCCGCAAGTCGCGGACGCGAATGGCGTCGATGACGCGACTCTGTTCGTTCTGGGTCACCCCAAGAACGTCTTCGTCGAAGATGAAGAGTCCGGGGAGGTCGTCACACCGCTGTATACGGAGGAGATCCCCAAGTTCGACGAGACCGTCCCTGATGAGTCCTTGGCTGCTCTTGAGGAGCAGATTCAAGCAGTGTCCTAGAAGGCATGGTCGTACCGACTTGCCGGCAGCAGTCTAGACGCACCACCTGATCTCTACCCGTCGATCCAGCACTTCCTCGAGGTGTGCCTGACGACGTGCTTCCCACTTCTCAATGGTCTCGGTCTTGCGGCGTGTAAGGGTGGTGGCGACACCCTTTGGATGCCCTGCGATCCGCACCCTGTCGATGACCACGCGCAGGAGGCTGTGCTGCCAGTCCGGAGTGTGCTCGGCGTAGGCGTCGCGCAGTGCCTTGCCCTTGGGGATCGAGCCGGTTACGACTGACTGGGTCAGTTCAGCTAGCCGCTTCTCGGCGTCGCGTATTCGCTCTTCGATCCGCGTTCGCTGTCGCTGCCACGCCGCCCGATCGAGCAGACCGTCGTAGTGATCATCGTCCACGCGGCTGAGTCGTTCACCGTCTTCGACGAGGGATCGTCGCAGGCGGTCCTCTTCATCAGTGGTGACGGACTTCGACTTGCTAGGCCCACGCCGGACGCCTGGTGTATCAAGCGCGTGGAAGGCGGCCTCCTGAACGAGTGCTTCGACCGGCTCTGCCTTGATGCGGACCTGGCCGCAGCCGCCGTTGGCGACGCTGGAGCAGACGTAGGTTCGGTTCCCCGCACCTAACGACTGGTGGTACATCGGCGTCTCACAGTTGGCGCAAACGAGAAGACCCGACAAGGGGTACTTGCGTGCGGTGGAGTGCCCCGGTGCGAATGGTTTACTCCGGCTCGGGTCGCTTATCAGTGAGTTGAGACGGTTCCAGGTGCGCCGGTTCAGGATCGGCTTCCACTGGGCTTTCACCAGTTCGCCGTCCGATGTCTCACGCAGACCAGCGATAGCCGGTGCTGTGAGCATCCGACCGAGCGTGCGCCGTTGCCAACGTGCACCGTTAGAGGAGGTTCGACCTAGCTCGTTCCAGGACTTGGTGATCGAGTAGAGGGACTCACCGCCGAGGACACGATCCGCCGCCTCGCGAAGCCAGGCAGCGTGCTCGTGGTGTTCCTCCCAGGCGACTACGCGGCCGGCTGGGTTCTTGATCAGTTGGTAGCCGAACGCTGGACGTCCTCCGTAGAACTGGCCCTTCGCGGCACGCTGCTGCGCGGCTCGGGAAACGCGTTCGGCGATCCGTTCGGACTCTGCCGCGTCGAACTGAGCCAGGACGCCAGCCATGAGGCGACCATCAGCCGTGGAGAGATCAACCTCACCGGATCGGACACTCATCCATCGAACGGGGAGCGGGATCAGCCGCTCGTACACGGCGGGGCGGCCTGGTGAGCCGAGATGTCGCATAGAAGAGGACAGCGTCGAACTGTCCGGATGCCGCCGCGCCTGGCATCGCCTCGAACCCGGGCCGTCGCTTCTTGCTGCTGCGCGATGCGGAGATGTCGTTGTCCGTGTAGACCTCGACAACCTCGAACCCGTGATTCTTCGCAAGGTTGCGGCAATCTTGCTCTTGGCGTTCGACACCCAGCGCTCGACCTTCCGGGTCATTGCTGATCCGTGTGTAGACCGCTGCTTTGAGTTTCTCGTCAGTCCGTCCCATGTCCTTGTATAATACCGACAGATCTATGGGTTGTTGTTGGACCTGTCGAGCCACAGGGCTCGGATTGAATCGTCCACCCTGCCGAGGGCCTGGTGCGCGAGGTCGCTGAGTCGAGGGCTACCTGGGAAGTGACGGGCGCGGCCTCGCTCGGCGAAGGCCTCCGGGTCGACGCGGCGAGCTGTTGGGGCGTTGAAGCCCAGTGAGGCGCCGTGATCGTACGTCGGCGCCAACGATTGGCTGCCGGTGAGCACGGCCCAGTTCTCGTGGTGGCGGTCGGTGTTGCCGACAAGTGCGTCGAAGGTCAGGTATCCCGTGAAGGACTCAAAGGCGGACAGCCCCGTCTCGCTGCCGGCATAGCCGTCAAGAGCGACGGCAATTGCGTCAAGGATATATCCGGGCACCGGGCCGACCTGCGCTGTGCGGTAACCAGGGTTGCGGGATGACAGGAGCTCGTTCCCGTGGACCAGGCCATCGCCCACTCGCTTGCTGATCACCCCTGGCTGGCCCTGCCAGAGAGCGAAGCGTGCCTCCGCCGCTGGAAGTGGAAGCAGCTCAGCGATCCGGCTTGCCAGTACCTCCGCCCACAGGTCTGCGCCGAGTTCGGGCAGTCCTATTGCTCGCGGCCGCTTGAACAGCCACCAGGTTGCTTCGGGGTCGGTGCTCTCACGGATCCAGAACTTGTCGCGTGCGCCGAGCGGTTCTTCGTCGTCGGGTGCCCATCCGGACACGTCCATGACAGGCTCGACCGGGTTCATGCCACGAACTCTAGGGATAAGGACAGACAGTCGATCCCATCGAGTGGGTGGTCGCCGGTCCAAATGGCGCCCCTGCGGGCAGCGCATGCGGATGGCTCGACCGGTGTCACTGCTGCAGCCCCCTTAAGAATGTGTCCATGCGTGCTGCGGCGTCGGCCTTCACTTCGGCCAGGACGTGGGTGTAGAGGTCAGATGTGGTGGCCATGCGGGAGTGGCCGAGGATCTCCATGACAGTCCGCATGTCGGTCCCCTGCAGAAGCAGAACTGAGGCAGCGGTGTGTCGTAGGTCGTGTGGTCGGCACCGTCGGACTTTGGCTCGGTCACAGAGGGCGTGCCAGTAGCTGTACACATTGCGGGGGTCAAGCCAGGTGCCGACGTGGGTTGTGAAGACCAGGTTCGGGTTGACCCACACTGTGGCGTCAGCCGCTTCAATCTCTTGGGCGCAGCGGTGCTGGCTCAGCGCGTCGACCACGACGTTGGGCAGTGCGATCGTTCGAACGCTGGCCTCCGTTTTGGTTTCGACCTCACCGAGATGACCGCGTCGTCGACCACTGGGTGTCAGCTCGTTGGTACGGCGCCGTTGAAGCGATCTTCGAACGATGAGCGTGCGGGCTTCGAGGTCGATGTCGTCCCAGTGCAGCCCGAGAGCCTCGCCGCGGCGAAGACCGAGCGCGATGAAGAGCAGCCACAGCGCATACAGCCGGTCGGATGCGGCTTCGACCAGCAGCAGCTGAAGCTCGTCGGGTTGCAGCGGCTCAACCGTCGGAGATGTGACGCGGCCAGCCTTAACCAACAGTGCGACGTTGCGGGTGACGACTTCGTCGCGCAGCGCATCGTTGAGGGCGCGGCGCAGGATGGCGTGGGCCAACTGGACGGTGCGCGAGGAGTAAGGGCGGCCGCGAGCGTTCGTTGTGCGACGAAGCTTCGCCAGCCACTCACGCAGATGAACGGGCTTGAGCTCCTCCAGCCTGTGGCGTCCCAGGTACGGGACGATCATTCGGTCCGCGAGGTCGAGGTAGTTGTCTGCGGTTGACTCGCGAAGCTCGCCGATCGCCACCTGGTGCGCAATCGTTCCGGTCGCCCATTCACTGAAGTACTCCGCGACGGTCAGGCCGCGTGTGGTGGCAACCAGCCGGCCGGTGTCGCGTTGCCGCCGCAGCTCGTCCAATCGAGCCAGGACCTCACGACGGGTGTCGCCGGACACGTAGCGGCGCCGCTGCGTGCCGTCTGAAGCGATGTCGACGGTGATGGCACCGGCCCATCGGCCGCGGCGGCGGTACACCGCGCCCTCACCATGGCCACGTTTACCCATTGCGGCCTCCTCTCGAACCTGTCGTCACCGTGCGACATCGCCCGTGGAGATGGGGCACTGACCTTCTGATCTGTGGACGACCACGTCATTCACAGGCCCACCGCCTCGCGGCTCGGAGCCGAGTCGCCGATACCGATGGCTCGACTTGGTCCGACCTGGTCGACGGCCATGACGTGGCGTCGGCTGGTGCGCAGGCGTCGGCTTACGTCGGTCAGGACGGTGTCGGTGAGCCATTCCTGTGCTGGGTCGTCACGTCCTGCCTCGGGGGCGAGGTACAGGTGGTTGGTGCTTCGACCGCGTGAGAGTGCGACGTACGCCGTTTCGCAGGTCAAGGCAGCGGAGCCAGCGACGAGGGTTTCGTCGAGGGTCTGTCCTTGGGCTTTGTGGCAGGTGATCGCGTAGGCGTGGTCGAGTCGGCCGTCGTCGAGCCAACTATGGGGTAGGTCGTGGATGGTTCCATCGGGAGTCGCCAGCGTTAGCGATCCGGTCTCGGCACTCACGTGCGCGACGACGGCACGGTCACCGTTGAGTAGATCGCGGTCGTAGTCGTTGCGGGTGATCAGGACGCGGTCCCCGGCGCGCAGTCGCAGGTCGCCGTCATCGGTTGGGATGGTGAGTTCCGGCCCGGACAGGAGTCCTTCGCCATCGAGTAGTTCTCGGACTGCGTCGTTGTACGTACGTACCTGGTGGCGGGTCGCGGCGAGGATCGCAACGCTGTCGGGGTGGTCGCTTTCCCCGGCGGCTCGCACGTAGTCAGCGACGACACGGTTGCGCAGAGACTCGGCATCGGTGCCGATGTGAACGCGGTCGTGAGCTAGGTAGGCGTCCAAGGCCCGGTCAACGTGCCCGTCTCGAAGCCGGGTCAGTGCTTGCTGCTCCCACGCCTCACTCTGCCGGTGGTTGTCGTGGAGCTCGGCGCTCGCGTCCGATGCCAGGGCGGCGAACAGACCGCCGGCCTCGATCTCGGGGAGCTGTGCAGGGTCGCCGACCAGCACAATGCTGGCACCAGCCGCCTCAGCGTGACCAAGTAGTCGGGCCAGATCACGGGTGCCGACCATGCCGGCTTCGTCGATCACCAGCACCCACTGTTCGGTCAGTGGACCGGCGCCAGACCGGGCGCTGGCGTCTAGCCGTGACAGCAGCCGCGCGACGGTGATGGCTGGGATGTCCGCGCCGCGGGCGAGCTGCCGGGAGGCGAGCGCGGACAGCGACGCCCCCATGATCTTGCGGCCGTTGAGCTGCCACACGGTCGCCGCCGCGGCGAGAGCCGCGGTCTTGCCTGACCCGGCGGGGCCGACCACCACGTGCAGCAACTGCGGTGCAGTGGTCAGGGCGCGGACCATCGCGGCTTGGTCGCCACCGAGGTTACGTTGGCCGATAGCCCACTCCACCAGCCCTCGCGGTGCAGCATCGACTGGACGAGACCGCAGCGACTCGGCGAGATCGAGGGCGTGCTGCTCGATGGCCAACAGCTCGGTGGTCGTCCAGCGGGGGGACCACTCGTGAGCCTCACCGGTTCCATCGGTAGGGGAGGTGTGGACCACTCGAGGATCGCGCAGGACTGCGTTGGCTAGCGCCTCGATGCCCGCGACGTCCACTTCGGTTCCAACGGGCAGCGCCGCTGCGATCGCCTGAAGAAGGTCGTTCCGGTCAAACGTCGTCGCCTGCCGAGTCAGCCCCTCAGGCCCGAGCAAGTGATCGCTGATGTCGATGACGTCGACGCGGCTAACCGGATGTTCCTGGCCCAGAGCTTCAGCAACGATGCGGTCGGGGTCGTGACCCGTCGACACAGCCTCGGCCGTCCAGCGATCGCGCAGGTCCTGAACCGTGACAGCCTGGTCTTTGCTGGGGCGCGTGGACAGGCAGGCGCGCTGCGCAGCCTTGGCTCCCGCAGTCCCCGAGGTGCGAAGCGTGGACGCGATCTGCTCAGCTCGCTTGGAGAACACACTGCGCAGCGATCGGGGGATGCCAGCGATCTCCGCGGTCCCTTTGCCCACCTCGCCCCAGCCCACCCCCAACCTCTTCGTGAGCTCGGCACGCAAAACAGCCTGATACAGGTAGCCGGCGGTCTTCCCGTGCCGATGCAGAGCTTTGCTGTCCGCCGCCGACCAGCGACCGTCGATCCCGCGGAGCAGGTTCGCGATCACCACATGCGTGTGCAGCTGGGGGTCACCGGCGCGGCTACTCACGTGCTCGAAAGCCACCCCGATGAACCCGTCAGATGAGAGCCGTTCCGCTCGCTGCCCATCGCCGTGATGCCCGCGGGCGACGAACGCGGTCGTCCGCTCCAACCAGGCCATGGCGTCGTCCACGGCCGCCGCGTGGGCAGCACGAACCTGATCGGCATCGTGCGGCGTGGCGAAGGCCATCAGGACCGACACGGACTTGGGCGCCGAGAACGTCAGGTCGAGGCCCGCCCGACGGATGTCGATGCGCTCCCCGACGTGGTTGAGCGCCTCCGCAACCAGGTCGTGACCGTCGGGTGAATCAGGTTCGTAGACCGACTGCACATTTAACCCGGCCGCCTCGGCGATCGCCACCGCGACGTCGACCCGAACCCCGCGAGCCCGAACGACCTCGCCCCCGGTCAGACCCTTGGCCATCGAGGTGAACTGCTTGGTCAGCCGGTGGTCGTCCAGTAGCAGAGCGATCGGCAAGCCTGCTTCGGCTGCCGCATCCCCCACTGCGGCGACCAGCGGTGCGACCGGCAGCCGTGCGCGGGGGTTACCGCGAAGCACCGCCGGAACAAGTCGGACGCCGTCGGGTCCGTACCCGTCGAGCAGCCCACGAAGGACCAGCTCGCCGTCCGGCGTCAGGTCACCCGTCAGCCTGAGGGCGTTTGCTCCCGCACCTACCCAACGTACCGTCGCTTGTCCGGTCCGGGTGTAGTAGTCAGCGTCACAGCCAGCGGTCTGCCGCACGAAGTACTCGACCGCCGCGTGGCCCGAGGCCACCAGCCCGATTGACAGCACGTTGCCCTCCCCGTTCGCGAGGCAGCCTGCACAGGAGGGGTTGCCGTGCGGCTGGCGCGAAGCCGAAGGTTCAGGATCAGCCGAGCACTTCGACCGAAGGCGCGCCCGCGTCCGACCTCGTTCCTTCGGGGGCGACTGAGTGCGTCACGTCAGCCACGGAGGCGCCGCGAAAGCCACACGTCAATAGCTCGACACCGCCTCCGCCGACGACAACCTCGCACAGGTCGACCTGGCCAATGCTCTGCGGTAAGTCGCCCGCGAGGGTCACCGGTCTTGCAACCGCGTCTGCACACCTCCTGTAGTGAGCAAACCTCAAGGAGGAACCCAGATGCACCGATCAGACCGGTCACGCACGCACGCCGTACCACCGCTACTGCTGACACCAGAGCAAGCCGCTGACGCGCTCGGGGTGGGACGGACCTACGTGTACGCGCTGATCCGCGATCAGAGGTTGCGCTCGGTCACCATCGGGCGGTCACGACGCATCCCCTACACCAGCCTGCTCGCCTACGTGGCCCACCTCGAGCAGCTCGCCGCCGACACCGCCTAGCCAGCTCGATCGGCTTCCGTCAACACCGCGAAAGACAACCAGCCCGAAGCACACACTGGTATCTGTAGATAGGGGTTGCGCGGAGCGGCTGTTGCTGGCCGCATCTTTCCCTGCCGCCGGAACCTCGTTGGAAGCTCCAGCGTTTCTCGCGCGAAGCGCGGCGCCTGTAGCGGTGGGCCTCCCCATGTGCGTGACTTGGAGGTTTCACACCGAAGATCCCAGCCGATGGCCGCCTACGTCACGCAGCCTCGCCGAACCGCGAACCCCATCACCCACGGCACTCCCCTCAAACGCGAGCCAGGATGGCCCTGCGGACGGTGCCAACAGGGTGACTTCGCCAAACAAGAACTGCTGATCGCCAACCATGTACCGCGAAGGCAGGTGGCTCGTTGCGGGTCTTCCGAAACCCCACCGCAGTTATCTGGCCCCAGACTCCGCCGCGACTAGTCCGCACCTCGAGGACCGATCCGGCTCCGTAGAACTTCGGCCAGTTGGCGCCAGGACTCTTTCGCGCACCAGCTGCGGCACGGACGCGCCCTGTGCCTGGGCGGCCGCGCGGACCCGCTCAAGCTCGGCGGACGAGGCGGGCAGCGACGTGGCCAGCACCAGAGTCATGTGACCCTCGGGCGCCAAGTCGACGCCCTCCCGAGATTGCGCCCAGCGTGCCGGCCGCACACAGCAGCGAGATCTGTCTGTCACTGACCTCGTGCCGCTGCGTCGGCGTGTACGGGATCAGCGTCGGCGTATTCTGGGTCGCCGCCCCACGAGCAGTTGCTCAACGCGTTGACTACAGCAAAGTGTGGTTGACTCCGACTCCCGCCAGGGCCATGATCAACACCCACGCCCTCGGACGAGAGTTGTCAGACATGAACACTGGCCACAGGCGATTGAAGAGGCTAGCGGCTGCCGCCGCCGGTGGGCTCCTACTGCTGGCGTTTCTGCCTAGTACCGCATCCGGAGATTTCTGGTTCCAGCCTCCCTGCCAACTGAGCCTGAGCACACCATGCACTGCAGACAACGCTGAGCATACGTACTGTTGGGCCGGCAACTTCGATAGCACGAACTTTCGCGATGCCGCAAAGTATGCGATGGAGAACCTAGACGCTCAGACGGACTTCTATGACAACAAGATGGCTAACTGCACGGCAAACACCGACATAGTGTGGACGGAGTTCACGGTGAGCGGGGTTCGGGGACGGTATGAATGCGAAGCGCTCAGTGGGTGGAATTGCGGACAGGCTCGAATCTACATCAACAGGGCAGAGATCAACTCTTCCTCGGATCCTGAGTTGAACCGCAAGAAGACGTCATGCCACGAAGTCGGGCATTCGGGTGGTGTGTCTCATGCAGAGACTGGAGACGACTGTATGAAGAGCGGTGAAGTGACCCTTGGGCACAAAGACTACAACCCACACCACATTGGGCACCTGAATGACAACCTCTAGAACCGGGGGGAATGTTATGAGAGCAGACGGTAGACGCATCCTTGTAGGGGCACTGTTAGTTGGGCTATCGGGATTGGCCAGTCTGACGGCATGCCAGTCGGAACCCAGCCAGGACGGGGTCGCAAACACCGACCGGTTCCTGAGCCAGATCAACGTTGGTGAATTCGACTACGATCCGTTCTCAAGCCCCGATGAAATGGCCAAAGCGGCGACGCTGATAGTCCGTGGCAAGGTGTTGGACCTCGTTGCCGGTCGTGCGTTCCGAGAGCCGAAGAGCGAACTGGCCGACATTACAACCGGTGTCTTTCAGATCGAGGTCACCGAGGTACTGGGAGGTCGGCTCGCTGAAGGCAGCGACGGCATGGTCTACATCGAGGAGTTCGGGGTCCAGGAACCTGAGCAAGTTGCCGCCAATATGCCGAAGGGGGCCGACGTTCTGCTGTACCTGGTTCCCGCGCCAGACGCGCCGCCGATCCCCGGCGCCGAGATCATCGACGATGGAGCCGGAGTTGCACCTGGCCAACACCTCTATCAGCAGGTGAACCCACAGGGGTTCTACATGGATATTGGCAGCGACGTGGCCCAGGTAGTGGGTGGTGAAGTCTACAAAGACTCCAGCCTGAGCCAGTTCGAGCCCGGAAACGACAGTTTCCCCGGCACGCCAGTGAGGACGGAATAGGGCCTCCGGCCTCCGGGGGTACGGGGTGCGCTAGGGCAACGGTGACATCACCTCGGTGCTGGCGGGTCTGGGTGTTGGGCCATTGGTCGAACTCGGGTTGTCACTGACCAAGATGATGACAGTTATTGGGACAGCTATGCGGTCAATCCGCGAGTGTCCGTCAGCATCCACGAAACGCGGTGACCTGCGGAAACGTGGTCAGACGACGCACGACGAACCCCCCTCGCGTCACTACGGATCAGAAGGTTGGGAGTTCGAATCTCTCCGGGCGCGCACGGTGTGCACTGGTCAAAGCGGTATACGTCGCCGCGAGAGGATCATGAGGTTGCGCTGGAAACGCGACCAAGTCGCCAGAGTTGGGCTGAGTATGGATCAGTCTGCCGCGCCGCGCTCGCTCTCCTCCTTGAGCGAATCGGCCAGCCCACCAATTCCCTTCTCCAGCTGCTTGGCTGTTGTTCCCGTGGCCACTCGACCCAATCGGTTGAGCGTGTAGCTGTAGTGCAGTGTGAGATCGGTGCCCCCCTCACTTGCCGTGAGGTTGAAGTCCGCTACTGCATCCGAGATGGGGAGTTTGAAGGCCTCATAGATGTCGACCGTCATGCGCTCG
>Ga0224505_10001779_pt1 | contig 13228 bp, 9 predicted proteins | sample SF_Jan12_sed_USG_FD_169102 | JGI IMG/M metagenome (GOLD analysis project Ga0224505, IMG submission 169102) | Sediment microbial communities from San Francisco Bay, California, United States - SF_Jan12_sed_USGS_4_1 | ecosystem: Environmental > Aquatic > Marine > Sediment | place: USA: California...
CCCGCCTGGCCCTCGTCCAAGAGCTTCCTGAACATCTCCACGCCCGTGCACACCGTCTTGGTGGTCGGCCGGATCCCCACGATCTCGATCTCCTCGCCCACCTTGATCATGCCGCGCTCCACGCGCCCCGTGACCACCGTGCCCCGGCCCGAGATGGAGAACACGTCCTCCACCGGCATCAGGAACGGCCCGTCGATCGCCCTCTTGGGCTGCGGGATGTAGGAGTCCAGCGCATCGGCCAGCTTCATGATCGCCCCTTCCCCCAGATCGCCCTTGTCGCCCTCCAGCGCCTTCAGCGCCGAGCCGATCACGATCGGGGTCTTGTCCCCGGGGAAGTCGTACTTGGAAAGCAACTCGCGCACCTCGACTTCCACGAGCTCGAGCAGCTCCTTGTCATCGACCATGTCGGCCTTGTTCAGGAACACCACGATGTAGGGCACCCCCACCTGGCGCGCCAGCAAAATGTGCTCGCGCGTCTGCGGCATCGGCCCGTCGGCCGCCGACACCACCAGAATCGCGCCATCCATCTGCGCCGCCCCGGTGATCATGTTCTTGATGTAGTCCGCGTGCCCCGGGCAGTCCACGTGCGCGTAGTGGCGCTTTTCCGTCTCGTACTCCACGTGCGCCGTGTTGATCGTGATGCCGCGCGCCTTTTCCTCCGGCGCCGCGTCAATCTGGTCGTAGTTCTTCGCCTCGCCGCCAAACTTCTTCGACAGCACGTGCGTGATCGCCGCCGTCAGCGTCGTCTTGCCATGATCCACGTGACCGATCGTGCCCACGTTCACGTGCGGCTTGGTACGCTCGAATTTGCCTTTTGCCATTGCGGACTGCCTCTTGTCTCGTTCCGTTTACCTGGTGCCCATGACGCGGATTGAACGCGTGACCTCTCCCTTACCAAGGGAGTGCTCTACCACTGAGCTACATGGGCTGAAATCTCCGTGCTCACTGGAGCGGGTGAAGGGAATCGAACCCTCGTCATAAGCTTGGAAGGCTTCTGCTCTGCCATTGAGCTACACCCGCGCCTATTCACCTCACCCACGCACTCGCCACACCTGCCAGAACCTCTTGCCGCCCCGCCGCCGGCCTGCCCGGAAGCTGGTGGAGGGGGTTGGATTCGAACCAACGTAGGCGCAAGGCCAACAGATTTACAGTCTGCCCCCTTTAGCCGCTCGGGCACCCCTCCGGCGAAACCCGAAATTATGTTAGGAATCCTTTGCTTAGTCAAGGATTCGCGGTGGTTTTCAAGCTGCGTGCGCCCCGCGCACGCCCGCGCACGCCCTTCGGCTGCTGGCCCCGAGCCATTCCCATCAACAGCTTACGTGCCGTAACGGGTCGGAGCAGCCAGCGCGCGCAGCGCTGCCAGAGCGCTGTAGCAGGCAAGCCACGCGGTCTTGGGATTGTCGGGTGACGGGACGTTCTCCAGCACGATCGAGAATCGCCCCGTCACCCCGGTGACGCAGATCGTATGCGTATTGCGGGTGAGCGCCGGGTCGGCCACGACCTCGAGTTGCGTCCGATCGAATCCGATCCCCGCGAGCGACAGCACCGCCGCGATGTTCACGTTCTGAGGAAAGTGCGGCACGCCCTCGCGCGCGGATCCCTTGAACAGCGTTCGCGCTTCGCCGAGCCGCTCCAGGTCGACGCCCAGGGCCTCGACGTAAGGGATGCCCTTCCACGCCCGCGGTGGCTTGGCCACCCGGATCGAGACTTCCTCCACCCCGGCAACGCAGGCCGCCTTCAGCGCGTCCAGGCCGCCTATGCCTCCCGAAGGCACGCAAAGCAACGCCCCGCTGCGGCGTGCGGCTTGCTCGGCGGATTCACGCAGCGAGTCCTCGGCCAGCGCCCCCGCCGATAGAACGACGACGCCTGCGCCCGCGTCCAGGAGCGCAACCAGGTGCTCCCGCACCGCATCATGGGAAGCGGCCTCGACGACAATCTGGGGCCGCAGCGCGAGCAGGGCAGACCGTCCGACGACGTACGGCACGGAATGCGCGCCCGCCAATGCCTTGCCGGAAGACGCTGGCGAGCGCCCCGCGATGCCGACGATCTCGATGCCCTCGAGCGCGCCGCGCGCGACGTGCTCCAATACCAGTCGCGCGATCGTGCCGGCACCAAGAAGGGCGATGCGCATGGGGTTGGCCTCCGTCCCCCCGCCCGGCACACGGCTCTTGGGGGCCGGCGGGGTGTGGCAGTATTATTGTCCAAAAGGGGAATAGCGCGTGCGAATCTCGATTCTCGAAGACGATCCGGACCAGCTGGCGCTGCTCAGGCGCTGGCTCACCGAAGACGGGCACGACGTGCACGGCTACCAGTCCGGGCGTGATGCGATGAAGTTCGCGGGCAGGGAAAGCTTCGATCTCTTCATCCTCGACTGGCAGGTGCCCGACGTTTCCGGCGCCGACGTGCTCATGTGGCTGCGCACCAACGTGTCCATGCAGGTGCCGGTGCTGTTCGTGACGGTGCGCGATTCGGAGCAGGACATCGTGTTCGCGCTGGAGAGCGGCGCGGATGACTACATGGTCAAGCCCGCGCGACGCCAGGAGCTGCTGGCCCGCGTGCACGCGCTGCTGCGGCGCGCGTATCCGCGCGAGGAGGAAAAGCTGATGAGCTTTCCTCCCTACGAGATCGACCTGACGCGCGGCGAGGTCCGCCGCGGCGGCGACGCGATCGAGCTGACGCCGAAAGAGTTCGAATTGACGGTCGTGTTGTTCCGCAATGTCGGCCGGCTGCTGTCGCGCGGGCACCTGCAGGAGGCCGTGTGGGGCCGGAGCGGCGACCTGGTGACGCGCACCGTCGATACGCACGTCAGCCAGGTACGCAAGAAGCTTGATCTGCGCGCAGAGACCGGCTACCGCGTCGTGCCGATCTACAACTACGGGTATCGGCTCGAGCAGATCGGCGAGAGCGCCTCGAGCGCCGCTTAGCCAGCCAGCTCCGCGCGCTGCTGGGCGCGCCCTGATATCCCGCAACGCACTTTCACGAGCAGGCCACTGCGCCATGAAAGCTTTCGCCTCTCAAGCCGATCTCAAGCCGAAGAAGATCACTTTCCAGAGGCTTTCGAAGAACGCATATGCGTTCACCGCGGAGGGCGACCCGAACACGGGCATCGTGGTCGGCGACGACGGCGTCATGGTGATCGACACGCAGGCGACGCCGCTCATGGCCCGCGAGGTCATCCGCCGGGTGCGCCGCGTGACCTCCAAGCCGATCCGCTACGTCGTGCTGACGCATTACCACGCCGTGCGCGTGCTCGGCGCAGCGGCATACAAGGCAGAGCAGATCATCGCCAGCCGCGGGACGCTCGGTCTGATCCGCGAGCGCGGCCGTCAGGACATGGCGAGCGAGATCGGGCGCTTTCCGCGCCTGTTCCGCGGCGCCGAGTCGATTCCCGGGCTGACCTGGCCGACGCTCGTCTTCGATCGCGAGCTGACCGTGATGATGGGCAATCTCGAGGTGCGCATCCTTCACCTCGGGCCGGGACATACGGGCGGCGACGCCGTGGTGTGGCTGCCCTCGCAGAGGGTGCTCTTCTCGGGCGATCTCGTGGAATACAACGCCGGCATCTACACCGGCGATGCGCACCTCGAGGAGTGGCCCGCGACGCTCGGCAGGCTCAGCGCCCTGCGGCCATGGGCCCTGGTGCCGGGCCGCGGGCCCGCGCTCACGACTCCCGCCGAGTGCAGGAAGGCGATCCGCTTTACACGGGATTTCGTTCGCGGACTGTACGCCTCGGCCAGGCGCGGCGTACTCGCCCGGCGTTCACTGAAGGAGGTGTACGCCGCGACCAAGAAGAAGATGGACCCGGTGTACGGACGGTTTCCGATCTACGAGCATTGCATGCCCTTCGACGTGTCCAGGGCATACGACGAGGCGCGCGGCCTGAAACACCCGCGCATCTGGACAGCAAAGCGGGACGTGGAGATGTGGAAATCGATCGCGTGAGTGCGATCGCGCTGCGCTAGGCGCAGCCCCGCCGCGGAGGAGGAGGGAGGAGGAAACCGCGGCGGGGCCTGCCTAACCGGATGTCAGCTATGACGCAGACGTGCGTCCGTGCAGTCCGCGGCCGTGTGGCGGACCTGGCCGGCCAAGCCGGCAAGGCGCGCCCAGACGGTGGCGAAGAAGCCGGCCACCGCTTCAGCGACCACACGAGAGCGTTGCGCACGCGCCTGACGCTCGATGTCCGCCCATGCCACGTAAGACAGAGGCAACTGCGTATCCACTCTCAGCTGCTTTTCGACCTGTTCGATCTCATATGCATTCATCGTTCGTTCCTTTCACTACGATTACTGCGCTGCAAGAAATATACGGCTTTGCGTGTTAGTTTAGAATAGAGGCCTGTAACAAAACTCTTTTGCGATAATTGCAAAGATATGCGTGACGTCGTTCACGGCATGTTGGTGTTTTCCAAAGTCGTCCAGGCAGGCAGCCTGTCGGCCGCTGGGCGCGAGTTGGGCGTATCGACTGCGGTCGTCAGCCGCACACTTGCCGCGCTGGAGGCGAGGCTCGGCGTGCGGCTGATCAACCGCACGACGCGCAGCCTGCATCTGACGGACGAAGGCGCGAGCTACTACGAGACGTGCCAGCGCATCCTCGCGGAAATCGAGGAGGCGGACGCCGCCGTGACAGCGCGCCGCGTGGAGCCCCAGGGGGTGCTGAAGGTCGCGATCCCCGCCTCCTTCGGCCATCAGCACATCGCGCCGCTGATTCCGCGCTTCGCCGAGCGCTATCCCAAGATCGAATTGGCATTGAGCCTGTCGGACCGCTCGATCAACCTGATCGAGGAAGGCTTCGACCTGGCGGTGCGCATCGCCGAGCTGAAGGACTCGTCGCTCGCCGCGCGCAAGCTGGCGCCCAACCGCCGGGTGGTGTGCGCGAGCCCCGCGTACCTGCGCCAGCACGGCGAACCCAAGACCCCACAGGACCTCACGCGCCACAACTGCCTGGTCGCCACCTGGGAGCAGGGCTTCGCCATGACGTGGGAATACAAGAATCCGGTCGGCAAGCGCGGCTCGATTCGCGTCACCGGCCGCTACGCCTGCGACAACTGGGAAGTGCTGCGCGAGTGGGCGGTGGCCGGGCTCGGCGTGGCGCTCAAATCGACCTGGGACGTTCGCCGGCAGCTCGAGGACGGCTCCCTCGTGGCATTGCTCCCGGGGTACGATTTCGGCACTGACGTGGGCATCTACGCCGTATATCCCCATCGGCGCCACTTGCCGGCCAAGACGCGCGTGTTCATCGATTTTCTGGCCGAGTCCTTTGGTCCCGAGCCATACTGGGACAAGCCCGCGGCGCGAATCAAATCGCGCGTCGAGGTCTAACCCTGTGTTAGAAGAGCGTTAGCCACGGAGGCAGGTCGATGAACGCACCGGTCGATCCCCGCAAGCTCGCCGAGGTCTCCCTCGACGACAAGTACACCCTGGAAAAGGGACGCGTGTTCCTCACTGGCACGCAGGCGCTGATCCGCCTCATGTTCCTGCAGCGCGAGCGCGACCGGCGGGCGGGCCTGAACACCGCCGGCTACATCTCCGGCTACCGCGGCTCGCCGCTGGGCGGCCTCGACCAGGCGCTGTGGCGCGCGAAAAAGCACCTCGAGACGCACCACGTGAAGTTCCAGCCGGGGGTCAACGAGGACCTAGCCGCCACCGCCATCTGGGGCACGCAGCAGGTCGGCATGTTCCCCGGCGCGAACTACGACGGCGTCTATGGCATGTGGTACGGCAAGGGGCCGGGCGTGGACCGCTGCGGCGACGCATTCAAGCACGCGAATTCCGCGGGTACCTCGAAGCACGGCGGCGTGCTGGTGCTGGCGGGCGACGACCACGCGGCGAAATCCTCCACGCTCGCGCACCAGAGCGAGCACATCCTCAAGGCCTGCTGCATCCCGGTGCTCAACCCGGCCAACGTGCAGGACTACCTCGACTTCGGCCTGCACGGCTATGCCATGAGCCGCTATTCGGGCTGCTGGATCGGCTTCAAGTGCGTCACCGACGTGGTCGAGTCCGGCGCCTCGGTGATCGTGGATCCCGAGCGCGTCCAGGTAAGACTGCCCGCCGACTTCGCCATGCCGCAGGGGGGCCTCAACATCCGCTGGCCGGACGGGTTCCTCGAGCAGGAGACGCGGCTGCTTTACTGGAAGGTGTACGCGGCGCTCGCCTACGTGCGCGCCAACGGCCTCGATCGCATCGTGTGGGACTCGCCCAACGCGCGCCTGGGCATCATCACTACCGGCAAGAGCTTCGGCGACACCATGCAGGCGCTGGCGGATCTGGGCATCGACGAGCGCGTCGCGCGCGATATCGGCCTGCGCGTCTACAAGGTGGCGATGACCTGGCCGCTCGAGCCGCAGGGCGCGCGGCGCTTTGCACAGGGGCTGGAGGAGATCCTCGTCATCGAGGAAAAGCGCCAGCTGATCGAGTACCAGATCAAGGAAGAGCTCTACACCTGGGAAGCCGGCAAGCGTGCCCCGCGCGTAGTCGGCAAGTTCGACGACAACGGCGAGTGGAGCCGCGCCGAGGGCCAGCCGGCGGGAACCTGGCTGCTGCCCGCACACTACGAGCACAACCCGGCGATCGTCGCGCGCGCCATCGCCACGCGGCTGGAGAAGCTCGGCCTCGCGTCGCAGCTTGGCGCGCAGTTCAAGGAGCGTCTCGCGTTCCTCGATTTCAAGGACGAGGCGCTCGCCAAGCCGCGCGTCACCACCATCCGCCAGCCGTATTTCTGCTCCGGCTGCCCGCACAACACCTCCACGCGCGTGCCCGAGGGCAGCCGCGCCACCGCCGGCATCGGCTGCCATTTCATGGCCGTCTGGATGGACCGCAGCACCTCCACGTTCACGCACATGGGCGCTGAGGGCGCGCCCTGGATCGGGCAAGCACCCTTCACCAAAGAGAAGCACATCTTCGCCAACCTCGGCGACGGCACCTACTTCCATTCGGGGCTGCTGGCGATCCGCGCCGCGGTGGCCGCCAAGGTCACGATGACCTACAAGATCCTCTATAACGACGCGGTGGCGATGACCGGCGGCCAGCATCACGACGGGCCGCTCGACCCGGCGATGATCTCGCGGCAAATCGCGGCCGAAGGCGTCACGCCGATTGTCATCGTCACGGACGAGCCGGAGAAGTATCCGTCGGGCACCAACTGGGCGCCGGGCGTCACCATCCGCCACCGCGACGAGCTGGATGCCGTGCAGCGCGAGCTGCGCGAGATACCCGGCGTGTCCGCGCTCGTCTACGACCAGACCTGCGCCTCGGAGAAGCGCCGCCGGCGCAAGCGCAACGCCTACCCCGATCCCGCCAAGCGCGCAGTGATCAACGAATTGGTGTGCGAGGGCTGCGGCGATTGCAGCGCGAAGTCCAATTGCCTGTCGGTCGAGCCGCTCGAGACCGAGTTCGGCAGGAAGCGCACCATCAATCAGTCCACCTGCAACAAGGACTTCTCCTGCGTGAAGGGCTTCTGCCCGAGCTTCGTCACGGTGGAAGGCGGGCAGCTGAAGAAGGGCAAGTCGGGCGGCCGCGCGGCCGGCGACGACTTCCCCGCGCTGCCCGAAGCGACGCCCGCCTCGCTCGATCAGCCCTGCGGCGTGCTCGTCACCGGCATCGGCGGCACGGGCGTCATCACCATCGGCCAGATTCTCGGCGTGGCGGCGCACCTCGAGGGCAAAGGCGTGTCGGTGCTCGACATGTCAGGCCTCGCGCAGAAGTACGGCGCGGTGATGTCGCACGTGAAGATCGCCGCGAGCGCGAGCGACGTGCACGTCGCGCGCCTGGGGACCGGCGACGCGCGCCTGGTCATCGGCTGCGACCTGGTGGTGACCGCCAACGGCGATGCGCTCGACAAGATGGATGCCGGCCGCACGCGCGCCGTGGTGAACGCCACGACCTCGCCTACCGCCGCGTTCGTGACGAACCCCGACTGGCAGCTGCCCGGCTCGAACCTGCAGCACGACATCGCGGAGGCTTGCGGCGGGCGCAATGCGGAGTTCGTGCCGGCTGCCGAGCTCGCCACCGCACTGATGGGCGACTCCATCGCCACCAACATGTTCATGCTCGGCTACGCCTGGCAGAAGGGCTGGGTGCCGCTCAGGCGCGAGGCAATCGAGCGCTCCATCGAGCTCAACGGCGTCGCGGTGGAGTTCAACGTCAAGAGCTTCCTGTGGGGCCGCCGCGCGGCGGTGGACCTCGAGCGCGTGCGCCGGATCGCCATTCCCGCCGAGGTGGTCGCGATCGGCGAGCATTTCTCGCGCAATCTCGAGGAGCTCCTCGAGCGCCGCGTGAAGTTCCTCACCGGCTACCAGAACGCGGGCTACGCGGCGCGCTACAGGGCGCTGGTCGAGCGCGCGCGCGCCACGGAGCAGGGGCGCGTCGGCGGCACGAAGCTCGCGGAGGCGGTGGCGCGCTACTACGCCAAGCTCCTCGCCTACAAGGACGAGTACGAGGTGGCACGCCTGTTCATCGACGGCGCGTTCGCCAAGAAGATCGAGGGCATGTTCGAGGGCGATTACCAGGTCAAGTTCCACCTTGCGCCGCCCCTGCTCGCCAAGCCCGACCCGCGCACGGGCGAGCCGAAGAAGATGCAGTTCGGGCCGTGGATGCGCGGCGCGTTCACTGTGCTCGCCAGGCTGAAGTTCCTGCGCGGCACCGCGCTGGACGTCTTCGGCCGCACCGAAGAGCGGCGCATGGAGCGCGCGCTCATCGGGGAGTACGAGCGCACCGTGGAGACGCTGCTTGCGGGCCTCACGCGCGAGAACCACGCAGTGGCCGTCGAGATCGCCTCGCTGCCCGAGACGATCCGCGGCTTCGGCCACGTCAAGGCGAAGAGCGTGGAGGCCGCGCGCCGCAAGCAGGCGGAGCTGATGGGCCGGTTCCGTGCGGCGCCGGCGCGCGCCGCGGCCTGACTACAGGCCCAGCTCGCCCCACATCGCGTCGACTTTCCTGCGCACCTCGGCATCCATGCCAATCGGGCGCCCCCAGGTGCGCGACGTCTCGCCCGGCCACTTGGACGTCGCGTCGATGCCCATCTTCGAGCCCAGGCCCGCGACCGGGCTGGCGAAATCGAGGTAGTCGATCGGCGTGTTCTCGGCGATCAGCGTGTCGCGCGCGGGATCGACGCGCGTGCTGATCGCCCACACCACCTCCTTCCAGTCGCGCACGTCGATGTCCTCGTCGACGACGACGATGAACTTCGTGTACATGAACTGCCGCAGGAAGCTCCAGATGCCGAACATCACGCGCTTGGCGTGCCCCGGGTATTGCTTCTTCAGGCTCGCCACCGCCAGGCGGTAGGAACAGCCCTCCGGCGGCAGGTAGAAGTCGGCGATCTCGGGGAACTGCTTCGCCAGCAACGGAACGAAGATCTCGTTCAGCGCCACGCCGAGCATGGCCGGCTCGTCGGGCGGCTTGCCGGTGTAGGTCGAGTGATAGATCGGGTCGCGGCGCAGCGTCACGCGATCCACCGTGAGCACCGGAAAGCGCTCGGCCTCGTTGTAGTAGCCGGTGTGGTCGCCGTGCGGACCCTCGAGCGCGGTGTCGCCCGGCGCGATGTGTCCCTCCAGCACGATCTCCGATCGCGCCGGCACCTGCAGGTCGCTGCCGATGCAGCTGGTCAATTCCGTGCGCGCGCCGCGCAGCAGCCCGGCGAACTGGTACTCGCCGAGCGCGTCGGGAACGGGTGTGACCGCGGCGAGCGTGGTTGCCGGATCCGCGCCAAGCGCCACCGCTACGGAGAACGGCGCGCCGGGGTGGGCGAGCTGGTGATCGCGAAAGTCGAGCGCGCCGCCGCGATGCGCGAGCCAGCGCAGGATGACGCGATTCGGCCCGATGACCTGCTGCCGATAGATTCCCAGGTTCTGCCGCGGCTTGAGCGGACCACGCGTGACGGTCAGCCCCCAGGTGATCAGCGGACCCGCATCGCCGGGCCAGCAGGTCTGCACCGGCAAGCGGGCTAGGTCCACGTCCTTGCCCTCCCAGACGTGGGCCTGGCAGGGCGCACCGGACACCATCTTCGGCGCCATGTCAAACACCTTGGCCGCGAGGCGCGCGAGCTGCGGGAGCTTCTGAACGGCGTCGCGCAGGCTCTTCGGCGGGTCGGGCTCGCGCAGCGCCGCGAGCAGCCGTCCGAGGTCGCGTAGCGCCGGTTGCGCCGGCTTGCCCGCCTCCACGCCCATCGCCAGGCCGATGCGCTCGACGGTGCCGAACAGGTTGCCGAGCACGGGAATCGCATGTCCCGCCGGGCGCTCGAACAGCAGCGCCGGGCCGCCCGCGCGCAGCACCCGGTCGCAGATCTCGGTCATCTCCAGCCGCGGCGACACCGGCGCGCCGACGCGCTTGAGCTTGCCGAGCGCTTCCAGCCCGGCGAGAAACTCCCGCAGGTCGGCGTAGTGCATTTCAGTGCGCGCGCTGCGCGACGCGCTCGGCGAGCAGCTCGGCGAAGTCCACGAGCATGCGGCTCTGCCCGCGCACGCTGTAGGCGCGCTCCGCCGCGGGCAGCGACAGCACGACGGTCGTCATGCCGATCCAGCCGAACGCGGCGAGCGCGCCGCCCCCCAGCAGGGCCGCGACGCCCGCCGCAGGCAGCACGCTCGCGAGCGCGCCCAGGGCGTGCAGCGTGCCGCGCAGCAGCTGCGCGACCGCGTTCTTGCCGGTGATCTCGGCGGCCGCATCGGCGGCCAGCCCGGAGAGCGGACCCGCGGCAAGGAAGAGCAGGGCTGCCGCAACGATCAGCACGCCGCCCCAGGTGATGCGCGCAACGTCGCGCTCGAAACCCACCCGGACCGCCGCCACCGCCGACAGCGTGATGCTCTCCATCTGCCCGGCGCCCTGGTGCAACAGGCGCGCCGCGTACAGGGCGAGCTGCGTGCCACGCAACGGCCCGTTGCTGAACTGGAAGGACGCGATCGGAGTCTCGAGTGCCATCGGCGCAGCTTAGCGCAGCCAGTAGTGCACGGCGATGCCGGCGAAGACTGCGGCGCCTACCCAGTTGTTGTGCCGGAAGGCCGCGAAGCAGCCTTCGCGCGTGCGACCCCGGATCAGGCGGAAGTGGTAGGCCATCATGGCGGCGGCGACCGCCAGCCCGGCGTAGTACGGCCAGCCAAGCTGCGCCATCCGGCCTACCCAGCCCAGCAGCCCGAGCATACCCGCGTACGCCAGCATGACACCTGCCACGTCGTAGCGGCCAAGCGTCAGCGCCGACGTGCGCATGCCGAGCTTGGCGTCGTCGTCCCGGTCCACCATCGCGTACTCCGTGTCGTAGGCGAATGCGTAGCAGATGTTCGCCGCCAGCAGCACCCAGCATTCCGCGGGAAGACGGTTCTGGATCGCCCCGTAGGCCATGGGGATGCCGAAGCCGAAGGCCACCCCGAGATACAGTTGCGGCAGCGCGAAGAAGCGCTTGGTGAGCGGGTAGGTCACCGCGATCGCCAGTGCTGCGAAGGACAGCAGCAGCGCTGTGCGGTTGAGCATCAGCACCAGAGCGAACGCGGCCGCCGCAAGCAGCGTCGCGAGCACCAGGGCCTCCGCGGGGCGGATCTCGCCGGCCGCGAGCGGCCGGTCGCGCGTGCGGTCCACGTGCCGGTCGAAGCCGCGGTCGAAGAAATCGTTCACCGCGCAGCCCGCCGAGCGCATCAGCAGCGTGCCGACGCAGAAGATGGCGAGGATCTCGGTGCGCGGCGCGCCGCGCGAGGCGAGCCACACCGCCCACAGCGTCGGCCAGAGCAGCAGCAGCGTGCCGATCGGCTTGTCGAGCCGCAGCAGACGCTCGTAGGCGTCGAGACGACGTTCGATCGCTGGCCAGCTCACGAGCGGAGTCTAGACCCGATGGAAATCGGCGCGTGCGCCGAGCCAGCGCTCGATGTGGCCGCGCGCGAAGTCCTCGCCTGCGTCGAGCAGCTCTTCGGCTGCGGCGCGCGCCGCGAGCACCAGCGGCTCGTCCGCCGCAAGGTCCGCGAAGCGCAGCGGCAGATCGCCGCTCTGGCGCTCGCCGAGGAACTCGCCCGGCCCGCGCAGGCGCAGGTCGGCCTCCGCGATGGCAAAACCGTCGGCGCTCTCGCGGATCACCTTGAGCCGCTCGCGCGCCGCATCCGACAGCGGCTCCTGGAACAGCAGCACGCACTCGCTGGCGCGCGCGCCGCGCCCGATGCGCCCGCGCAGCTGGTGCAGCTGCGCCAGCCCGAAGCGCTCTGCGTGCTCGATCACCATGAGCGACGCGTTGGGCACGTCCACGCCGACCTCGATCACCGTGGTGCAGACCAGCAGCTGCGTCGCGCCGGCAGAGAACGCGTCCATCGCCGCCGCCTTGTCCTGCGGCGCCAGGCGCCCGTGTACCAGGCCCACGCGCAGGCCGCTCAGCTCGGCGCTCAGCTCGGCGTGGGTATCGAGGGCGGCTTGCAGCGCCTCCTTGGATTCATCGATGACCGGGCAGACCCAGTAGGCCTGCTGACCCTCCGCGCAGGCTGCGCGGATGCGGGCCAGGACCTCGGCGCGTCGCGCCGCGGCATAGGTATGCGTGATCACCGGCTTCCTGCCGGGCGGCAGCTCGTCGATGGTCGAGACGTCCAGGTCCGCGTCGCGCGTCATGGCGAGCGTGCGCGGAATCGGCGTGGCGCTCATCATCAGCTGGTGCGCGAGCGCCGACTCGGCCTTGCGACGCAGCTCGAGGCGCTGCTTCACGCCGAAGCGGTGCTGCTCGTCGACGATGGCGAGGGCGAGGCGGGCGAATTCCACGCCCTCCTGGAACAGGGCCTGCGTGCCGACGGCGATGCCGGCCTCGCCCTTGGCGATGGCGGCGCGCACGCGCCGCTTTTCCGCGGCAGGCAGCGCGCCGTGCAGCCAGGCGATGCGCACGCCGAGCGGCGCGAGCCAGGCCGAGAACTTGCGGTGATGCTGCTCGGCGAGGATCTCCGTGGGCGCCATCACCGCGGCTTGCGCGCCCGCGTCGACCGCGGCAAGACAGGCGATCGCGGCGATGATCGTCTTGCCGCTGCCGACATCGCCCTGCAGCAGGCGCTGCATCGGGTGCGGCTGCACGAGGTCCTTCAGCAGCTCCGCCATCACGCGCTGCTGCGCGCGCGTGAGCCGGAACGGCAGCTTGCCGAGAAAGCGCCGCAGCAACGGCCCGTTCGACGGCAGCGCGAGGGCCAGCTTCTCGCGACGCTTGCGCCGCGCCAGGCGCAACTGCAGCTGCTGCGCCAGGAGCTCGTCGAACTTCACGCGCCGCCAAGCCTCGGCGAGGT
>Ga0224505_10001780_pt1 | contig 13226 bp, 13 predicted proteins | sample SF_Jan12_sed_USG_FD_169102 | JGI IMG/M metagenome (GOLD analysis project Ga0224505, IMG submission 169102) | Sediment microbial communities from San Francisco Bay, California, United States - SF_Jan12_sed_USGS_4_1 | ecosystem: Environmental > Aquatic > Marine > Sediment | place: USA: California...
GTGCCGCGTCGGCACGGCCCGCGTCGAGGAAGCCGTCAGCCGAGCCAACGGTTCGGTGGAGGCGAGCCTGATCGAAGACATGGACCGAGCGATGAAGGACGCCTCCATCTGCGGGCTCGGGCACACGGCCGCCTCGGTGGTCCGATCGGCGATCGCCCTTGGAATCCTGGGAGAGCCACAATGAGCGAAACCGTGTCCATCGTCATCGACGGAGTCTCGATGGCGGTGCCTGCCGGCTCCACCATCCTCGAAGCTTGCCGTTCGACCGACAACGACCAGCCCACCCTCTGTTACCTGGAGACCCTCACACCCGTGAATGTGTGCAGGGTATGCGTGGTCGAGGTGGAGGGAAGCCGGACCCTGGTGCCGTCCTGTTCTCGAGTCGCCGAGGACGGAATGATCGTGCACACCGACTCGGAGCGGGTGCGGCATTCGCGCAAGGTCGTGTTCGAGTTCCTGGCGTCCTCGGTGGACATGTCGCTCACCGATGACGCCACCAAAGGCTGGATGGACCGGTACGGGTGCGATCCAACGCGGTTCGGACCGCAGGCGGGCCCAGTCGCCGACCGGGACCACCGCCACGCCGGGCATCATCACGCCCCGACCGGAGACACCGCCGAGACCGTGAGCCAGCCGGTGAAGGTGGACAACGAACTGTACGTTCGGGACTACTCGCGGTGTGTGCTCTGCTACCGCTGCGTCGAGGCGTGTGGTATCGACGCCCAGAACACCTTCGCCATCGCCGTCGCGGGCCGCGGGTTCGATGCCCGGATCTCCACCGAATTCGACACCGGTCTGACGGACTCGGCATGCGTGTTCTGCGGCAATTGCGTCGGCGTGTGCCCCACCGGCGCCCTCATGTTCCGCTCCGAGTACGAACTGCGGAACGCCGGGATGTGGGACTCGGATCGTCAGTCGGTCACTCGCACGGTGTGTTCGTATTGCGGCGTGGGATGCAACCTCGAACTCCACACCCAGGACAACCGGATCGTCAAGGTCACCTCCCCCGCCGACCACTCGGTCACATCCGGTCACCTCTGCATCAAGGGTCGCTTCGGATACAGCTATGTACAAGAGCTCGGCGACCTGGCCGTCACCCCGATCGACGAAGTTCTGGCGCGGGCTCGACGGTGACCTCCCCGGCCCATCGGCCCCGAATACAGGTCGCCCCCCGGTGCGACCGGGGGGCGATGATCTGCTCGTCAGACGAGGGTCGGGACCCGCTCGTCCGCCGTGCTGCGCACATTCGTGTGCAGCGGCCGTTCCACGAGGGGATCGGCGACCGGTCCGAACCTGCGAGCCTTCCGGCGAAGCTTCAACAGCTTCCGGCCGTCTCTCTCCTGGGAGGCCTGCCGGTGAGCTTCGGTCATGACTGCGTTGGCGACGTAATACATCACGAGTGGATGCGACATTTGTGGTTTCCTTCGATCGATGCCGGGAGGTGGCATTCTGCTTGCTGGTGAGTTCTTCTTGATGTAACGTATCAAAACTATTACACCGGTTACACTACCTCCGAACACGTAACACGTCAAATGGATTTTTCTCATTACAGCTGCGAGCCGGTCGATCTGGCGGTCGACCTCATCAACACCGACGGCAGGTTCGGCGGCAACAGGGACGAACTGATGTTCTTGCACGATCTCGAGGTGTTTCTGGCCGCCCATCAGGACGTTTGGGAACCCGGCGACAGCCTCCCTCCCGACGAAACCGACGTGCAGGAGGTCCGAGAGCTGCGGAAGTCGCTGCGAACCGTGTTCGAAGCCGAGACCGACGACGCGGCGTCGGCCGTCATCAATGAGCTGCTCGCCACCAACGGCGCCATCCCCCGCGTGTCGACCCACGGAGGGTCGGCCCACCTCCACTTCGAGACGGAGGGAACCAGCTTCGCCCGATGGCTCGCCGTCGTCACGACCATGGGAGTCACCACCGTGCTCGTGGACCAGGGACGAGCGCGGTTCGGGGTCTGCGCAGCCGCCGACTGCAACGACGTCTTCCTGGACACGTCCCGCAACCGCTCCCGCCGCCACTGCTCGGGCACCTGCTCCACCCGGGAGAACGTCGCCGCCTACCGGAAACGACAACGACAGGAGTAGCGGCCCATGTTCGCCGCCCGATTCGACGACCTGCGACCCCGAAGACGGCGTTCGTTCGAGATGACGGGACCCGACAGGGTCGTGGAAGCGACCAGCCTCGACGAAGTGGGTCCCGCGCTCGCCGCGGTCCAGGCCGAGGTCGAGGCCGGACGGTGGGTCGCCGGATGGGTCACCTACGAAGCGGCGCCGGCCTTCGACCCGGCCCTGCATGTGCGCCCTGTGAAGTCGACAGCGGTGGACGGCCTCCCGTACGTGTGGTTCGGAGTGTTCGCGGATCGGGGACCCGCCACTCCTCTCCCCCGTTCGGGGTACACCCTCGGCGAGTGGACGCCCAGGGAGTCCGCGGCCCGCCACCACGCCGGAGTCGAGACCATCCGCGGCCACATCCGATCGGGTGACACCTACCAAGCGAACTACACGTTCCGAATCGGTGCCGACTTCGACGGTGATCCGCGGGCCCTCTACCGAGATCTGAGCCACTCCCAGAACAGCGCATACGGGGCGTTCATCGATGCCGGCCGGTGGGTGGTCGTATCTGCGTCACCCGAGTTGTTCATCGAATGGAAGCACGGCCGCATCACCTCCAAACCGATGAAAGGCACAACTCGGCGGGGACTCGACCTCGCCGACGACGAGGAACGGCGAAGCTGGCTCGAGCACTCCGAGAAGAATCGAGCCGAGAACCTGATGATCGTGGACATGGTGCGAAACGATCTCGGCCGGATCGCCCGAACCGGCACGGTACGGGTTCCAGCCCTCTTCACGACGGAGAAGTACGACACGGTGTGGCAGCTCACCTCGACCGTCGTCGCCGAACCCCGGACCGGTACCACCCTCGTCGATGCCTTCGGTGCTCTCTTCCCGTGCGCCTCGATCACCGGCGCCCCCAAGGTGGCCACGATGGACATCATCGCCGACCTCGAGTCGGATCCCCGCGGCGTGTACTGCGGAGCCGTCGGCTTCGGAGGTCCCGGCACGGACGGAACCCCGCAATGGGCGTTCAACGTCGGCATCCGAACGATCCTCGTAGACCGGGAGCGCGGGCAGGCGCACTACGGCACGGGTGGTGGCATCACCTATGACTCCACGCCGAGCGACGAGTACGACGAAGCGCTCCTGAAGGCCCGGGTCTTGGACAGGCGGTCTGCCGACTTCGAGCTGCTCGAAACCATGCGGTGGGAGCCAACATCAGGATTCCGCCACCTCCACCGCCACCTCCACCGCCTCTCCGACTCCGCCTGGTACTTCGACGTCCCGCTCGATCCGGCCGAGGTTCGCGCCGCCCTCGACCGGGCCACGGTCGGGCACGAAGCGGCGTTGCGGGTACGGCTCACCGTCGACCGCACAGGTTGGGTTCACGTCACAGCCGACCCTGCGCCAGGCCCCCCGATCGAGCCGGTAACGCTCGCCGTCGACACCGTCCCCGTCGACGCCGGAGATCCATTCCTCCACCACAAGACCACCGACCGGCGCCTGTACGAGACGGCCGCAGCACGCCACCCCGACGCCGATGACGTCGTGTTGGTGAACGACCGGGGCGAAGTGACCGAAACGACCATCGCCAGCCTCGCGGTCCATCTCGCGGGCCGGTGGGTCACGCCACCACTGACCGCAGGGTGTCTCCCCGGGGTCGAGCGGGCTGCCGCGATCGAAGCCGGACTCCTCTCCGAGGCGCCAATCACGATCGACGACCTCGAACGCGCCGACGGCATCGCCAGGCTGAACTCGCTTCGAGGATGGGAAGACGCGGTCGTCGTCAGGAACTGAGACGGCAAACGATCAACCGAAGGTGATGACGTTCCGCAGCGCAGCACCGGCCTGGACCTCGGCGGCGGCTTTCGCGAAGCCCTCCAGTGGGAACGTCGAAGTCACCAGTTCGTCCAGCAACAGCCGTCCGTCCCGATACAGTTCCACCAGGGCGGGGATGTCCTCCGCGGGAATCGACGACCCCATCTTCGAGCCGAGGATCCGCTGTCCGGCGCCCGCCAGGTATCCGAGTTCGATCTCGGTGGTGACACCGTTCGGCGGCATGCCCACAACCACCAGCGCCCCACCCGGGCTGAGCAGCGTCATCCCGGTGTCGATGGCCCGCCCGCTCCCGGCGGTCACGAAAACATAGTCCGACCCTCGTCCATCGGTGAGGTCATCGATCACACCTCGGGCCTCGTCGGGCCGTGCCGTGTGCGTGGCACCGAACCGACCGGCCGCCGCCAGCTTCGACGGCTCCAAGTCGACCGCCACGATGTGGCCGGCCCCTCTCACCCGGGCGCCCTGGACCGCGTTGAGCCCCACTCCGCCCGCTCCCACGACCGCCACCGAGCAGCCGGCCTCGATGTCGGCGGTGCGTGTGACGGCGCCGAAGCCGGTGATGACACCACAGGCCAGCAGGCACGCCACCTCCGGAGCCATCTCGTCGGGAACCGCCACCGCCTGCGATCTGTCCACGACGACCGAGCCTGCGAACCCCGCCACCTTGAGTCCCTGCGAGAGAGGTTCGCCGGCCGGCGTGTGCACGCGGGTAGCCCCGTCGAGGGCGAACGGTGTCCGGCAGAACGTGTGCATCCCCCGGGCGCAGAAAGCACAGGTTCCACAGGAGCGGATGAGCGTGATGACCACCCGGCCGCCCGGCGACATGTCATCCACCCCGTCGCCGACGTCGGTTACGACACCGGCAGTCTCGTGCCCGAACACCGACGGCGTGTAGTCACCCCACTTGCCGCCCATGAAGAAGAGGTCACTGTGACAGATGGCGGTCGCCTCCACGGCCACCCTGACCTCACCCGGGCCGGGGGGATCCACGACCACCCCTTCGACGCGGTGCGGTTCCTCGGGTGATCGGGAGACGAGCGCCCTCGTCTCGATTCGAGTCACGTCAGGATCTCGGGGAACCCGGGTGCCCGGAGCTCGGTGCCAAGGGCGTCCTCGAGCATCTTCACCACCATCGGCGACCAGGCGTTCCCTCCGTATTGCTGACGGGCTTTGATGAACTGCTGCTCGACCAGGCCCGCCAGCTCGAGGGGCACCCCGTATTCGGTCCCCATCCGGTGGGCGAACCCGAGGTCCTTGCAGGCGAGATCCATCGTGAATCCGATGTTGTAGGACCCGCTGAGGATCACCTGGCTCTCGGTTTCGTGGACGAAGCTGTTGCCGGAGCTGGCACGGATCACCTCGAACGCCTTCGTGAGGTCGAGTCCGCCCCGCTTGGCGAGCATCAGGGCTTCGCCGGCGGCCACCAGATGGATGAAGGCGAGCATGTTGGTGATCACCTTGATGTCCGAGGCCGACCCCAACGCACCCATGTAGATGACCGGGTCGCCCATCGCCTCCAACTGAGTGCGGTGCGCCTCGAACACGCTCTCCTCGCCACCCACGATCACCGTGATGTCGCCGTGGGCGGCCTTGTGGACACCGCCGGTCACAGGAGCCTCCAGGGTGGCAACACCCCGTTCGGCAGCACGAGCGGCCAGGGCCTTCAACTCGTGAAGGTCGTTCGTGCTCATGTCGATCCAGGTCGACCCCGGCCGGGCACCCTCGAAGACGCCATTCGGCCCCGCCACAACGGCGGCGACGGCCGCCGGAGAGGGAAGGCAGGTGTAGACGCTGGCGGCTGACGACGCCACCTCGGCGGGTGAGCCTGCCCACTGTGCTCCCTGTTCCAGCAGCGGAAGGGCCGCCTCTTGGGAAAGGTCGTGGACCAGGACGTCGAAACCCGCCCGCAGCAGGCTCGAGGCCAGATGCACACCGAGGTTCCCCAGGCCGATGAATCCACACGCCATGGAGATTCCCTTCACTCGTCGTTCATTTCCAGGTGGAGAAGTTCACCCTCGTATGGATGATTCAGGGCGACTTCGACGTCGAGTTCGACACCGAGCCCGGGTTCGGTGGGCGGGATGATGTATCCGTCCTCCCACTCGAGGGGGCGTTTGAGGATGTCTGCGTGGAACCCGCCCCAGTCGAGGATGCTCTCTTGGATCAGGAAGTTGGGCGAGCAGGCGGAGAGATGGATGTCGGCGGCGGCGGCGATCGGCCCGCAGTAGAGATGAGGTGCGATCACGGCGTGGTGCGCTTCGGCCATCCCGGCGATCTTCTTGCCTTCGAGCAGACCCCCCACCCGGCCCAATGCCATCTGCAGGATCGATGCGGCGCCGGTCTGGAGCACCCGGGCGAACTCGTATTTGGTGGTGAGCCGCTCTCCGGTGGCGATGGGGATGGTGGTGGCTCTTGCCACATCGGCCATCCGTTCCGGCACCTCGGGAGGGGTCGGCTCCTCGAACCAGAGCGGGTCGTACTGTTCGAGGCGGCGGGCCAGGCGAATCGCTCCGGACGGTGTCATCTGCCCGTGCGTCCCGAACAGGAGGTCGGCCCGGTCCCCCACCGCCTCCCGCAGCGTGCGGACGAACCGCTCGCTCAGATCCAGCGCCTCCAACGACGGCTGGCGGGGATCGAGCGCCGTGTAGGGCCCGAACGGGTCGAACTTGACCGCGGTGAATCCCCGTTCGACATAGGCAACGGCCCGCTCCGCAGCCAGATCCGGATCCGAATAGACGGTGGTGTCCTCTCCCGGGTCCGGGTACAGGTAGGTGTACGAACGGAGCTTCTCTCGGACCCGACCACCCAACAGGTCGTAGACGGGTCGGCCCGTCTCCTTCCCGATGATGTCCCAGCACGCCATCTCGATCCCACTCAGGATCCCGAGGATCGACGTGTCGGGACGTTGGGTGTACCCGCTCGAGTAGATGATCCGCCACAGGCGTTCGATCCGGAACGGATCGGCACCGATGACGTGCCGGTCGACGACGTCTTCGATCATCTGGGCGACGACCTGGGGGTGGAACGGAACTGAGTACACCTCGCCGAATCCGACCACGCCGGTGTCGGTCACGAGCTTGAGGAAAACCCAGTAACGGCCACCGAATCCGGGCGGCGGAACACCTACGACGAAGGTCTCACACTCTGCGACATGCATGGGCCGGGCGAGCCTAGCCTCCCCCGACGCGGCGCTCGTTTCACGCTCGCTTTTTCGCCGCCAGTTTCCTGTCGGATTCGGTGAGATGACGCTTCCGCACCCGAATCGAAGTCGGCGTGACCTCCACCAACTCGTCCTCGGCTATCCACTCGATCGCCGCCTCGAGGGTCAGCCTCTTGGGGGGTGTGAGCTTGATGGCGTCGTCCGATCCGGCGGCGCGGATGTTGGTGAGCTGTTTCGCTTTGGCGGGGTTGGCGCTCATCTCCTCGGGCCGGCTGTTCTCGCCGATGATCATGCCCTCGTAGACGTCTTCGCCCGGCCCGATGAACAGCTCGGTGCGCTTCTGGAGGTTGTCGAGTGCGAAGGCGTTCGACACACCCGACCGGTCCGAGATCACAGCACCACCATGGCGGTGGGGTAGTTCGCCGGCCCACCGCATCCAACCGTCGTGGTGCTGGTGGACGAGGGCGGTCCCCCGGGTGGCAGTCATGAGAAACGACCTGAATCCGATGAGCCCCCGGGCCGGTGCGGTGAGCGTGACGATCGTCCGGCCGCGGTCACCGGGCCGCAGGTCCACGACACTGCCTTTGCGTGGGGCAACTGTCTGAGTCACGGTTCCCACGTATTCGTCGGGCACGTCCACCACCGCCCGCTCGACCGGCTCGTGGGGTTTGCCTTCGATCTCGCGCAGGATCACCTCGGGACGGCTGACCTGCAGCTCGAATCCTTCCCGTCGCATCGACTCGATGAGCACGGCCAGCTGGAGCTCCCCGCGGCCCGCCACTTCGATCACCTCGGGGGACGCCGTCGGTCCGATCCTGATGGACACGTTGCCGAGCACTTCCCGGTCGAGACGGTCCTTGATCTGGCGCGACGTGAGGTACTTGCCCTCCTTGCCCGACATCGGCGATGTGTTGACACCAAAGGTCATGCGCAGCACGGGTTCGTCGACGGTGAGCCGGGGCAACGGTTCGGGGTTCATCGCGTCGGCGAGCGTGTCGCCGATCTCCACCTCGGGAAAACCCGCCACCACGAACAGGTCGCCGGCGGTGCGGCGATCCGCCTCCACCCGGGACAGGCCCTGGAACCCCATCAGTTGGGTGAGTTTGCGCTTGATGGGGGCTTCCTCGTCGTTGGAGTGGCACAGAGCCACCTGCGAACCCGAGGTGAGCGTGCCCTGGACCACTCGCCCGATCGCCAGGCGGCCGAGGTAGTCGGAGGCGTCGAGGTTGGTGACGATGGCCTGGAGCGGCGCGGAAGGGTCACCGGAAGGCTCAGGAATGGTGGCGACGATCGCCTCGAAGAGCGCGGTCAGGCCTGCGTCCTCCGGCGGGATTCCCACACCTTCGACGGCCCGGCCGTGCCGGGCGATCGTCGACACGATCGGGAACTCGATGTGGTCTTCGGAGGCACCGAGGTCGAAGAAGAGTTCGTAGACGTCGTCGACCACCAACTCCGGGCGGGCGTCGGCACGGTCGACCTTGTTGATCACCACCACGGCCGGAAGGTGGCGGGCGAGAGCCTTCGACAGGACATACCGGGTCTGGGGCAACGGCCCTTCGGCGGCGTCGACGAGCAACAGCACTCCGTCGACGAGTTCGAGGGCGCGCTCTACTTCGCCTCCGAAGTCGGCGTGGCCGGGTGTGTCTACGAGGTTGATGCGGACGCCGTTCCACTCCACCGAGGCGGCCTTGGCGAAGATGGTGATCCCGCGCTCCCGCTCCTGGTCGTTGGAGTCGAGGACGCGTTCGACCACCGCCTCGTGGGCGGCGAAAACGCCGGTTTGCCGCAGCATGGCATCGACCAGGGTGGTTTTCCCGTGGTCGACGTGCGCGACTATGGCAACGTTCCGGAAGGAGGTGGCGCCGGACATGGCGGAGCCCATGCTACCGGGTCGGAAGGCGGGCTCAGCCGAGGAGATCCGAAGGGCGGAAGCCGACGGGGAACGGATCGGTGACTTCGAACGCGTTGCTGCCCGAGACCCGACGGCGCTCCCCGAGGGTCTCGCCTTCCAACCCGTACTCGATCACCGTCACCGGGTCATCCGGATCGATCACCCAGTAATGCTGGAGACCGGCGGCGCCATATTCCGCCGGCTTGTCCACCAGGTCCACGCCGCGATGCCCTGGCGAGAGGATCTCGACCGCGACGAGTGGAGCCACGCTCAAGAACGGTCCCGACGTATCACGCGGGACAACCACCACATCCGGACGCCGGACCTCGAGATCAGGATCGTGCCCGAGATGCCAGTCGATGTCACCCCGGACCTTCAACCCTTGCCCGGCAAGGGCGTCCCGGAGGATGGCCACGAGCTCGAACAACACGTCCTGATGCCGCATCGTCGGTGACGGGCTCACGACCAGCTCACCCCGGACCACCTCGAACCGGTCTTCGGTGCCCATCCCCAGCCACTCGGGGAGGGTGACTCGGGAGGGAAGCACTCGTTCTGACATCGCATACACAGGGTACCTCTCGTTGTCCTACATCGGCTGTCGCCGAGCTACGGCCCGGCTGTGACATTTCCTTGAGCGAGGATCGAAGGTGCCGACAGGAGCGGGTATGGACGTCTCTCAGGCAGCACAAGTGGATGCGCTGGTACAGGCCGCCACCGCCCCTGCCCAGACCGCCGCCGCGGTCGACGTTGCCGTGCTCGGACAGGTGCTCGACATGGCCAAGACCCAGAACGGGGCCCTCCTCGACATGATGCGGGACACGCTCAGCGCCAGCCTCGGCCAGACCCTCGACGTCCGGTTCTGAAAGCGGTCGATCAGGCCGAGCCGCCGTCGAGCCGCCGCCCGACGAAGTCGTCGAGTTCAGCCCGGATGGAATCATCGAGTGGAGGCGTTTCATAGTCGGCCAGCACCTTGCGGTACAGGTCGTGGGCCCGTTCCACCGTGGTCCTGGCGCCGCCCAGGTTCCACGCTTCGAAGTTCTGCCAGTCGGAGACGATCGGTGAGTAGAACGCCGATTCGTACCGCTCCAGCGTGTGCGGCGAGCCGAAGAAGTGCCCGCCCGGCCCCACCTGGGCGATGGCGTCCACCGCCAGTTCGGCGTCGTCGACGACCAGCGGGGTGAGGAACTCGCTCATCATCTGCAACATCTCGATGTCGACCACGAACTTCTCGAAGCTCGCCACCAGCCCGCCCTCCATCCACCCGGCTCCGTGCATCACCAGGTTGGCGTGGCCCATCACCGCCCCCCACAGCGACATCTGGGATTCGTAGGCGGCCTGGGCGTCGACGGCGTTGGCGGCGTTGGCGTTCGACGACCGGTACGGCAGCCCGTAGCGGCGGGCGAGCTGACCCCCGGCGAGGGCCGCCCGGGTGTATTCGGGTGTGCCGAACGCGGGCGAACCGGAACGCATGTCGACGTTCGACGTGAACCCGCCGTACACGACCGGTGACCCGGGACCGACCAGCTGGGTGAAGGCGATGGCCGCCAGCGCCTCGGCGTTCTGCTGGGCGAGCGCTCCGGCGATCGAGGCGGGAGCCATGGCACCCGACAGCGTGAAGGGCGTGATGACCACCACCTGATTCATCTTTGCCATCTCGATCAGTCCTTCGATCATGGGACCGTCGAGGCGGAGCGGGGAGGAGGTGTTGACGATGGTGAAGAGCGAGGGCTCTGTCGCCAGTTGGTCACGGGTGATGCCACGCCCGATGCGGACGATTTCGAGGGCATCCACGATCCGCCGGCGGCCGAGGGCATAGGCGTGAAAGACCTTGTCGGTCAGGGTCACGAAGGCCGACAGCGCCTGCAGATGGCGGGTTTCGGGCGGTAGGTCGACCGGCTCCACCGGGTACCCGCCGAAGGCGTGGATGATGTTGAAGCTCTGTCCAAGCCGGAGGAAGTCCTGATAATCGGCGAAGTTCCCGACCCGCCGCCCGCCGTCCAGCGACGACGAGTTGGGTGCGCTCGCCACCGTACAGAACACGGTCTCGTTCCCACCCACGGTGACGTGGTGAGCCGGATTGCGGGCGTGCATGGTGAACGAGGCGGGGGCGCCCGCCACCAGCTCGGTGACCATCTCCCGATCGAATCGGACCCGCTCTCCGTCGACGGCGGCACCGTGAGCTTCGAGGAGCGCAGTCGCCTCCGGGTGCAGGAAGTCCATGCCGGTGGTTTCGAGGATCCTCAGCGAGGCGTCGTGGATGAGCTCGATCTGGTCCTCGGTCAATACCTCGATTGGGCGGTACGGATTGCGCACGGTGCGCCAATCGAGCTGACGGACACCACCGGTCCGGCTCGACCGACGATCGGCTCGGGCGGACCGTTCACGGGGCATGGCGGAACAGTAGTTGCCGAGAGCCCCGCGGCACCCTCACCGCCCAACCCGGCGGATGGATCGGCAGAGGTCGAGGGTGTCTCCGAAGACCACGAGCGATCGTGCACGGGCCACGAAGTCGTCGGGCATCGGTGCGACCCGACCGCTGTCGATTCCCACGTGGAGGATCATCGACTCCTGGGTGGCGGCGGTCCGGCCATCGGTCCTCAGGTCGTGCCAGAGGTGGAGTCGCTTGGAATCGACACCCACGACAAGGCTGACCACGGCAATCTCGGCGTCGGCGGACACCTCTGCCAGGTACCGGGTGTGGGTTTCGGCGGTGTAGAAGGTGCCCCCCACCCCGGACCGGTATTCCTCGGAGAACCCGAGTTGGGACAGGACGTGGTCACCGGCATCGGAGAACACCACCCCGTAGTAGCCCTCGTTGAGGTGGTCGTTGTAGTCGACCCAGTGGTCCTGAACCGACACTCGATACGGGGTCAGCTGCCCGTCCACCGTGGGCTCCGTTTCTCGGTGAAGGCCAGCGGGCCTTCCTGGGCGTCGGAGGAGGCGAGCATCCGTTCGTACAAGTCCACCTCGCCCGACCGCATGATCGAATACGCATCGGTCATCGGCACGGCCTCGGTCCGTTCCACCAGATCGAGGATCGATGCCACCGCCAGCGGTGCCGAGGCAACCACCTCGTCCGCCAGCGCCCGGGCTTCGTCCATGAGCCGATCCGCCGGCACGACCCGGTTGACGATGCCGTAGTGGGCGGCCTCAGCCGCCGACAGACGCCGTCCCGCCACCAACACCTCGAACGCCAGCTGGCGGGGAAGGATCCGCGGCAGGCGGATCACTCCCGCGTCGGGGATGATGCCGATACGGGACTCCGGTAGGAAGAACTCGGCGTGTTCTGCCGCCACCACCAGATGGGCGGCCATCGTCATCTCGAAGCCGCCCCCCACGGCCATCCCGTTGACGGCGAGGATCACCGGTTTGGTGAGGTTCTCCAGTTCCGGGAACCCTCCGAAACCGCCGGCGCCGTAATCCGACTCGAACTCCTCGCCCTCCACCGCCGCGTTCAGGTCCCATCCTGCGGTGAAGAACCGCTCCCCCGCCCCCGTCAGGATCGCCACCCGGTAGTCGGGATCATCCCGAAACTCCTCGAAGGTACGGGAGAGGACCTGGCTGGTGGCCATATCGATGGCGTTCGCCTTTCCCCGCGAGATGGTGACGACCATCACCGGAGGCGTCCGCTCCACGATCACGTCATCGGTCATTCGTTCTCCTCTCAGTCTTCGATCACGGCCAGCGCGTCGACGGCGACTGCGCCGTCACCAAGCACCAGCAGCGGGTTCACCTCGAGCTCGACGACGCCCGGATCGGCCAGCGCGGCGTCGACGATGGCGCAGATGGCCCGGACAGCCGAATCCACGTCTGCCCCCGCCCTTCCCCGATGCCCGGTGATCAGCGGAGCGATACGAAGAGATTCGAGGGCCCGCCGGACCTCGGCTCCCGTGACAGGCGCCAGCAACGTGACGGAATCCGCCAACAGCTCGACCAGTACGCCGCCGGTGCCCACGGTCACCGTCCACCCGACGGGGTGTTCGCGGCGGACGCCAACGACGAGCTCGGCCACTGCGCCACCAAAGAACTGCTCGACGAGGAAGTGGGTGCCGAGATGACCCATCGAGGCGGCCGCCCGTTCCAGGTCGTCCTGGTCGCCGATTCCGACGACGACCCCGCCTGACTCCGTCTTGTGCTCCAGTCCCACCGATTTGAGAACCACCGGGTATCCGAGCTCTTCGGCGCCGGCCACCAGACCCGACGTCGGGACGATGCGTCCCTCCGGTACGCGCACCCCGGCCGCCCGCAGCATCTCCTTGGTCTGGTGCTCACC
>Ga0224505_10001781_pt1 | contig 13212 bp, 11 predicted proteins | sample SF_Jan12_sed_USG_FD_169102 | JGI IMG/M metagenome (GOLD analysis project Ga0224505, IMG submission 169102) | Sediment microbial communities from San Francisco Bay, California, United States - SF_Jan12_sed_USGS_4_1 | ecosystem: Environmental > Aquatic > Marine > Sediment | place: USA: California...
GCAAGAGGTTCGTCGAGCCGCCCACGCCGCTCGCCTACACGACCGCCGATGGCCAGGGGGCGGCCGAGGAGGCTGTGGCGGCTACGGGGGCGGGGGATCGCCCGGGAAGATCTGACCGCGGACGCGCCAGACGGACGTGACCCCCGCGGTGATGTCCAGCGAGTCACTCATGAAGAAGTAGCTGAGCCCTTCGTATCCACCCGTTCCCTCATACCAGACGACGATGAGGTCGCCTCGCTCGGTGGAGTAGACGCCGGATGACGGGCCGACCCAGGTCCCGTCATCGTTGACGATCTTCGAGTCGCCCCACTGGACCAGGGCGTCGTTCCCAGCGGCGTCGCCCCACCGATCCATCGAGAAGCCGGCGGCGGTGTGCACGCCGCTCACCCGCGGGTCGTTCATCTCGTCACGGAAGACGAACGAGCCGCCTCGTGCGTGCTGGGTCCCGTCCGGGTCGCCCGTGATCGTCCCGACATCGCCTGACACGAAGATCGAGATCCCTTCGACGACCGTCACCGGACCGTATGTCGCCGGGGTCGGGGCCGGGCTCCATCCGGGAGCCTCGGTGGGCGATGGCGTCGGCATCGAGGCTGCGGGGGTCGGCGCCAGGCTCGATCGAGGGGTTTCCGTCGGCGATGGCGTCAGCGTCGAGGCTGCAGCACAGCCGCCGAGCAGCGTCAGAGAGACCGCACCGGCGAGCAGCCGGCAAGACGTGGCTCGAGCGCTCATGTCGAGATCCTCCCTGGACGCCGCCCCGCGCAGGTCGGTCTCACCAGTGGCTCGGCGCGGTCCAGGCGGGCGGCCGTACCTCAGGACCGTGCGTCAGCGCCCCCCCGCACTATGGTGGTCAGGATGCCGGTCGTGGAGCGTACGGGTCTAGAGGCCGAGGGCCTGAACGGCACGGGGCCAGTCAGGGTGAACCAACGAGCGTTCAGGGGCTGTGTCAAAGACACTCTGACTTCCGGCGTACGCTCGCCCTCGCACGCTCATAGAACGCCGCTCAGGCTCCTCCACTTCCCAAGCAGAATGTCGCGGGTTCGAATCCCGTCTCCCGCTCCACTTCCCAGGTTTCGAGTTCAGCGCGACACCCTGCCTAGCACGACGCTCAGGCTCCGCCTCTTTCCAAGCTGGATGTCGCGGGTTCGAATCCCGTCTCCCGCTCCACAGCCCCGGTCCTGATCTCCGAAGGACACCCCGATGGGGTGTCCTTCGTCGTTTCTCGAGCTCGATCGCCGTGAGCATGCCGCTCCGAGTGGCGCGCGCTCGCCGGGCTGCGTCGGCCCGCGCTTCCTGCGTCACGCCGGGGCCGGTCGCTGGCCTTCAGCCCGCGTCGACGCAGGTGCCCGCGTCCGGCTACGCCGAGGCCGACGCCGTCCGGGTGGGCGACAGGGCGAACCGGGCCGTGACGATCAGCACGAGAAGACCGACACCCATGGTGACGAGGTACAGGACCCCCTCTCCCTCGTGCGCCGTCCAGTTGGACCAGGAGTGCAGCACGACCATGAGGACGAACACGCCGACTGTCACGGCGAGCCGGCGCCAGCGTCCGATCGTCGGCCCGGCCAGCAGCCAGCCGATCGCCGCCCCGATGGCCCCCGAGTACACGAGGTGGCTGAAGACGCCCACGACGCCACGCACGAAGATCGTCTCGATCAGGACCCCAAGGGCGGCATCGGGCGTCCTGGACATCCCCTGCAGGGTGAAGATCTCGTTCTCCACGACCTGGAAGCTCACGCCGACCAGCGCGCCGATGACCAGGCCGGCAGCGGGGCCGAACCGTCGTGCCGCCGGCAGGAACGCCAGCAGGATGATCCCCAGCGTCTTGATCGTCTCCTCGACGGCCGGCGCGAGGAAGACGTTGGTCCACGTGCTGTCGAGCTCCGCCGACGCATGCACGGCGATCTGCTCCAGGGCGCTGTTCGCGCGTCCGGCGATGTCGGTGGCGGCCAGGCCGCCCCAGGCGACCGCGAGCAGCACCCCGAGACCGAGCACCTGAGCGCGACGAGCGGGGCGGATGAAGAACACGAGGAGCAAGGCACCATACCCAAGCCAGATGGCTGTCGAAAGAGCGGCCCACTGGATCCCGACGGCCTTGAGCGGTAGGGACAGGTCGTTCCACAGTCCGACAGCGCCGAGGATGCTGAGCACCGCGATCGTGACCACGATCGCGATCGACCCCGATCGAACGGCCTCCCGAGCAGGACGGGCGACGGCGGTGGTCATGACGACGCCCCTCCGGTGAACTCGACGGTGCGGAGCATCGACTCGACCTCCGCCTTGATGGCGTCCCACCCGTCCGTCGGGGCGTTCAGCTGCCCACTGCCGAGATTGGTCCCGTCGGTGAAGGCGACGTAGACGTTGATCTGCCCGGCCTGCTCCACCTCGACCATTGCTGCGTCGAGCCCACTGTCCGTCGTGAACGTGGAGACGTCACCGACCGTGGCGTCGGTGAACGTGGCCGCTTGCGCCTGCACCGCGTCCGCGGGCGTCGTCGGATCGGCAGCCGGCGGGAAGAGGATGAGGTTCGCCGCATCGCCCTTGTTGATCGCCAGGATCGCGGCCCCGGCGTTCGTTGCCCAGCCAGCGGGCACCTCGATGGACACGCCCCCGGCCTCGACCCGCTCGCCGGCCGTGATCGCCTGGTCCTGGGGCGCGGTCGCCTCAGCCAGGCGCGGAAGACCAAAGGCAAGGACCCCGGATAACACGACCGTCGTGACGACTGCGAGCCATTGGGCACGGTTGCCAGGCTGCCAGTGCTGCTCGGAGATCAACGTTCACTCCTGTACGGGATGGTGCAGACAACCGCCTAGGCGCAGACACGGTCGCTCCAGGGCTTCTTCCGAAACCGCGATGGCGGATGATACCGCGTCGGCAAAGCATCTTCCAGAGGAAGTGACGGTGAATGGCGGAACTTGTCCGCCGCGGTCCATCGCCAGCCGGAGTCGCAGGCTGCCGCGACACGATGACCACCAGCCGTCTGGCCCGACTCGCACGCTCGTAGCACGCCGTTCAGACCGAGCCACTTCCCATGCAGAATGTCGCGGGTTCGAATCCCGTCTCCCGCTCCACCTTCCCTCCGCGCCGACAGGCTGCGTGCGACGTTGCCCCGGACCCCGTCGCCCCGCGAGGGCGCTGCTCGGCAGACGCCGGACCTGTCAGCTGGCGACTCGCGGTGGACGACCGGTTCGCGGGCCGCTACCGTTCGCGGCCATGACAGGCGACGAGCTGATCGAGCTTGAGCACGAGAACTGGATCGCCTACCTGACGGGCGTCGTGCGCTGCGAACGCCAGGCCGGCGTCACGCGGGACGGCGGTGTCGTGGCGATCGTGACCGGGCTGCCGTTCGACTGGTTCAACCAGGTCCTGATCGAGCGCCGGGAGGCGACACCCGCCGCTGCCCTCGACGGCGTGGACAGGGCGCGCGCGCGCCGCGTTCCCTTCGTGGTCCGGCTCCGCGAAGGCGTCGACGATCGGTTCATCCCGACGCTGATCGAGGCAGGGCTGGAACCCGGGAAGCCGGCCACATCGACGCCCGGTATGGTGGCGTTCCCGATCGACCCCGACGCGCTCGTACGGCACGCGACTCCCGAGCTCGAGATCCGCCGAGTGACCGACGCCGCCGGCATCGATGTCCACCGTCGGGTCGTGGCGGCGGGGTTCGGCTCGGACCCGGCGGTCGCCCGGGGAACCGCGTGCACGGACCTCCTTGATCGGCCCGAGTGTGTCGTCTACGTGGGCTACGCGGACGGTACGCCCGTCACCTCCGGGCTGGGCTGGCGAAGCGGCCGGACCATCGGCGTCTACAGCATCGCGACGATGGAGCCGGCGCGGCGCCGTGGATACGGCGCCGCGATGGCGGCACGGGTGATGGCCGATGGCGTGGCCGCCGGCTGCGACGTCGCCGCGCTCCAGGCCAGCGACCTTGGGCGTCCGATCTACGAGCGCCTCGGCTTTCGAACGGTGGTCAGGTACGCCGCGTACGCCGAGCCGATCCTTCAGGCGTGACCGTCGATGCCGCCGGGTCGACGCGCACGCCGAGGCGCGCCACGCGGCTCGACATACCGATCAGGCCTGGTGGGTCTCGCCGGATGCCCAGACCCGCGCGACCGTCCGGGTGGTGAACCCGAGGCTCTCGTACAGGCGCTGACCGGCCGGGGTCGCCCCGAGGAAGAAGCTCGTCGTTCCCCGTGATCTCGCCTCGGTCATCGCCGTCGACAGCAGTCGTCGGCCGATCCCGGACCGCTGCCGAGACGTGTCCGTCGCCATCGACCAGACGCCCGCCACCGGGCCGTGGTGGACCAGGGTGACCGACCCGACGATGTTCCCATCGATCGACGCGAGGTACGTGTCGACGCTCGGGGCATCGAATGCTGAGGCCGGCACGACCTGCTCGGCAAGGTCCGCGGGCATGCTGAACGCGGAACCGAGCACACGGGCATTGGCACGGGCATCCTCGAGCCCGCTCGCCCGCCGCACGACGACGGCCGCGTTGCCCACGGGTTCGATGGGCGCCGGGTCACGAACCATGAACGGGAAGTCCACGACGTAGGCAAGGCCGAGAGCGCGTGCGGTCGCCTCCACCTCGGTCCCCGAGCCCGGAAATACGATCGCCAGGAATGGCACATCGCGCGCCAGGAACGTCCCGCAGGCGTCGGCAAAGTGGTCCCCGTCGTTGGCGCCCCGGCCCGTCACGACGTAGTTCAGGTCCGCGACGGGCACGCCCGTGTGCGCGGATGCGCAGCCGGGATGCATCGAGAACTCGAATCGCGCGGCATGACCGAAGTAGGTCAGCAACGCTTCGCCCGCCAGCCTCTGGAGGACATCCTCCGACAACTCGGTGCTCATGGGTCACGATGCTAGAGCAGCGGTCAAGAGCACCTTCGACAGGGATGCTGACGGCCCGACCATCTTTCGAGGGCTCAGCGCGGCAACGGCTCCTTCCCCAGGAATCGGCTCAGGCTCGCACGCCAGAGCGCCCGACCATGGAAGGAGACGTCCGGCCCGATCGCCGTCTGCCCGCCATACCAGATGAGCGTCTTGAGCAGCGGCGTCATCTGCGAACCGTACAGTTCCATGCAGGCCTCCGGCCGGACGCCGGGCCACGAGTAGCAGGACACGACCGTTCGCCGCTGAGCGGTCGGGATCACGGACGGCAGTCGGTCCCAGGCGGGGTCCTCCGGGCCGAACTCCCATTGGTCCAGGTTGCCCTGCGGGATGCCCTCGATCCCGCGCACGACCGGTGGGTCGTCATCGAGCAGGTACGGGTCGACCGCGAGGTCGCAGACGATCGCGTGGTCTGGCAGCCAGCCAAGCCACGCGTTGGGGAAGAGCGGTCGCGACGTGTCGCGACGCGCCGTGGCATCGACGAGGATGTCCGCCTGCCCCAGGCGGCGCCGGAAGTAGGCTTCGTCGCCCGCGAGGTTCTGATCGGCCACGACGGCCTCGACGCCTGGCAGGCCCTCCCGCATCAGCCGCTCGTTGCGCGTTTCGTCGCCGCACTTGACGGCCCATTCGACGGCCTGCCTCCCGACCCCACCAGCGCCGAGGATCGTGACGCTGACGGGCGGACGGTCGGCCGACATGAGGGGCGGCCAGCGGCGCTCGAGGGCGTCGAACGCGGCGGCCAAGCCGTTGCGTGCCACATCGCGCAGGTTCTGGACCAGGCGCTGGCCGTTGTCGCCGGCGACCATGTCGAGCGCGATGGCCTCGATGCCCAGGCGGCGCAGCATCTCGACACGCTCCGGCCGGGTCGTGAAGTGGAGCATCGAAACCAGGATCGCGCCGGGCTGCAGCAACTCGTAGCGCCCCTCCGGAGCCCGCAGCACGACGACGATGGCCTGGCGGTAGGCCGTGGCCTCGTCGACGATGTGCACCCTGGGCGAGGTCGCGAGGTAGTCGTCGTCGGAGTAGCCCATCCCCGTTCCGCTGCCGGCCTCCACGTACACATCGACATCCATGCCTGCCAGCAGGCCGATCAACGACGGCAGGAACGCCCGCCGCTCGCCCGGCTCGTTGTACATGCGCGGGAATCCGATGGTGAGCTGGGGCTTGCTGGACATGCCTGCCTCTATCGTCGCCGTCAGGGACCGGCCGGCTGCGCGGAATGCCTCGAGTTCACGCGGCGCGGATGCATCCACCTCCCCGGCGTCCCTCCAAGAGCATCGCACCACCGTCGCCGCGGCGCTTGGCCTCGATGCGGTCGCCCGCGACTCCGGGACGGTCCGACCTTGATGCCGCCGGGTGGCTATCGTTCCAGGTGACGGCCCAGGCATGCGAACCTGCGGCACGGGCGCAAGGAGGTGACGATGTCGAGCGGCGATCGGGTGACCGTCGGGATCCCGCGGATGCATCGTGAGCCCAACGAACGGCGTGACTTCCTGCCCCCACTGATCGGCCTCCTGACGGCCAGCGGCGCCGAAGTGCACGTCGAGAGCGGCATCGGTTCCGGGATGGGTTACACGGATCTCGACTACGGCATGCTGTCACCGGACGTGGTGATCTCCGACGAGGACGACTGCTACCGCCAGGACATCGTCATCGTCCTCCGCGCACCCGAGGGCAGATACGACCGGCTGCGCCGGGGCAGCGTGCTCGTCTCCATGCTCCACTTCGCGACCCGCCCCGCTCGCGTCCGGATGCTCCGAGAGATGGGCATCGACGCGATCAGCCTGGACCTCATCCGCAACGACGACGGCCGCCGGCTGGTGGAGAACCTCCGCAGTGTCGCCTGGAACGGGATCTCGTCTGCCTTCGCCGCGCTCGAGCGAACCTGGCCGGAACTTGCCGGTCCGCGGCGGTCGACCGTCAAGGTGCTGATCATGGGTGCCGGCAAGGTCGGCCGACATGCCGTCGAGTTCGCCACCAAGTACGGGGACGATGCCCGCAACGAGACCTACACGCGGGACGGGTTGCCCGGCGTCGAGGTGGTGACGGCCGGCCGCAACCTGACCGCCGATCCGGAGTACCTCAAGGCCCGCCTCCTCATGACGGACCTGCTCGTGGACGCGACGGCACGGCGCGATCCGTCCCGGCCGCTGATCCCGAATGCATGGCTCGCCCTGCTTCCCAAGCACGCGGTGATCTGCGACCTGTCGGTGGACCCGTACCTCCTGGACGCCGAGCCCCCCGTGGTGCGCGGCATCGAGGGCATCCCTCAGGGTGACCTCGACCGCTGGGAGTTCGCGCCGGACGATCCGGCCTGGGAAGCCCTTCCGGCGGGCGTCCCGACCGGCGAGCGGCGCACGGTCGTGTCCTGCTATTCGTGGCCCGGCGTTCGACCGGAGCCGTGCATGCACGTGTACGGATCGCAGCTGGCTCCCCTGCTTGAGACCCTCGTCACGGCCGGTGGCCTTGACGGAATCAACCCGACCGGCAAGTTCCACGAGCGCGCCCTGTGGCGCGGGAGCCTGCGCGGCTGGTTCGCCTCAGGCGAGGCGGAAACGCACGGCAGCATCGCCGGTCTCGTCGATGCAAACGGCGATCCGGAGCTCGATCCGAACTGATTCGCGGCGACATGCGACGAGCCGTCCGATCGGACGACGGCAGATCCAGTCGAGGCCGACCGGCTTGTCAGTCCGGGGCGGTGACCGTGAAGAGTGGAGCGCCCAGGCCGGCCACCTCGACGTCGATGCCCAGGCCCGGGCCGTCCGGGACCGGGCCTGAACCGCGCCGGGAGCGCGGCTCGTAGCCAGCGATGTGCTCCTTCGTCCAGTCGTTCATGTACGAGACCGCGAACAGGGCGTCCGGCGGGGTTCCGGCGGCAAGATGAGCGACGGCGGCCGTGACCACGTCGCCGCCCCAGCTGTCCTCGATCGTGAGCCTGATGCCGAGGGCGACGGCAGTGTCGCGCATGAGGCGCGCCGGCAGCAGCCCTCCGACCCGGCCGATCTTGAGGTTGATGTGGTCCATCGCGTCCAGGCTCGCTGCTCGGACCAGCGTCGCCACGTCCACGATGACCTCATCGAGGACCATCGGAAGCGCGGTCAGGCGCCGGACCGCGATGCATTCCTCCAGCGTGGGGCACGGCTGCTCCAGCAGGAACCGCTGGGAGCCCGACAGCAGACCGGCGGCGATGATCGCGTCCTGCCGGCGCCAGCCCCCGTTGGCATCCCCGATCACCATGTCGCCGGGCACGGTCGCCGCGAGGATGGCAGCGACGCGCTCCGCGTCATCCACCGGATCGCCGCCCAGCTTTGCCTGGAAGTTCCGGATCCCAGCGGAGCGCTCGCGTGTCACGAATTCGGCCATGCGCTCGGGGGCGCCGAGCGGGACCGCGACATAAAGCGGCAACTCGTTCTGGAGGGCCCCGCCGAGGAGCGCGGCTACCGGCTTGCCGATCGTCCTCCCGAAGGCATCCCAGCACGCGACATCGAGCGCGCTCTTGGCGTACTCGTGACCCTGGAGTCGGCCGTTCATGCGCCGGTGGACTTCGGCCAGGTTCGTGACATCCGCGCCGATGATCGCCGGCGCCATCTCGCGTAGGGCGACGCGAGCCCCCTCGCCGAAGGCGGGCAGGTAGGTGCTGCCCAGGGGGCAGACTTCACCGAAACCCTGCGCGCCGTCGCGGGTCGTGATGCGCACCACCGTGCTCGGCAGCCGGTTGACCACGCGCCCGGACGACATGACGTAGTCGCCGTGGGCGTAGGTCAGCTCGTAGCCGAAGACATCGATGCGCTCGACCGTGGTCGCGATCACTCCTGCCACCAACTCTCTCCTCGATCGACCAGTCGAGCTCACCTGTGCGACGCCGGTGTCCGCATGAGCCGCTGCCCGGTCCACGATACCCGGACGCGGCATGCGGAAGATCCCGCGACCGACCGAGGTGGACCACCCGGGCGGACACCGGACCGCGCCCACCGGCCCGCGACCACCGGCCCGGGACGCGGCGGACACCTGGCTCGGGACGCTCGGTAGCACTGGGCGCTAGCATGGCTCCCATGCAGCCTGATCGCGTTACGGGCGAGCGTAGGCCGGCGACGGTGCTGTTCGTCGACGTCGTCGGCTCGACCAGCCTCGCCGAGGGGATGGATCCCGAGGACTGGGCGGCCACCATGGAACGGGCGATGGCGATCATGACCGGCGCCGTCGAACGGTACGAGGGCTGGGTCGCGTCACACACGGGCGACGGCCTGATGGCCCTGTTCGGGCTTCCGTCGGCTCACGAGGACGACCCCGCCCGGGCGGTGAGCGCGGCCATCGAGATGGTCGATACGATCGACCGGCTCGCCGAGGATCTGCGCCGGAACGGCATCGAATTCCAGATCCGGGTCGGGATCAACACCGGTGAGGTCGTGGTTCGTGACGCCTCGGCGGGAGGTGCGACCCGCGACTCGCGGATCTACGGCGACACGCTGAACGTCGCCGCGCGGATGCAGTCCGAGGCTCCTCCCGGCGGGATCATGATCACCGGCGAGACGTACGGTCGCGTGAGCGGCGCGATCGAGAGCCGACACGTCGGCCCCGTGAGCGTCAAGGGCAAGGCTGAGCCGGTCGAGGCCTACGAGGTCCTGGGTCGGACGGGCGTCCTCCGGTCCGTCCGAGGGATCGCCGGACTCAGCAGCCCCATGGTGGGTCGCGACGCGGAGCTCGCACGGCTCGTCGCCGCCCTCACGCCGGTCCGTGCCGGGCTCGGCCGGATGGCCCTCGTGGTGGGCGAGCCCGGGATCGGCAAGAGCCGCCTCCTCGCGGAGCTGCGCCGCGTCGCGGAGGCGGACGGTCTTGGCTGGGTCGATGCCCGGACGGTCTCCTACGGCCGAAATCTGCCGCTGCACCTGGCGATCGACCTGGTCCGTTCGCTCATCGGCCTGCCCGATCCGCTCGAGAGCGTCCCCGCCGACGAGGCGCGAGAGCGGTTGGCGAGTCGGCTCCGTCATCTCGCTGGCCCGGATGACGCAGGGATCGGACCGGTCCTCAGCCACCTGCTCTCGCTGCCGCTTGACGAGGCCGGCGCCGAGCGCCTGGCGCATATGGAGCCGCACACGCTTCGGCTGCGGTACGGCGAGGCGGTCTCGAACCTGGTCGCGGCCACGGCCCGGAACGAGCCACTGGTCATGGTCTGTGACGATGTGCACTGGGCCGACGACGCCTCGGTGGACCTCCTGACGTCGCTTGTCGGCACGGTGTCGGCGCTGCCGATCCTGTGGGTGATCGCCAGTCGCGCCGATCGCGAGGTTCCCGGCTGGAGGCTCGTCGGTGCGGTCCGGGATGCGTTCGGCGACGGCCTGATCGACATCCGGCTGCGGCCGCTCCAGGCCGACGACGGTGAGCGTCTCGTGGCGAACCTGCTGGCGATCGACTCCCTGCCGGCCGCCACCCGGACGATGATCCTCGGCCGAGCGGAGGGCAACCCGCTGTTCGTCGAGGAGATCGTCCGGATGCTCATCGACCGGGAAGCCATCGAGTTCCACGATGGCCGATGGACGGCCACCGAAAGGGTCATGGACGTCGAGATCCCCGAAACGCTCCACGGCCTGCTGCTGGCCCGGATCGATCGCCTTCCGGCTGAGGCGCGACGGGTGCTGCGCGTTGCCTCGGTCATCGGCCGGACCTTCCCGGTCAGCGTGCTGGACCTGGTTGCCAGGAGCCCGTCATGACGACGGAGCCGAGCCAGGGCATCGGGCGGGAGTTGGGGCTCCTCGAGGGCGCCGGATTGATCGCGCTGGCGGCCTCGTTGCCGGAACTCGAGTACGTCTTCCGCCATGCCCTGATCCAGGACGCAGCCTACGAATCCATCCTGAGGCAGGACCGACGATCGCTCCACGTCCAGGTCGCCGAGACCCTGCTGGCGCTCTACCCGGACCACCGGGACGACCTGGCACCGACGCTTGCCCACCATTTCGAGCGCGGCGAGGATCGCCCGAGGGCGATCGAGTACCTCGCCAGGGCCGCCCGCCACGCACGGTCGCGGTTCGCCCGTCATGAGGCGGTGGACTTCGCCCGGCGGGCCGTGGCCATGCTGCCCAGCGGGGACGCGATCAGCGTCGAGGAGCGCCGAACCCGTGCACAGATGCTCTTGCTGCAGGCAGAGGCAGGTGGCGATTTCGTGCCACTCAACGACACCGTCGCACTCCTCGAGGCGGTGATCGCCGATGGCGAGGCCCTTGAGGACGCGGCGCTGTCCGCGCGCGCGTACCTCGAGATCGGCCTGGCGCGCGCGCTGAGCGGCGAGCAGTTCCGCTCCAGCGCCCCGCTCGCGACGGCCCTCCAGCGCGCCACCGATCTCGCGGAAGCCAGCAGATCGCCCGATCTCATGGCCATGGCCATCTCCGCGATGGGACAGGCGCACTACGCAGCCGGGGAGTTCGCCGAGGCCATCGAGTCCTGGGAACGAGCGGTGCCGGCGCTGATCGAGGCCGGCCAGCTCTACGGCGCGTCGATGACCGCGGGCCAGCTGGGAACGGCGTATGGCCACGTGGGACAGTACGAGAAGGCCGTGAGCTGGACCGACCGGGCCTACGAACTCGGCGAGAAGAGCGGCGATCCGAATGCCAGCCTCGACGCGGACCTCGCGCGCTCGATCGTCGAAGGGGTCACCGGCGATTCGGCCGTTGCCATCGAGTACGCGACCAAGGCGGCCGATGCCGCCGCCAAGGTCGACAACAAGGCCTGCGCGATGGTCGCGCACTCCGTGATCGGCGAGCAGTATCTCCGTGAGGGCGAGGCCGCCCAGGCGGCGATCGCCTTCGAGGCCAGTGCCGACCTGGCGACCTTCTGCCAGTTCCTACCGGTCAAGATCGAGCAGACCGAGCTGCTGCTCCAGACCGCGCGAGCCCGATCCGGCGTCGGCCGTGTGGAGTTCGAACGGTACGAGCGCGCGCTCGAGCTGGCGCGCCAGTTCGGCGATCGGCTCGCCGAGGCGCAGCTGTACGAGCAGCGGGCCCGCGACCGGATCGACGCGGGACAGGGGGCGGCCACCGGCGAGGACCTCTCCCGTGCTGCGAGCCTGTACGAGACGCTTGGCGCTGGGGCCCATCAGCAGCGGGTCCGCGAGCTCCAACTGCGCCTGCAGCAGGCGGCCGGAGGCTGATCCCCGAGACCGACCGCCGACGTCGACTCGTCGGTCTCAGAGCGACGGCTTCAGGATCATGTCCGCGACGATGACCACGAACAGCACGGCGTTGAACGCGACCAGGAACACGGCGCGGCTGTTGGCCATGTCGTCCACCACGTCTTCGGCCGGGTGGGCACCGTCTTCGGCCTTGACGGCGTCCTTCGCCACGTCGACAACCCGCTTCCCGATGATGGCGGCGTTGACGAAGAACACCGCGACGAGCAGGTAGGCCACGATGAGCCACGGGGCGACGAAGTCGAAACCGCCGGTGGCTGCCGTCACCAGCCCGAAGACCACGCCGGCGATCATCGCCAGGAGCGCGGCGATCCCGAGACCGGTCCGCTCCACGGTGCGATGCACGAACGCCAGGGCTCGGACGTCCCGCCGCCATATCGCAGAGGCGTAGAAGATCTCCGCCCCGATGAACAGCGTGATCATCGTGATCATCGACAGGACGTGCAGCGTCTTCCAGGTGAGCATGCAGATCCCTCCTCCACGCATCCGGTCGCTTCGGGCCGGCCGGGTCGCACGGCACGGGCCTTGCTCCGGACCGGGGTCGGATGCGTTGGCCCCACCGTAACGGTCGACGCAACCCCGCTCGCTCTCGTCGGCGTGGGCGCGCTTGTCAGTCCATGATCGCGAGCGGCTGCAACCCGGACAGGGGGCCGTCCACCCTGGGTGCAGCCAACTCGGGCTCCGGGCCGCGGTCCGTCTCGCGAGCGGCGAGCTCGGCGTCAAGCTGGGCGACGAGCGCCGGGAGGCTCGACCGGAGGGCTTCGCCGTACGCCGCGCCGACCTCTCGCGCGAGCGCCAGGTCTCGCTTGGACCTCGGCGGGCCGAACCGGTAATGGATCATCGTGCCGGAGCGAAGCGGCTCGAGCTCGATCGTGTGCAGGAGCTTCAGTGGGCCGGCGGGGGTGTCGATGATCGTTCGATCCGTGACGTAGTCGTACGGACGCCAGTCGAGGATCTCCTCGATCACGGCGTCCTTGCCGTGCATGCAGTGATTGGCCGAGCCAGGCCCGCGACGTCCTCCGGTGGCGCCCTTGACCTCGACCTTCGTCACCCAGGGCTGCCAGCTCATCCGCCGGCCGGGCTTGGTGAGGAACTCCCAGGCCACCTGTGGCGGCACGGCCGAGGCGACCGTCACGGTAAGGATCGAC
>Ga0224505_10001782_pt1 | contig 13209 bp, 14 predicted proteins | sample SF_Jan12_sed_USG_FD_169102 | JGI IMG/M metagenome (GOLD analysis project Ga0224505, IMG submission 169102) | Sediment microbial communities from San Francisco Bay, California, United States - SF_Jan12_sed_USGS_4_1 | ecosystem: Environmental > Aquatic > Marine > Sediment | place: USA: California...
TGGCTGACTATACCGAAGAATACTTAGAAGACGAGCTGGTGGGCAGTTCAAACAGACGAGGAAATTAGCCTGGAATACGCTCTTTTCAATCTTATTCTGTTGTAACGTTGAATTGCGATACAGGGCAGATTCACCAATAGTGCGTATACTATCATTACAATGCCTACATACCAGGGATTCCAGATGAAGAACACTGGACTTAGGAGAAACATTATCCAGTGAGCAAGCTCAGCACGGGATGTTTCTCTGATGAAATCATCAAGGTAGACATCATCAAGTTCTTTGAGGTGCTTCTTCCGGAATCCTTTTTTGAACAAGGCGGCGCCATCCGGTAACCTTCTCTTCCACTTCTTCAACCTGAATATTCTTACGTAAATCTTGCCGCCTCTCTCCCATTTCCTCTGTCTATAAAGCCAGGAGCCGGCGTCAAATGAGTCAAGAGGGACACGCGTCATCAAGTAAGACACGCCTACATGAATTATCATCCAGACGGCGATGTCAAGCAGAATTGTTGGCAGCGTAGGTAGGTCGAGCAGCATTATCAGTTCACTTTACTCTTCAGACTTATCTCCCTGCCTTTCCATTTGACACTTCTGACCAGGAAGATACGAACCAGTGAGTAGGCGAAAACTACAACGAAAAACGCCATGGGTATGGGATATAAGAGCGCGGTATAGAACTTGAAATTGCCAATTCGTACAAGCATCCAGTAGATTTGAGCCGCATAGAAGATATAAAGGGTGCCAGAAATGGCTATTTGAACGTTATTTGTGGCAATGATTGACTCGATTAGACTTCTGGTCGTACCAATGCTACCACACATCCAGGCGACAATCAGGATTAGCAAAGGGGTCGCAGTCTTCGCCGCCCCCATGGCAAAGCCCTTGCTCCACCCGTTGATAAGTTCTCTGACGCCGTTTGGGTACATACGGAATGAAACAGTATTCTTCCCACCCAGGCAATGGACTTCAATCCCTTTCTTTTGGAGCTCTGACCCGAAAGCCACGTCATCGAGAATCTCACCCTTCACCTTTTCATGTCCCCCGGAATGGAGGTAGTCATGCCTTTTCATAACCACTACTGGCCCAAAAAGCCCTATCGGCCTAATGCGTTTACCGAAAACCGTGAAGGCACCCATACCAGCCATGGCGCTTATGTTAAAGCAGGCAGACAATTGCTCATAAAGGTTACGCATCTTGTGATATGGCTGGATTGAAAGCGCGCCATCCTTTTCAACATAGGTTTGTATTATTTTCTCAAGGCTATTCTTTTCCAGCACCGTGTCTGCATCGAGAAAAACAAGGATTTCTCCGGAGGCTATCTTGGCTCCCTGAAAACAAGCCCACGTTTTGCCGATCCATCCTTCGGGTGCTGGCAACGATTCCAACACTTTCACTGCACTGCTCTCTGCAACCGCTCTGGTTCTGTCTTCTGATTGGTCGTCTACTACAATTACTTCATCCTGTGAAGACAACTGACCTGATAGCGAACTAAGCAAGTTGGGTAGACTATGTTCCTCGTTTCTCGCCGGGATGATCACTGAGATACTTGGTTTATGGCTATTTCTATTGGCCGAAACTTCACAATAGGATATACGGAATAGGAAGAGAAAACCCAATATCCAGAGGACTAGATGGAGTATGAAAATTATGGGAATATCGCCGATGCTCATGCTGGGTTACTCGTGCATCAGCGATATTCGTTTTGAGGTTCCGGGCCGATTCACCACCTCCCGCCAATAAAATGACTTCTTCGAAATCTTCACTTTCTCTAGCAGAGAAGAGGCCACCCATGAACTGGATGCCAGAACTTGGTGTGTGAACTTTTTCACTCTAATAGATTCCACCAGGTGGAGCTATGGCGAATACACTCTCTTCCTTATCAGCTGAGCTACGACGCCGGCGGTAACAACCGCCAGGCCGACAATTGTGACAATTACTACGCTTTGGTCGGGCATTGTTGTATCTGACAGACGTTTCAGCAGTATTCCGAGCAATGCCCAGTCAACCACAAGACAATAAAAGATGTCTTTCCGGGTGAACAGTACGGATAATGCAATAGCGATACCCACGACAACCACGGCTACTGCCCAGAATTGCTGCCCCAACCCCCATGCGTTCCAGTTGATATCCACCAGCAGAGCCGTGACATTAGCAATCGTGGCTATGGTAATCCAGCCGAGGTAGACGCTGAAAGGAAGATGCACCAAGTATTTTACAGCCTTTGTGGCCTCGGACTTGCCAATGTTTAGCCTCACATAGATTGCCAGCAGGGAGCCCAGCAATATCAGCATCAGGACCACGGATAGAGGGACGATTTTGTAATGCCAGGCAAATATCCAGCCGATGTTCGCTATACAGGAAATAAAGAATAGCGGTCCGATTCTACGCACAAAGTCAACCTTCTGGACATCTCTTCTAACCGACGGTATTAACGGATATATGGCGAAGATGCCAAGCAATACATAGATTAGCCCCCAGATTGCAAAGGTCAGCCCTGCCGGCACGAATAGATTTGGATACAGGTCAGACAGCTCGCCGGTCGTTATATTATTTATGGGCAGGATACTGGCCAGTGCATTAACGACAACAATTCCGATAAAACCCAACAAGTTCAGAATCGACAGCGATATCACACGACGACTTTCATTCATGATTTCCCTCCTCCGTTTGCGCCACTCTGTAAGGGCCCAGGCTTCGACTCCCGCCTCAGCAGCAAGCGCAGAAAATGGATTGCCACTACTTCGACCCAGACTAGCGCGTTAAGTATTATGATTCGCTCATAGAGCCCAAACCAGCCTCGCTGGTTACCGAAGAGCGCCCCCATTATTAGGCCAAAAGCCAGGGCACCAGCAACGAGTGTATAGATGAAAATAGGTCTCCAATTCGGAGTGCTCTTGAAGCTCGGTGCCAGGCACAGAATAGCGATAGGAAATAACAGGCCAAGGCCATAAGATGCTATTGTGTGGATTCTTCCGTCAATGCGTGGAGCTCCAGTGTGACCCATATGAAAGGCGGCAATCAACATCAATACAAAACCACAGAGAGCAAAAAGTATGATGCCGGCATGGAAGCCCCGGGCCCTTCGGATAGTGAAATAAAGTCCTGCCGTGAAGATTTCCCATAGCAAGCCCATAGCCAGAAAACAAATCGTTTGAAGCCAGCCCAGAGAGGTCAATGCAAAGCTGCTGACTGAGTCGCGGACCAGGCTGTATCCGGGGACAGATGAAGATGCCGTGAGGTCCCCGACAATCACCAAAATGGGCCCTATGATGCCGACAATAGCCGGGACGCTGTTGACGTTCAGACGTTCAGACATGGACATTGGCTCTCACGTAGTTTGCGTGTCCGCTGCAAGCCACCTAGTCAGCAACCCTCCATAATATCACTATTATTATAGCAAACACATCTATGCGAAGTATACACTCGGCCATAACGTGCAACGGCGTGCAGAACTATGACGAGGCACCTGTTTGCGTAGTGCTGGAAACAGCGCATCCGACTGAGATACAAACCTACCGCTCTAACTACTGTGTCTTTAAATAGTAAACATGGTCGCAGCAATCGTCACCCATCATCAAGGTCTTGGTCCTAGAGAACCCGATCACGGGATTGAAAGATGAGGCCATAAGAGCGTCGGCCTGACACAGCACCCCAAAGCCAATATCTTCGGCCTCTAGTTCTCTGAAAGCTTCTGCCCACATACAACGAGTGAAGCGATACGCCTGGCGAGTATTGGAATCTTCGAGTTTTGCCCATTCGTGGCTACCGATACATATCTGTTCTATTGCGGAGCAGAAAGACCTTAGCGAATTATCCGGTGATGCCTTGGCCCTTTCCTTGCCTGTTTCAGCCCCTGCCTCAGCGAATGCACGGAAGATCGTCTGAACACCTGCGTCGCCATATACTGCTTGCACAGCTCGGACAGCCAAAACGAGATTGCTGGCTCCGGCGAAGATCTTGGCTCGGAGTTTGCCCAGGAATGCTTCTTCGACGGCTTCGGACACAGTCTCTGGCAGTATTTTCTGTAACGAACCCATATTCTCCTCCTTGCGCTCGGTTTGTTTACCAGCCTGGTTCTTCAGTCACACTCATGGCGGTAATGATACTACTTGCCGCGTGTATTTCCTAGACTGAGGATTATCTCTGCCTTCTATGTCTGCATATTACACAAGATGTAATCGCTTGTATGTGTTCAATGACGGTGTTAAGATTGGCACATCAAAACGAGGAGGACGTCAATCCGTGAGCATCATTACTGTAGAGACATATGTCGTGCGCGCAGAGAAATCGATAGAGTTTACGACGTTGATCGACGAGTTCCTCAAATTCAAGAAAGCTCACCCGCAGCTTTTCAAAGGTGTCAAGTCTTGGAAACTTTATAGACAGGATTATGGTCAACCTGCTGGCATGTATATAGAGATGTGGGAGTATGGCAATCTGGCACAGGTAGAAGAGACCAATAGACAAATCTTCTCAGATGAACGAATGAAGAAGATCAACGCAGCCTTTCATAAACTCGTTGAACCAGCGACTTTTTCTTCATCCATATGGAGCGAGGTGGCTTGAAGCCTCCGTTTCCATACACGCTGCGGATGAGGGAAGTGATTATGGTCCCTGAGGTCTATCCTTTTGATGCAGCTGCCGGTCAATAGGAATATCCCAATGAGCCAGAAGAAGTCTGCGTCTCCGTCGCTCGACATTGTCTATGCCCTGGAATATGGGGTCTGGAAAGCCACAGCACTTTACGCTGCTTTGGAGCTGGATGTATTCACAATCATAGCCAACGACAACCACACAGGGGATGCCATTGTCTCGGAGGCGCGGTGTGATCGGCGGGGGATGCGAATCTTGCTCGATGCACTCTGTTCGTTGAAGCTGCTTTTGAAGCAAAAGGGCAACTACTTCTTAACGCCCGTATCTGAAAGTTTCCTTATTCGGGGCAAGCCGGCCTACTATGGCGAGTGGTGTCTGCGCACACAATTAGCTTTTGATATTAGGAGCCGAGTGGCTGATGGCATAAAGGCAGGTAGGGTAGCTGCCATTGATGCTTCGAGGCCTGGCTCTGGCGACCTCTGGAAGAGTGATATCTCACGCGCGTTGTACACATGGCCTCTCGAAGCTAAGCAAGCCCGGCGGATGTGGCGAACACTGGGGATAACCCGTCGGCGCAAAAACTCCCCTCGGATTTTGGATATAGCGTGTGGCTCCGGCGTAAACAGTTTTGTGTTGGCTCAGGCTGATCCAGGTGCTCGGGTCACAGCCTTCGACTTTCCGGACGTACTTGAAGTGACTTGTCAAGTTGCAGAGGTGATGGGTGTGGTGGAACAGGTCGACTTTCAGTCAGGTGATGTCCTGACTTCCGATTTCGGCACCGATTGTTTCGACATTGTGTTGCTCGGCAAGATTCTGTACTACTTCGATGTCGACCATGCGGCACGGATACTACGTCGTGTGCACTCGGCCCTGAAGAGGGATGGCTTGATCGTCATCAGTACTTATATAGGAGATAACCGAAGTTGCAGAGACGAGCGAGCTTTGATGGCTGCCCTGCAGCTCTTCATCTTTGCCCCAGAAAGCCACGTCTACACCTTCTCCGAGTACCGCGACCTGCTAAAACGAGCTGGTTTCAAGGGCGTGGTCCGACATACTGAGACTCTCATAACCGGAACGAAATAGGACTTGCCGCTCGGTTGATGCAATACTCCTGGTGTTATCATCGCAGGAAGAAGCAGAGCAGTGACCAGTCTGAATTAGGCGAAATCAGAGCCTTTGGGCATGCCGTCCGCCAGTGTGGTGTAGCGTGGAAAGATCCTAGGCAAGATATGAGGACCCCCTAGTCCTACGTCTGCGAACTAGGGGGGTGCAGAGGGAGCCACACAGAAAAGGTGCTTCCCGACCCCACCTGGCTTTCCACTTCTATCTTTCCCCCGTGCGCCTCGGCGATATGCCGCGATATCGCCAATCCCAGGCCGGTACCTCCTGCAGCGCGCGAGCGAGATTTATCAACCCGATAGAACCGCTCGAAGATGAAAGGTATGTCTTCCGGCGGGATGCCCACCCCGGTATCCTTGATGGCCACTACGGCCATCTGCCCTTCGCGGCGGAGCGAGACGGAAACAGTTCCGGGAGCAGGACTGTACCTGACGGCATTGTTCAGAAGGTTCATGAATAGCTCCCTCAGCCTGACCTCATCGCCTTTCACAACCGCATCCTGCGTCTCACCTAATTGGAAGCTGAGTCCCTTTTCCTGACAGAGAATCTCGACGTCCGTGCTCAGGTTGGCTATGAGCTTGTTAAGTTTGACTTCAGTGAAGTTCCATTGTTCCTTTCCGGCGTCAGCGCGAGCCAGGATAAGCAACTGGTCAATAAGCGAGGACATCTGTTTTGCTTCCTGAGAAATGGTCTCCAGAGATTGCCTGTAGTCGCCCGACGGTCTTTCCTTCTGAAGTGCCAACGAGGATTCAGCTTCGATTACCGCCAGAGGGGCACGTAGCTCGTGAGAGGCATCGCTGGTGAATTGCCTCTGGCGCTGGAACGCTTTCTCCAATCGTCCAATCATTGCGTTCAGTGTCGTTGCCAGCCTGCCCAATTCGTCCTTGGTATTGACGTTGATCCTTTGGCTCAGGTCCTTCTCCTCGATTTCCTGTGCTGTCTGGGCAATCTTGTCCACTGGCCTTAGTGCTCGGCCGGCCAGAAATATGCCACCTCCGGCAGCTACTGCCAGTGTGAGCAGAACAGCGATCGCAAGGGTGCTTACCAATCTGGCCAGTATGTTCTCTATCTGTCTTGTCGAGCGAGCGATGACCAGCGCAGCTGGCTGGATACCTGGCGGCGGTCCCAGCATGCTAAGGTTGATAGAGACAGCCACCAGACGCAGTGTTTCGCCTTCGGTTGTCTGGCTGGTGGTAAAGGCACTGCTGCCAGCAATGGTTTTCGATACGAATTCCTGACTCAGGGAAACCCCTATCCCCGGGGCAGATACCTCTACCAATTGGTCGCCAGAGTAGAAGTATAATATGACGATTTCCCCCAGCTGCTCCTGGAATTCTCCTTGTCTGATGCTTCCCAGAATATCTTGAATACTGCATAGCTGTGTGGAGCGTATTGCCAGTGCACGGTCAAGACTACGATAGAGGCTTTGCGAGAGATAGAAATATACCCCGCCACCGAGTGCAATCAGCAGAACTGCCAGCACCAACAGGTACCAGATGGTAAATCGGAATTTGATGCTATGAATGAAGCTCATGGTGCTTTCAGCCGATAGCCGGCCCCTCTCACTGTCTGAATCAGGCCATCGTCCTTTTCGTCGTCAATCTTGCGCCGCAGTCTGCGGATATAGACATCCACCAGATTGGACATACTGTCGAAGTCGTAGTCCCACGCGTGTTCTTCGATCATCGTGCGTGTGACTACCACGTTGGGATGGCGCATCAAATACTCCAGGATGACGTATTCCTTAGTAGTCAGTTCAACGGGCCTTTGTCCTCGCCAAACCTGGCGGGTAAGAGTGTTCAGAATCAGGTCCCCTACTCGAAGCTCGGGCGATTTCAACATGCCCTCTCGCCGCAAGAGCGCTCGGACGCGGGCCAGAAGCTCGCTGAAAGCAAAGGGTTTGACCAGGTAATCATCGGCCCCTGTATCCAACCCTTTGACCCGGTCCTCTACAGTGTCTTTGGCCGTCAACATCAGAATGGGAGCATTGACCTTCTTGGCGCGAAGCTCACGGCACACTTGGATTCCATCTTTGTTGGGCAGCATGATGTCGAGGATGATGAGGTCATAAGGATTGACCTCGGCAAGGTATGCTCCCTCCTCTCCGTCGTGGGCCAGGTCGACGGCATAGGCCTCTTCCAGAAGCCCGCGTTTTATGACGGCGCAAAGTCGCCGGTCATCATCTACTACCAAGATTCGCATCACAAGCTCCCGAAACGAATTATATTACACCAAGATGAACATGGGATGAAACGGTTCATTTGTATGCTTTTTCTGTGGTTCACCCACAGTTCATGGTGGGTTCATGTCGCCATGATAAGCTGGATTTGCACCGATGGGGACTGACTGTAGAAGGAAATGAGATACGTGTATTAAGGAAGAAGGTCGACATAGCATCTGAGAAGGAGACACATCCCCATCAGCGCGAAAAAACAGAAAGGAGTGATATGGCAATGTGGAAACGTAAGTGGTTCATTCCGGTTGTGGTAGTGTCCGTACTTCTGATTGGAGGCGTAGTGGGAGGAGTAGTTGTCGCCCAGAGTGACAACACAACCAATACTGAGGACCAGAGTCAGCTGGCCGGTCGATTCCAGGCGTTTCTGGATAAAGTCTGTGCCATCTACGAAGAAAAGACGGGTGTAGCCATTGACCAGGAGCAACTGAAAGACGCTGTGAAGCAGGCCCGAAGTGAGATGCGAGATGAAGCTATAGAGAATTGGCTGCAGAACCTGGTGAGCAAGGGCGAGATTACTCAGGAAGAAGCTGACCAGTACCTGGAATGGTGGCAGTCTCGACCGGACGTCAAATTACCATTGCCGGGGCTTGACAAGATTGCCCGTGTTTTTCGAATGCCGCTTGGCCCATGTTTTGCCCCTGATGCTGCCCCTGAGGCAGGTGGTTGATAGGCCACCAGAAGCATGGTTCGTCCGAAGAGGGGGCTGGTCTCGCCCCCTCTCCCTGTGATGGAGGTGAGAAATGACCAAGTCAAAATATATTCTATTGGCGGTCCTTCTGATTGTCGGCATCAGTTTGGCTGTCGCCAACACGGTACCTAACTCAACCAGCTTCGCCTCAGGGTATGTATATGTTGACGAACAAACTGGCTCTGAACTCAGTACGCAGGAACTAGTAGCAGATGTAGCGCCTGCTGTCGTCTCTATCGTCACTGAATCGGTGAGCTACAACTGGTTCTGGCAGGCGGTGCCCCAGACAGGGGCGGGAAGCGGGATAATCATCAGCCCGGACGGCTATGTTGTGACCAACAATCATGTGGTCGAGGGTGCGAATAAGGTGACAGTCACTCTGAGTAGTGGTAACACCTATGAGGCAACCCTAGTTGGCACGGACGCGGAAACTGACTTGGCTGTAGTGAAAATTGACGCCAGTGGTCTTGACTACCTTCACTTCCTGACCAATTCTCTGGAGCAGCTAGGCGTCCTTGATCCGGTTGTAGCTGTGGGGAATGCTCTGGCTCTGCCGGGAGGTCCGACCTGGACTCTCGGGGTGGTAAGCAATTTGGGACGCTCTATTGAGGTGGACACAGGCGTGGTGCTCAAGGACATCATCCAGACTGATGCCGCGATCAACGCAGGAAACAGTGGTGGCCCGCTGGTAAACATGGCAGGGCAGGTAGTCGGTATTAATGTGGCCATCGCCAGCAATGCCGAGAATATTGGCTTCGCCATAAGCACTGACACCGCGATTCCAGTAGTGCAGAGCTTGATAAACGAAGGAAAGGTGGTTCGCCCCTGGCTTGGGGTTTCAGTGGCCACGGTTACCCCGGCTATCCAGCAGTACTATCACCTCTCAGTCGACACGGGAGCGCTCATCACCAGCGTAACTAGCGGTAGCCCGGCGGATGAGGCTGGACTGAGAGCGGGTGATGTTATCACCAAGCTAGGTGACGGCGATGTCAACACAGCCGATGACCTGATTTCAGCGATAGGTTCTCATCAGATTGGCGACCAGGTGGAGATTACCTATTACCATGGGAGTGTGCAGAAAATAACTGCTGCCACGCTGGAAGAATCTCCGTCCTAGGCCGCAGGGGTAGCCAGAGTAAGAAGCCAGAGCGGCACAAAAATCCGGGTAACTTTCCTAGCCAAGCCGAGCTACGGCTACATCACCATTCTCTACGACGACGGTCATTGTCCGGCCGCAGCTAGGACAGGTGAGTGGCCCGCTGTAGTTAGCTTTAGATGGCTCCAGAGCGATACTCTTGCCACAGCCCAGGCAGATTACTCCTGAAGAGCTTCTTGGACCAGCCTGATGCTGTTTCTTGTGGCTAGCTAGCTGCTCTATGCTGGCGAATTCAATTCCGCAGGTAACACATTTGAACCGCATTTGTCTCCTTACTGCATTCGCAATCTCTGGTGTTTTTCAGTCGTTGATCCATTGTCCATAATCATAGCATAGGGTTCTTCGCCGATGAACATTTATGTTCGGATGCGGCAAACTGGCCTTTTGAGGGATGACTTCCTGAGTGTTTGTGGCAACGCCCCACTTTTTGTCTCCAAGCACCCTTAGGGGAAACGAACACGACTAAGGCTGTCACTACGCCTTGCCAACTAGCTTTGTGACATATAGAATGGGAGGAACGTGAGCATCTTTCTAATTACTCTGCAGGCAGTACTTGCGCTCCTCGGCATCGGTCTACTGGGCTTCTGGATTATTGGCAGAAAACGTGTACCATCGGATACGCTGGTTTTTCTATCCTCATTGGCCATTGACATAGCCATACCTTTGCTCGTGCTCGCCAATCTTATATCTGATTTCTCGCCGCAAGAATATCCAGACTGGTGGCGTATGCCGCTTTGGTGGCTGGGTTTCGCAATCGTATCATTGGCACTGTCACTGTCAGCCTCCTTTTTGGTGAGAAAGGAAATACGGAGCGAGTTTACTATCAGTCTCTTCTACCAGAATGGGCTTTTCTTTCCTATATTGATCATTGAAGGCCTTTTCGGTGGGGATAATCCGTATTTAGTCCCGCTTTTCCTGTTCGTGATATTTCATCCTTCCATGGTATTCAGCACTTATACCTTGTTCTTTGGCAAGCGCATCCAGAAGGAGAAGCTCAACTGGCGCAGGATTGTGAATCCCGTACTTGTGGCCACCATCGTTGGGCTTATCATCGGCCTTGTCTCTGTCAATGAGTACATACCGAAGTTCTTGATCATCATAGTTACCATGGTGGGAGCTATCGCAACACCGCTCTTCATGCTGATACTGGGTGGGAATATTTATAACGACTTCATGTATAAAGCAGATAGCGGCAAGAGGTGGTACATCCCGGAGGTCGTCAAGTTTGTGGTAATCAAGAATGTCGTCTTCCCGCTCATCTTTCTGGCCCTCCTACTCTGGCTGCGTCCAAATTCTACTATTGCCCTGATTGTCATGCTTCAGGCTGCTGTGCCACCTATAACAGCAATACCAATCTTCGTTGAGCGGTGTGGAGGGAATCGGCAGATTGCCAGCCAGTTCATCTTTGCCAGTTTCGTATTGTCCATAGTCTCAATCCCAGCGTTGCTATATCTGTTCAGCAGGTTTTTCCCAATTCCTTTCTGATAGTAGTGAGCTTATTCAAATCCGAAAGATTTTTTGAAGACACAGTTGCGAGCACTGCAGAATCTAAGTCATCCAGCTAGATCCTGGATATCGCATAACCTCCATGATGTCCCGGCATTGCTTTGTCAAAACCCCAATCTAAAATGAACAAATCGCCGTACTGCTACTGCAGAGCAGCAAGTGAAGCTCACTTTGCCCATGGCGGATAATGAGGCCGCTATTCAAGCGCTGGAGTCATGTGCTGACTTACTCTGTGCGCCCTACTCCTCCGCCAGTTGAGGGCGACCGGGGGAACCGAGCATTAAACACATTTGCCTGGCATTTACCACAGCCTTGTCCTGGTAGCAGTTGTTGAACAAGACATGCATCTCGCGGGTTTGTGTGGAGATTTCGGCGATCCTGCTGGCCCAGGGTCGGAGCTCGTCTTCCGAGTAAAGATAGTTGAAACGTTCAGCCGGGCCGATACCTTTCTTTTCCCACGTCTCGCTGTTCCTGCCGTGGAAGCGGACCAGCCCGATGTCAGACGTTGCTTCGGCGACAGGAGGCACACTCGATTTGAAGCCCTGTGGCTCGTCGACGCAGACAAATGGCAAGTCGTTGCGCCTGAGGAAATCAAATGTCGAGGCACGATTCTTTTCACTCAGCCACACGTTGTTTCTGAACTCCATCGCTAGCCGGTACTGCTGCAGTTTTGCCTTGCACATCTCAACGTAGTCGAGCTGTTGCGAGCCGGGGTAAAACCAGGGAGGGAACTGAAAGAGCACAACACCCAGCTTGCCAACTGTGTCCAGCGGCAGCAGCGCGCTGTCGAATCTTTGCCATAGCTCATCGACTAGTTCAGCCGGCAGGTCGCGATAATACAGATTCTTTTTTCCCTGCAACTCGGGAGTTAGCTCGTTCCTTATGTTCTTGGGCAGGGCAGTGACAGGTGTCGGGTGCTGAGTGAATATTCTGAAAGCCTTGAAATCGAACACGAAGTCGTCAGGCGTCCGCTCTGCCCACAGGTAACTATTTCTCTCATTAGGCAATGCGTAGTAGCTGCTGTCCACTTCGACTATATTGAACTGGCTGGCATAGTATTGAAGACGCGCTTCCGCCGAGCGCGCAGAGTCAGGATAGAAGCGCCCGGAACTGACCAGTGTGGGATCAGTCCATGAGCAGGTGCCTACGAGGATTTTTGCCATTTCACTGCTTGAGATTTTCATTTTACTAGGGGTGCGAGCTTGAAGCAACAGTAAGCCTGCCGGCGTTGAACGCGGTAGCTCACGTGCGGTTTACACCGCGGATGTCTGCTCTTTCCGTTCATCACACGGTCGGATTAGCCTATCAGCGATAATATTGAGAATATCATTTTGCCTCTGGATTGTTCCTTGAACCAGGATCAATGGCTCGAGCTTGAAGATTTGCCGGTACCTGTGGTATACGTCTGGTTTGATTATCACGTTTAGCATGCCTTCCTCGTCTTCCAGCGTTATAAAGGCAAAACCTTTGGCAGTGGGCGGCCTTTGCCTTGTAATGACATAGCCAGCTACGCGTACTTGGGCATTTGCGGGAAGGCGGGCAAGCTCGGAGCTTTTGAGCAAATCATCCCCGGATATGGCCTTTCTCAGAGCATGCATCGGGTGATATTTTGTAGATAGTCCCTGCACTTCGTAATCGGCTTTCATCTCCTCAAGATCTGTAAGATCAGGCAGGGAAACCCTGGTATCGCCAAATTCTAGAGGCAGTTCTGTCGGGCTATTCTTTTCCAAGGGACCAAGTCGCCACAATAGCTGTCTTTTCTGATAGCCAAAGGCATCAAAGGCGCCAGCGAGGATAAGGTTTTCTACGGGCTTTCTGGCCAGTCTGGCTCTGAAATAAAAATCGTCGAAAGAAACATAGGGGGCGCTCTGCCTCCCGGCCATTATCTGGCTCATGGCTTTTTCCCCGA
>Ga0224505_10001783_pt1 | contig 13208 bp, 10 predicted proteins | sample SF_Jan12_sed_USG_FD_169102 | JGI IMG/M metagenome (GOLD analysis project Ga0224505, IMG submission 169102) | Sediment microbial communities from San Francisco Bay, California, United States - SF_Jan12_sed_USGS_4_1 | ecosystem: Environmental > Aquatic > Marine > Sediment | place: USA: California...
CTGTGCTGGAACGCCACCGAGTCGGCACCGCCCATCTCCAGCGCCCAGTTCCGCCGCCGTTCCAGCTCGTCGAGTTCTGCGTCCCACGTCATGGCCCCGGACCGTAGCGGGCGACGCCGCACCGGTCAGCGGGTGTGGCCAAAGCCGGCCGGTCGGCCGCCGGTCGGGGCTCGCGGTCAGAGCTTGGCGCCGGTCGGGCTGAAGAACTCGGTCGTCAGGTGGCCGTCGCGCTCGAGCTGAGCGATGCTGGCCTCGTCGAGCCCAGCGACGTCGCGCCACACGTGGTCGTTGTCGGCGCCGAAGCGGCACAGCGGTAACCAGGCGAGCGGCGGGCCGGTCCAGCGCCAGAGATGGCCGGGGTAGCGGTGCCGGCCCACTTCGGGCGAGCCGTTCTCGCGGAAGAAGCCGCGGTGGCCCAGGTGGGCGTCGGCGAGCACCTCGGCGTCGTCGAGCACGGGTCCCGCGGCCATGCCGGCGGCCTGAAGTTCGGCGGCGAGCTCGTCGCGGTCGCGGGTGACCGTCCACTCGGCGAGCCGCGCGTCGAGCTCGTCGTGATGGCGTCTCCTCCCGGCGGCGGTGGCCAGCCGCTCGTCGTCGGCCCAGCCGGGGTCCCCCATCGTGGCGCGCAGCGCCAGCCAGTCGGCGTCGTCGAACACCGTCAAGGCCAGCCAGCGGTCGTGGCCTGCGCACGGGTAGGCGCCCTGCGGGGCCACGGCGATGTCGCGGTTCGCGGCCGGTCCGTGGCGGCGTCCGTGCAGCGCCGCATCGAGGACGTACTCGCCGATGTGGTGGACCATGTTCTCCGATTGGGCCAGCTCGATCAGCTCGCCCCGGTGCTGGGGATCGGCGTGACGGCGGCGCAGGGCCAGCAGCACCGACGTGGCCCCGATCACGCCGGACGCCGCGTCCATGTAATAGACGGAATGCGTCGTCGAGGGGTCCTCGTCGGGGTAGCCGCGCAGTGCGGTGAGCCCGCACAGCGCCTCGAAGTTCGAGCCGAAGCCGATGTACTTGGCGTGCGGCCCACTGAGGCCCAGCGCGGGCATGCGCAGCAGGACGAGGCCGGGGTTGCGCGACGAGAGCACGTCCCAGCCGATGCCGAGGTGGTCCAACACGTCGACCGAGTTGTTCTCGACGACGACGTCGGACTGCTCGACGAGGCGGAGGAAGGCCTCGACCCCCTCGGGCCGGCGCAGGTCGATCGACGCGCCTGCCTTGTTGCGGGCGTGGCAGTTGAAGAAGGCGTTGCGGTTCCAGGGCCGCTCGCCCGGCTCGTTGTCGGGGTGGGCGTTGAGCCAGCCGAGCGCCGGGAGTTGGGCCGGCTGGGGTCGGGGCGACGCGCCCCGCGTACCGTTGTAATGGAACGGGTTCTCGACGCGGATGACCTCGGCGCCGAGGTCGCCGAGCAACATCGTCGTGTATGGCCCGGCCCACACGACGGTGAGGTCGAGGACCCGGACGCCTTCGAGCGGAAGTCGTGGCGGCGCCGGGTGCGCCGGCGAGGTCGGGCTGGCCGTCGACGCTCGGGCGAGCTCGGCGCGGATCTCGTCGCCGTGCTGGTCGAGCAGTGGCGCCGGGCGGCGCAGCGACCAGGCGCCGTCGAGTCGAACGGGCGGTCCGGGGTGGGTGACGGTGCCGGCCAGCGGGTGCTCCAGCTGTCGCCAGTAGCCGCGGGCGCGCAGGTGCTCGTCGTCGAGCACGTCGATGGGGGCGCGCAGGGCCGTGACCGGCCAGTGGTGGGGCTGGGCGTCCGCCATCGCCTGGGCGGTGGTCCGCTCGGCCAACCAGCCGTAGACCTTGGCCGCGACGAGGCCGGGCACGTCCGGGTTCGTCATCCAGGCGGGGTCGGCGAACAGCTCGTCGAGCTCGGGATCGGCCAGGGTCGACTGGAGGCGCCCGGCGAAGATCGGCGGTGTGCCGATGCTGACGTAGCCATCCGCTGCTGGGTAGAGCCCGATCGGCAGCAGACCTTCGGCGCCGCGGGCGTCGCGGCCCATGACCTTGCCGTTGTAGGCGTGCTGGACGGCGAACACGGCCCGGCGGTCGATCGAGGCCGCCTGGGTCTCGAAGTTCGAGATGTCGATGTGGATGCCCTGGCCGCTGGCCTCGGCCGTGGTCAGCGCGGCGAGGGTGGCCAGGGCGACGACGCCGCCGCACTGGTAGCTGACCTCGTGGCCGCCGAGCTTGAGCGGCTCCCGCTCGGCGATGCCGGTGGCGTGCATGGGTCCGCCCATGGCGTACGCGACGATCTCGCTGCCCCGCCAGCTTGCGTAGGGGCCGTCCTGGCCGAAGGGCGTGACGCTGGCCATCACGAGGCCGGGGTTCGCGGCGCTGAGGTCGCCCCAGCCCAGCCGGCGCGCGGCGAGATAGCCGGGCGGGAACGACTCGACGACGACCTGGGCGGTGGCGGCCAAGGCCGCTACGAGGGCCCGGCCGTCCGCGGTGTCGAGGTCGGCGACGACCGAGCGCTTGTTGGTGCCCAGGTGCAGGTGCAACGTCGCGGTCTCGGGTGGGGGAGCGGCTGCTCGGGTGCCGGTTCGCTCGCCGGGTTGGGCGCGCTGGGCGGGCTCGGCGGGCTCGGCGGGCTCGCCGGCATGGGTGGGCTCACCGGGCGGGGAGGGCTCGCCAGCGTCCTCGCCGGCGAAGGCTCCCCACCCGCGCAGGGGGTCGCCCCCGGGTGGCTCGACCTTGATCACGTCGGCACCGAAGTCGGCGAGAAGCTTGGTGGCGTAGCCGCCCGCAACCCCGCTCGACAGGTCGACGACGCGCACGGCGGTGAGAGGCTGGCCCCGATCTGCTGTTGTCACGCTGCTGTTCCCCCTGGTCGAAGCGGGTTTTCGAGCCCGCCCTCCTCCGCGCTGGTGGCCCTTGTCACCGATTCGACGTCGATTCGACCACACCCGTCGACAACGATTCGACGTCGATTCGTTGGTGTGACCCTTGCCACTTCACCGAATCGACGTCGAATCGTTGGCAACCGGGGACCTCGCGGGCGGCGCGGACCCCGGGGCGGTCGTGCGGGCCGGGCCGTAGCGGCCGGGTCGCGGCGTTCGAAGTCCCCCCGTTCCGCCTCACCCCGTAGGATCGGTGGGGCATTCGGAGAACCCGGATGGTTTCGGGAGACCGGGGGGTCACCACATGAGCACGGCACAGGAAGAGGAACGGGTAGGTCTCGGCCCCGTCCCAGGTACGAAGGACCGCAAGCCGCAGGACTTCTACGAAGAGGTCAAGGAGAAGTTCGCCCAGGAGCGCGACCTCCGTCTCGACTACCGGCCCGACGGCACGCGCCAGTACATCACCGAGCTCGAGGGCGAGCTGGCCCGCTATGAGATCGACCCCTACGCCGCCGAGACCGTCGAGCGTGCCCCCATCAGCGACGAGGTCGAGGTCCTCTTCATCGGCAGCGGCTTCTCGGCGCTGCTCACCTCGGCCCGGCTGCGCGAGGTCGGCGTCGAGTCCATCCGCATGGTCGAGCGCGGCGCCGACGTCGGCGGCACCTGGTACTGGAACCGCTACCCGGGCGTCGCCTGCGACGTGGTCGCCTACGACTACCTGCCGCTGCTCGACGAGACCGGCTACATCCCCACCCGCCACTACGCGTCGGGCCAGGAGATCTACCAGTACTGCCAGCTGATCGCCCAGCGCTACAACCTCTACGAGCTCGCGCTGTTCCAGACCACCGTCACCCGCACCGAGTGGAACGCCGACGAGAAGCGCTGGCACGTCCACACCGACCGTGGCGACCACATGCGCGCCCAGTTCGTCGTCTGCGCCAACGGCACGCTGTCCAAGCCCAAACTTGCCCGCATCGAGGGCATGGAGCTGTTCAAGGGCCACAGTTTCCATACCTCACGCTGGGACTACGAGTACACCGGCGCCGATCTCGAGAACCTCCACGACAAGGTCGTCGGCATCATCGGCACCGGGGCCTCGGCGGTACAGGCCATCCCGAACCTGGGCGTTGCCGCCAAGGAGCTCTACGTCTTCCAGCGCACCCCTTCCACGATCGAGGTCAAGAAGGACTGGGAGACCGACCAGGAGTGGGCCGCCAAGCTCGAGCCCGGCTGGCAGGCCCAGCGCCGCCAGAAGGTGCTCCAGGTGTTCGAGCCCACCGAGGAGCAGAAGGCGCGCTACGCGACCATGACCCCGGAGGAGAAGCTCCGGCGCCAGGAGAACGCCAACATCGACCTGATGATGAGCATCCACCGCCACATCGACGAGACGGTGGAAGACCCCCAGACGGCCGAGTCGCTCAAGCCTTGGTACATGTATTTCTGCAAGCGCCCGTGCTTCCACAACGAGTACCTGCCGACCTTCAACCGGCCCAACGTCCACCTGGTCGACACGCATGGCCGGGGCATCACCGAGATCGCCGAAGGTGGCCCCGTCTTCGACGGCAAGGTCTACGAGGTCGACCTGCTGATCTACGCCACCGGCTTCGAGGTGCAGAAGACCGGCATCTACAACCAGATCCTCGGCGAGGGCGGCCTCGAGATCAACGACCATTACCGCGATGGCGTGCGCACCCTGCTGGGCATCCACACCCACGGGTACCCGAACCTGTTCATCATGGGCGGCTACCAGGCGTCGTTCCAGTTCAACCTGACCGACATGCTCCAGCAGCAGGGTGACCACATCGCTGCCTGCATCGACATGGTGCGCAAGGGTGGCCACACGACCCTCGACGTGACCCACGAGTCCGAGGAGTGGTGGGTGCAGGAGGTCATCAAGCACCGCGGCAAGACCAACCGCAACGCCGAGTGCACGCCCGGCTACTACAACTTCGAGGGCGAGTTCAACCGGCGCCAGGACGGCAACTACAACGGCGGGTTCCGCCAGTACGTCGACCACATGCTCGACATCCGCGCCAACCTGGCCGACCACTTCACGCTCAGCTGAACTCCGTCGCGTTCGCGCCCGCCGATCGCTTGTCGGCAGGTCGTCGGCCGGACACGACCGGGATCAGACCGCCATCACCGGCCCTCGCCCTGCTCGGTGCGAGGGCCGGACCGCGCCGACCGGCTCCCTCGGCTGTCGGGCCGCTGCCGCCGAACAGGCCCGCTTCGATCGGGCCGCATCCTGGCGTCGGTCGGGCGGTCGTCGCGCGACTCGCCCGGTTCCGTCGCGCGACTTGACCAGAAACGGTCGCAACGAGCGTCGAATCGGTCCGAGTCGCGCGAGGAAAGGGCGGTAGTCGCGCGACTCACCGTCCACGGGTCATGCTGCGGGCCTTCGGCGCTACGCCCAGCGTCTATCGGCTGGTGCGGAGGTACGCGTCGATGGCAAGGGCCGCGGCCGTGCCTTCGCCCAGCGCGGTGACGGCCTGGCGGGGGGCGCCGGCGCGCACGTCACCAGCCACGAACACGCCGGGCGCGCCCGGGCAGGCCAGCGCAGCGTCGGCGACCACGAAGCCGTCGTCGTCCAGCTCGAGCACCGCGGCGACCGCCTCGCTGGCGGGCAGGCCCCCGGTCGCGACGAACACCGCGCCGGTGGCCAGGCGCTCGGCGCCGGCCGTACCGGGCTGCTCGACCTCGAGCACCATCTCGACGTCGAGCTCCACCTGGCCGTCGGCGGCGAGCGAGACCTGGAGCACCCGCCCGCCGGGCCGGAACGTGACGTTGGGCAACGCCCGGACCTCACGGGTCCAGGCGGCGGCCGCCGGAGGCTCGGCCTCCGGGAAGACGACCGTGACCCCCTCGGCGACCGCGGCCCGGGCGCGAGCCTCGGCCATCGCCGTGTCCCCGCCGCCCACGACGACGACGGGGCGACCGGCGGCGAGCCCAGCGTCGCACGCCGCGCAGTAGGACACCCCGCGACCTTCGAGCTCCTCGCCGCCGGCAGTGGGCACACGACGGGGTCGGACACCGGTGGCGACGAGCACGGCCCGGGCGTCGAGGAGCCGGCCGTCGACCTCCACCTGCCACGCGCCCGTCTTCGCGCCGAGCGCGCCCGCCCGGCCCATCACCAGCTCGACCCCGGCATCGAGGACCTGTTCGCCCAGCGCGGCGACCAGGTCCCAGCCGGCCACCCCGCCGGAATGGCCGGGCACGTCGTCGAGACGCTCGACGTTCATGAGCTGGCCGCCGATGCCGAGCGGATCGACCAGCGCCACCCGCCAGCCCCGCCGGGCGCAAGCCAGCGCGCCGGCCGCCCCGGCCGGGCCACCGCCGATGATCACGACGTCATGGCTCATGGCTCGCCCCGGATCTCGCGCGTGACCGGCCCGCACGGGCCGCCCCAGCCCGGCACCACGGTCGACTTGATACCGGCGCCGCCGGTCACGACCGTCACGATCTCGCCGTCCGGTGCCCCGGCCGCCACCAGCGCCCGGGCCAGCTCGGGCCGGCCCCAACCATCGCGGGCGCACAACCGGGTCGACTCGGGGGGTAGCAGCAGCAGCGTGGTCGGGGCCCGTAGCGCTGCGAGCACCCGGGCCAGCACCGTGGCCAGGTGCTCGGCGCTGTCGACGGGCAGGACCACTTCGACGTTGCCGACCCCGGGGAACACGGTCACCGCCGACGCGTTCGGGTCGAGGCCCCGATCGGAGGCGAGCGTGGGCCACACGCTGGCCGGCGCGTTCTCGGCGACGAGCCATCCGTACTTGCCCGGATGGCCGTGGGTGGCCATGTCGCCCTCACCCGGGTAGGCCAGCCCGACGTTCTGCAGCACGAGCCGGATGGCACGCCCGATCGTGGCGTTGGCCCGCCAGCCGGACCCCAGGGCGTTGGCGCCGGCGTTGAGGCCGAGTTGCTCGACGACGGGGCCTGCGAGCACGGTCAACGGCGCCGCCGCTCCCGTCGTCGACTGCACCCCGAGCAGGTTGAAGCCCGGGTCGGACATGGCGTCGAGCGCGGCGGCCATCACCGCCAGCACACCCGGCGCGCACCCCGCCAGCACGGCGGCCGCAGCGAGGTCCTCCCAGCTCGGCACCGCGAAGCTCATCGGCAGGGGGCCGACCGGCGCGGGGGCCAGCGGGTTGCGGCCCTCCAACATGGCGTCGAGGCGCGCTGCGGTGGGCGCCACGAGGGGGAGCCCGTCGCCGATCCGCAGCCGCAGCGCGGCCTCGGCCAACTCTTCCGGACCAGGCCGGCTGCCGACGGCGACGAGCAGCTCGGCGAGCCGTTCGCCGAACGGGCGCAGATCGCCGAGCCCGTCGGCGTCGAGATCGCCCGCCGGGCCGTTCGTGGGCGGGCTCACCGGTCGAGTCGGCGCATGACCGGGCGGGTGTCGCCACCGAAGGTCGGCATCCAGCACGAGTGCTTGCCGGGCCCGCCGGCCACGATGACCTGGAGGTTCTGGGGCTTGGTCGTGATCGGCACCATCTCGCGCTGGCCGGTGAGCGACTCGACGCGCTCGGCGATGCGCCCGTCGGCCGTCCACTCCGCGGACAGCCGGTCCAGTGGGAAGCGGCCGCGCTCCCACAGGAACTCCTTGACGTCGGCCTTCGTGTAGCCGGACACGGCGACCTGGTGGGCGTGTTCGGGTCCGAATGCCACCATGGGAAAGCCCGAGCTCGACATGATGTTGTTACTGCCCGCCTGGCCCAGCGCCCCGGCGATCGTGGTGAGGACGCCCTCGCCGCCGATGCTGAAGTGGTCCTGGATGTTGTGGGGCCCTTCGCAGGCGATGACGGTGACCACGCTGTCGTCGGGGTCGAACCCGTGCTCGACGTGGTACGGCTCCCACGGGCTCTCGGCCTGGTTCTCGGCCACGCAGTACGCGATCTTCGCCGGGGTTCCCTGGGTGGCCCGGTCGCCGTCGCCCGGCGTGCCGCCGCCGATGTTCAGCAGGCACAGCCGCAGGGCCCGGCCGATGGCCATGTTCGCCCGAGCCCCGGCGCCGAGACACGACGGGCCGGTGTTGACCGAGAGCTTGTCGACGACCGGGCCGTTCAACAGCACGAGGATGGCGGTCGGGTGGGTCGTCGACTGGATGCCGTTGAGGTTGAGCTCGGGCGCGGCGACCGCAGCCACCGCGGTGACCACGATGGGGAAGTCCTCGGGCCGGCAACCGGCCATGACCGCGTTGGCGGCGATGCGTTCGATCGTCGCCTCGCCGTTGCGGGGAGCGAGGGTGCAGACGACCTCGTCGGCGTCGCGCCCGAGGTGCCCGATCAGGTGTGCGACCCGCTCGCTGGTCGGCGGGACGAAGGGGAGCCCGTCGCTCCAGCCGCGGACCTCGAAATGGTCCTGGATGGCCTCGAGGGAGTCGTCCAGCTCGAAGACGCGCTCGTGGGTGGGCGTGGTCATCGCGTTGCGCTCACAGCTTGGGGCCGAGGCGTTCGGCGACCAGGCTCGCCGCCTCGACGGCCTTGGCCTTGACCTCGGCGGGGTCGATGCCACCGAGCGGGTGCTCGATCACGACGACGTTCAGATCGGGACAGCCCATCGCCTTGGACTGGAGGGCAGCCAGGCGCGTGAACGCGTCGGTGGCGAGCGTGATGGTGGGCGTGCCGCGCTTTTCGAGTTCGACGGAGGCGTGGATACACCACGCCGTGCAGCTGCCTCAATCGGCGGAGCCGACGAGCACCCAGTCGGCGTTGTTGACCAGGTGGTCGATGACGCTGGGGTCGGCGGGCGCCGCAACCGACTTGTGGGCCACGGTCACCAGCTCGACGCCGTGGTCGGGTCCCAACAGCTCGGCGATGGTCGTGAGCAGCAGCTCGGCGTGCTGCTTGCCGTTCTCGAGCACGCCGACCCGCGAGTTGGCCAGCCTGGCCAGGCCGCCGCTGCCGGCCACCAGCTCGGCCTCGGGCGCCGTGGGGTTCACGATCTGCAGCTTCATGCGTGCAGTATCCCAGGTTCGACCGGGGCGCGCTCCGGCCGGAGCATCCGCCCGCCCCGGTGATGTGGGCGTCAGCACCGAGCGCGCGAGGCGCGGCGGCGACCCTCGGATCACGTTTGGCGGTTCGACCGCGAACGCGCGAGTAGGCGATTCGCGAACCCCCAGTTCAGAGGGGTGGACGGGTCGCCGGCTACCCGCCGAAGTGCGGTGAATCCGCCAAACGTGAGCTCGGCTACGAGGCGCGCACGCCGATTCCGACCGCACACCGCGAGATTCGCCCGTTCCGCGCCCGGACACTCACGCGGCGTAGCGCCGAGGGCCCGGGCCTTCGCTGACGCTCAGCCGTCGATCTCGAAGGGCGACTGCCTCTTGTAGGGGGCGAGGTGGCCGCGCAGCTCGTCGAGGGTGGCATGGAGCAGCTGGGTGAGCTGGGCCCGGCCGGCGCCGCCCTCGGCGACGAGCTCGTTCAGCTCGGTGATCAGCTTCTTGGTGGCGAGCACCGAGTTGAGCTGGTGGTCGAGCTTGACCTGGCCGAGCAGGGGCATCCGCGTGATGTTGGCGAAGTCGGTGCGCCACATGTGCACCAGGTCGTCGGGGTCGGCCAGGTAGTTCTTCACCTCGGCGACCACGGTCAACACCGCCTTTGAGCCGACGACCGCGTCGGAGATGGCGCCACCGCCGGTCTTGCGGTCGAGCGTCACCGCGACCGAGTGCAGCAGCGGGTCGGCGGGCGTGGCGAACCGCACGTTCTGCTGGCCGGCGGTGGCGACGAAGCGGATGGCGGGCATGCCGAGCTGGGCCATCGCGAGCACGATCTCGCCGACGACCATCTCATCGCGCGACTCGCGCATCTCCCGCTTGTTGGCGAAATCGACGAGCTTCTTGAGCATTCTCTCCGGTCCTTCCCTGCAGTCGTGGTCGTGATGGTCCGCTCAGACCGCGAGGCGGCCGGTGAGGTACTTGTTCAACGAGTGGACGACGGCGCCCACGTGCGCGCTCAGCTTGGGGTAGTCGACCTGGAGCGGGCCGCTGAGGTACTCGTCGAGGTCCAACAACAGGGGGACGGTGGCGTAGACGTAGCCGGTGGACAGGTCGCCGTCGACGGTGATCACACCCGGCTCGTCGCTGGCGATGATCGCACTCTTGATCTCGGTCTTGACCGCCTGGAAGACCGTGCCGAGGTTGTCGACCCGCCGGCCGTAGCCGACGGTGACGCGGGCCAGCCGGCCCAGCACCTTGGCCGTCTGGAGATCTTCGGCCAGGCTGTCGATCGCGATCACCATGCGCGACTGCGACGCGGCGTGGTCGAAGCGGATCAGGTGGGTGCGGCCGTCCGAGCCGAGGTCGATGAGGGACCAGCCCTGTCCGACACCGGACGCGATCATCGCGCCCAGCAGCAGGTCGTCGGTCTGGGTGGCTCGGACCATCTCGGAATGGCGACGCCAACTGCTCGCCACCAGGTCCACGAAGATCGCTTCGTTCTGCTCCACCGTTTGCTGGTCCACCGCTGCTCGGCTCCCTCCGCTCGCGCTGCTGCCTGGCGGACCAGGGTAGGGGCGACGTCGCGGACCTACACTCCGGCGACGCCGGGGGCGCGGCACGGGAGGATCGGACATGGTCGACGCGACCGCCAACGTCGGACCGTTGCAGGGTGTGCGGGTGCTCGACCTCGGCACGGGCATGGCCGCGCCGTTCGCGGCCAAGATCCTTGGTGACCTGGGCGCCGACGTGGTCAAGGTCGAGTCGCCGAGCGTCGTCGACCCTGCCCGCCGGGCCGGCCCGTTCCCCGCCGGCAGCGCCGACCCCGAGGCGAGCGGCGCCCACCTGTACGTCAATTCGTCCAAGCGAAGCGCGCTGCTGGAACAGCCCGACGTCTTGAAGCTCGTTCCCCACTACGACGTCGTGATCGCGGACGGGCCCGAGTCCGACCTGGCCGCCGCGGGCCTCGGGCTGGGGGCGCTGCGGGCGGTCAACCCCCGGGTCGTGCTGAGCACGGTCTCGGGGTTCGGCTCGGCCGGCCCCTACCGCGACTACCGGGCCCCGCACCTGGTGCTCAGCGCGCTCAGCGGCCAGGCCGTCGGGTGCGGCCTGCCCGAGCGCGAACCGCTCCAGGCGCCGGGCGCACTGCACGAGCTGGCGGCGGGCGCCTACGCCGCGGTGGCGACCCTCGCCGCGGTGCTCGGCCGAGACCGGCACGGCCGGGGCGAGCACGTCGACGTCAGCGCGTTCGAGAGCTCGGTCACCCTGGCGTTGCTGCCCACCCTGACCTGGGAGTACTTCGGCATCGTGCCCGAGCGTCGCTCCGATCGGGCGACGGGCCCGTCCTTCAACCTCCCCACCGCCGAGGGCCACGTCGGCGCCGACGTGCTCACCCAGGCCCACTGGGAGAACATGCTGGCGTTCCTCGGCCGCGAGGACCTGATCGGCGTCGAGCACTTCGACGACCCGGTCGAGCGCTTCGCCCGCTCCGACGAGGTGCGCGACGTGCTGGTCGCCGCGCTGGCCGAGCGGCGAGCCGCCGAGGTGTTCCACGAGGCCCAGCTGTGGCGGGTCCCCTTCGGCCTGGTGGTGTCGCCGGCCCAGGTGCTCGAGCTTGACCAGCACCGCGAGCGGGCCTTCTTCGAAACGGTCGAGCACCCCGTCGCTGGTGAGCTGCCGCTGGCCCGACCGCCGTTCCTGATGTCGGCCACGCCGAGCCGGCCTCGCCGGGCGCCGTTGCGCGGCGAGCACACCGCCGAGGTGCTCACCGAGGCAGCCGCGCTGGGGGCGCCGTCTCCGACGCCATCCGAGCCAGAAGGCGCGACCGCTGGCGACCGAGCCTCGACCCCGGCACCACTCGCCGGGATGCGCATCGTCGACCTGACCATGTTCATGTCGGGACCGCTCACCACGCTGTTCGCCGCCGATCTGGGGGCCGACGTCATCAAGGTCGAGTCGCGCCAGCGCGTCGACGGCTGGCGGGCCGCGGGCCGCGGTGAGGTCCGACCTTGGGAGACCGCGCACTGCTTCAACTGGATCAACCGCTCCAAGCGCGGCATCACGCTCGACCTCAACGACCCCAGGGGAGCCGAGCTGCTCCGCCGCCTGGTCTCCGGGGCTGACGCGGTGGTCGAGAACTACACCCCGAGGGTCATGGAGAACTTCGGGCTCACCTACGCGGCCCTCAGCGAGGTGCGGCCCGACCTCGTGATGCTCTCGATGCCCGGGTTCGGCGCGACCGGTCCGTGGCGCGACTACGCCGCGTTCGCCTGGACGACCGAGCAGCTCGGTGGACTCTGTCACCTCACCGGCTACGAGGACGGTCCGCCGTTGTTCTCGAACACGACCGGCGGCGATCCGCTGGCGGGCTTGTTCGGAGGGGTGGCGCTGATGGCCGCGCTGCTGCACCGCCAGCGCACCGGCGAGGGCCAGCTCATCGACCTCAGCCAGGTCGAGACGGCGACGATGTTCATCGGCGACCAGCTGCTGGAACCGGTACTGGCGGGACGCGACCCGGCCCGGCGGGGCAACCGGCATCCGACGATGGTCCCCCACGGCATGTACCGCTGCGGCGACCGTGAATGGGTGGCGGTGGCGTGCGCCGGCGAGACGGATCGAGCAGCGTTGGCGGACCTGGTTGGCGTTGGACAGCCCGCCGACCCGACCGAGCTGGATTCGGCGGTGGCCGCGTGGTGCGAACGCGGCGACGCCGGTGCGCTCTGGCACGAGCTACAGCGCGCCGGGGTGCCAGCTGGGCGGGTGATGAACGGGCGCGACCTGCTGGAAGACCCGCAGCTGGCAGCGCGCGGCTTCCATCTCGAACAGGACCGCCCCGAGGTCGGCCCCAAGCGCTACACCGCCCAGCCGTTCCGTTTCGCCGACGCCACGCTGCCCGCCCCGACGCCGGCCCCCCACCTGGGCGAGTCGACCCGAGAGGTGCTGCGCGAGCTGGCGGGCTGCACAGACGCCGAGCTGGACGCGCTCGAGCGCGACGAGGTCATCGGCACCGACCCCCTGGGCTGGTGAGCCAGGGTTCACGGCGATGTGGTGGGCCTCGGAGATCCGCGGGGGTTCGAGCACTGCCGGCGGCGGTTCAACCGTGGGTGACCAGGAACTGGTCGAGCTCGGTCAGGTAGATCGGCAGACCTTCGGGGTCGGCGTGGATCGAATGGCCGATGCCGGCGACCGGGCGGACCTCGGCGTCGGGATTGGCGGCGCAGAACCAGGCGGCGTGCTCGGGCAGGAACACCGCGCCGAACCCCGGGTCGGCCGCCAGCACGGTGACCGGTCGATCGAGCGGGGCGTGCGGGTCGTAGCCCGCCCAGGTCTCGCCGGCGATGGCGGCGTCGATGGTGGCGGGGTCGACGGCCAACACCGACCTCGCCCGCTGGGCCAGCCGGGTCCGGTCGAGCCGGTCAGCTTGGCTGCCGCCGTAGGGCGAAGGC
>Ga0224505_10001785_pt1 | contig 13195 bp, 13 predicted proteins | sample SF_Jan12_sed_USG_FD_169102 | JGI IMG/M metagenome (GOLD analysis project Ga0224505, IMG submission 169102) | Sediment microbial communities from San Francisco Bay, California, United States - SF_Jan12_sed_USGS_4_1 | ecosystem: Environmental > Aquatic > Marine > Sediment | place: USA: California...
CCACTCAACAAAATATTACATCCGGTCCCTGTCCTCGCGGCATGGTGATAGAGGGTGAGTTTGGAAGTGGCAAGTCGCATATTCTTGAGTTTCTCCAAAATCTGGCCTTGGAAGCCAATTTTATCTGCAGCCGGATTGTGATAAGTAAAGAGACGCCTCTGTACCACCCGGTCCGTCTGTACTATTCCGCGATTGAATCGGCGTTGATCCCTAATAAGCGCGGGGAAGTCTTTTCTGAAATTGCCGGAGAATGTGATGTCTGGACGCCTCGCTATAAGAATTTAGTGGAGTGGGTCAATAATCCGGACAGTCAGATTGATGCCCGGTTTGCCGCCACGTTGATGCTGTATGAACGATTGAGTTCCGATATGGAATTGGGGCATCGGATGACCCGGTTTTGGACCGGGGATCCCATTGGGATAGGGGATTTGAAAAAGTACCTGCAAGAGGCCGGGTTTGGAGAGCGTTTTACGTTTGGGAAAGTGTCTGCCGCCGAATTGGCCCTTCAACGCTTTCAGTTTTCCGCGCGTCTAATGCAAGCGGCAGGCTATGCAGGATGGATTTTGCTGATTGATGAAGCTGAGTTGATTGGTCGGTATTCGGTGAGCCAACGGGCAAAATCCTATGCGGAGGTGGCACGCTTAATGAACTTGGATGGCGGTCCTACGCTACCGGGATTGGGTACGGTGCTCGCCTTAACGAATAATTTCCGGGAAGAAGTGTTAGAGAAGAAAGGCGACAAAGTCAAACTCCTGGAAAAACTCCGCGCCAAGAACACGGACGCCGATCGGGTGTTAGCCGACAAAGCTGAGAAAGGTATGGGTTTATTGCAGTCCCAGCGTATTCCCATCGGGCATCCTTCTTCAAGCATCATTCAGGATGCACATCGGACGATTCGTGCGCTTCACCTCAAAGGGCATGGTTGGCATATGTGGGAGAATGCGACGGATGGCCAGGCCCAAATTGTGCCAGGAACCAGTATGCGGAAATATGTGAAGAGTTGGGTGACGCATTGGGATTCCCTTCGTTTCTATCCAGGAGAAGAATGTGCCATAGAAACCTCTACCTGGAACCCTTCCTACATCGAGGAGGAAGATATTCAGGAAGATGAGGACAGCGGGAGCAGTCATGAATCCTCCGGCGCCGATGCTTCCGTTTCCGCCATGGGGTCTTCGTCTGACGGCACCGAATTGATCTCCACCGGGATCCCGGCAGATCCTGCACCCTCCGCACCCTGAGATTTGTTTATTTTGGCGCACCAGTCCGCTTCCATGATATGGTAGAATCTTCACGAAAGGGGTCTTCCCTTTCGTGAACGATTGACTCCATCCATTCCAAGCAAATTCCTGTATTCAGTTGTGTATCAGGGAGCCATGCTTTTCCCAGACATCAGGGATCCTGACGAGGTTGGATTTTTTTGAACATGTCTTTCTTTTGAGCCGCTAGTCGTTTCGTGGCCTCTCACTCACCTGTCATAGACTCCTCTCGTTCTCCATTCTCCACCATTTTCCGCATGTGGTGGCCTTTAGCCGCCAGTTGGATGCTCATGGGATTGGAGTTGCCTCTTGTGGCAGCCACGATCTCTCGCTTGAGTGATCCGGCAGTTCATTTAGCGGCCTATGGAGGGGTGGTCTTTCCTCTTTCCCTGCTGATTGAATCCCCCGTCATCATGATTCTGGTTGCCTCAACCGCGTTGTGTAAGAATTGGTCTGCCTACAGGCTTATTCGAAATTTCATTGTGTGCCTGGGGGTGGTAATGACGGTGGTGCATGTCCTGGTGGCCTTTACCCCTGTGTATGGGATGATCGTGCAAGACCTGTTGGGAGTTCCTGAGGTCATTGTGGAATCCGGCAGAATCGGCCTGCAATGTATGACCCCATGGACGCTCTCGATTGCGGTAAGACGGTTTCTTCAAGGCGTCGTGATACGGGGAGGTCAGACTCGCCTGATTGGTTTGGGAACCTTGGTCCGCTTATTCGTAAGTGGCTCAGTTCTGCTGGGTGGGCTGGCCATCAAGAGTTTTTCGGGTATTGTGGTGGGGACGGTGGCGATGTCGTCCGGGGTCATTGTCGAGGCTGGTTTTATTCTTCTTTTCGTGCGGCCGATCCTCAAAACTCTGAAAGAGAGCAGTCCTCAACCGGAGGCGTCTCTCACGCTCAAACAATTAGGGGCTTTTTATTGGCCTCTGGCTTTCACACCCCTTATCACCCTTGCGACGTTGCCCATTGTCAGTGCGGCCATAAGCCGGATGCCACAGCCTTTGGAATCCTTGGCCGTGTGGCCAGTGCTGGGAGGATTATCCTTTATTTTCAGGAGTGTGGGGTTTGCCATGCAAGAGGTGGTCGTCGCGCTGTATGACCGGCCTCATTTTCTTGCACCCCTGAGGCAGTTTGTCGGACTGGTGTCGTTGGGCACGAGCGGCACACTGTTGCTGATTGCCGCGACACCGCTTTCCACTATTTGGTTTGAATGGATTGCGGCGCTGACTCCAGAGCTTTCCGTCTTGGCCTCGACGGCCGTATGGCTGGTGGTGATTTTCCCGGCCGTCAGTTCCTGGGAAAGTTTTTTCCAAGGCCAATTAGTCCATCGGGGCTTGACGACTTGCATTACGCAAGCGGTAAGTCTGTATCTGGCTGGAAGTTCTCTCCTTTTATTTTTCGGTGTTCTCTATGGACAGGTGACGGGGTTGTATGTGGGATTGGCCGCGATGGGCACCGGACTTGGGATTCAATTGTGGTGGCTATGGACCCACGCTCGTCAGTTGAAAGACCAAGGACCCGCCCCAAGGTAGTCGTCCTGGATGTGCTTGAGATTGTCCCCCAAGTTAATCGGATTGTTATCCATGTTCTCAGGGCAGGCATGTTGAAAGCCATGAATGGAATTTCCTGCAAGGTGAAGGGACATTCCTGCATATGATGGGAGGACCAAGGGACATAAGAAAATATAAACTATTGATTTTATAAAGAACGTATTTTGGGGAACATGGAGATGGATATGGAATGTAAGTTGCCTCCTTCATCCTTCACTGGTGAATCAGAGAACAGGTGTTTCCTTTTATGCGGGAGTTGTATGGTCAACGCAATGAACCGAATTTTGGTGATTGATGATGATAGCCAGGTGAGGGAGTCTGTCTCACGGTCTTTGGAAATGGCCGGTTATACGGTTATGGTTGCCGGGACGTCCCAGGAAGGCTTTCTCAATCAGGGAAAATTTCAGGCGTCCCTGATTATTATGGACGTGGTGGCTTTGGTAGATGGTGAAGACGAACCTATCTGGCAGGTGCCTCAACAACTTTCGAGTATTCCGATGATTACCCTGACCGGGAATATTCCTTCCTCTCCTTTCTCTGGTGGAACACAGAGGTTTCTTCAACAATTTTTTCAGCCGATCGGCACATTGCAAAAACCCTTTACGCTAGATGAACTTCTTCAAACCGTCCAAAGGGTTTTGGCCCGCTAAGCGATTCCTTTCCGGTTCTTCAAACTTTTCAGGTATCAATAATGTCTTGTGCCTGTGGAACCTGGTTGTGGCCCAGAGGGTGTTTTGTGCTTAATCGCTGGGGGGTTCAAAATGTCCTGGAGGTCTCGTTCCCCATGGGATGGTGGTGGGACGTGCCTGTTTTAAAAGGCTTTGGAGGTTCACTTGAGCTGCCCGAATGAGCTTGGGATCTCCGTGGTGGAGTATGCTGGTCAGCAAGACGAAGATGTCCTGGTATTCACGGCTGACCTCGAAAATTCGTTGAGAAATGGGATCGGATGATGAAGAAGTGTCCGGAAATTCTGGATGGTCTTCGTCAGGGTCGTTCCACAATCGTTGAATAGTCCGGGGATCACTATGCAGCCAGGACACTGGTACCTCTAACGATTGGGCAATCGATGTCAGGACGGACAAGGGCGGGTCCCATTCTCCCTTTTGAAGATCCTGAAAGTTGTTCATAGGCACTCCCGTTTGCCGGCTGAGATCGGCAAAAGAGAGTCCTTTGGCCTGGCACCAATGACTCAAGTGCTGATGAATCGACATGGTCCGATCATAGAAAAATGGCAGTTACCCTGTCTATCATCAATTGCTTTTTCTCCCACCCGGGCTCAGCGTTATCTCAAACATTCACATGGAGATCTAAAAAGATCGGTGTTGGCAAAGGATAAAGATATCGTCTTTTGGACGGAGCGGGGAATATTGGGGTACATTGAATGGGGGACAGCCTGCTATCTCCCGACAAGAATTCGAGGGAATGCTCCGGAAAAATACCTTATGTGCCGGACCCCAACATTCTGTAACCGTGTGGATAACCATGCAGAAGGCTCGAGCAGTTAAGAGACCTCCAAAAGAGTCAAACGTGTCTTACTGGATTAGCACAAGCCCGGTGGGCCGGCTTTTGTTAGTTGGAAGCGCTAAGGGGTTGCAGGCTCTGCAGTTTCAAGATGGAGCCCATCCGCTCCCTATTCAGCCGACGTGGCAAAAGGCCCATGAACCCTTTCGCGCGGTGTTGGAACAACTCCAGGAATACTTTGGCGGCTCGCGAACACGATTTCAGGTGAAGCTGGATCTTCAGGGGACACCCTTTCAACGTCGGGTGTGGCAGGCCCTCCAACGCATTCCTTATGGCCGGAGAGTGTCCTATGGAGACATTGCGAAGCAGGTCGCCCGTCCAAAAGCTTCCCGCGCCGTGGGGGCGGCCAATGGCCAGAATCCGGTATCCATCATTGTGCCCTGCCATCGAGTAATCGGAGCGAATGGAAAATTGGTAGGCTATGGTGGGGGACTGCCCATCAAAACCGCCCTGTTAGCATTAGAACAGTCGAGGCAGTAAACCGTCTGTCACTTTCTCCCGTCCATGTTCCGCAATATGAAACGAACAATCCGGGTCACGGGCTAAGGTTGTTCATGCGGCTACGATGCGAAAAATTGTGCGTATTTCAGAAATGTGCCGGGTCTCGGCCCGGCACCTCAGGAAAGCAATGGGACCTCACTGCTGTTCACGCAGGTCCCAATTATTTAATCCCACGACTCTCTTTCTCCACTGTCCATTTTGATTGGACCACTTCACCGTCGGTCGATGGTATGGTTAGGAAGAATAGAAGGAGGGATGATTTTTGGTTGGGACGACGGCAGAATGGGTTTTCGCGGTGGCGGCTTTGAAGTCCTTGACGTAGCGGGTTAACGATTCGTGGATGACGGGGAAGGCCAGGTCCTCCCAGGGAATCTCGGTTAAAGGTACCAGTTGAACATCCAGGCTTTCCGTGCCAGGTTTGAAGTCCAGGTTTTGAAGATGGCCACGGTAGACCACGTAGACCTGAGAGACATGGGGAAGGCTGAAGATGCCAAATAAGGAATGGATGATAATGTCGGCATGCGCTTCCTCCAGGGTTTCCCGTGCTGCCGCCTCTTCGGTGCTCTCGCCTAATTCCATAAATCCGGCCGGGAATGTCCAGAGCCCCAATCGGGGCTCGATGGCCCGACGGCATAAGAGGATTTTATCTTGCCATTCCGGGATGCAGCCTGCCACGATTTTCGGGTTTTCGTAGTGGATGGTCTGGCAGGAGGGACACACGGCTCTGAGCAGGGTTTCCCCTGAGGGAATTTTTTCCTCAACCAGGGTTCCGCATTGAGCACAATATTTGATGTTATTGGGCAAGGTGGTGGATCCGGATTGAGAGGGACAGGTGGTTGAGCGAGACCATTGCGCGTTCTTCACGATCTGAGAGACCTGGGGTGAGTGGATCTTTCTTTATCATACTCGGTCTCGACTCTATTTCAATGCTGTGTTGTATGATGAACCCTTTTCCCTCAAAGGAGCATATCTCAGCCGGGTTTTGAAGGGAAGGGGCTCATCGGCCTGCCTGCATTGTGAATCCTCACATTCCTTTGGTAAGGTTGGCACCTGCATGCGTCTTCTTGCAACCCTGACAAATCTTGGCTAGCCTGATAACGGATTGGAGCGAACGGCATGAGTACGAATGATCGACAAATTATTTTTTCCTTGGTGGGTGTGGGTCGCATTCATCCCCCGAAAAAACAGGTCTTGAAGGATATCTATCTCTCCTTTTTCTACGGGGCCAAAATCGGGGTTTTGGGCTTGAATGGATCGGGAAAGAGCACGCTTCTCAGGATTATTGCGGGCGTAGATACGAATTATATCGGGAAGATTACCTTTTCGAAGGGATACTCCATTGGCCTGTTTGAACAGGAGCCGTATTTGGAGCCAGGCAAAACGGTGAAAGAAGTGGTTGAGGAAGGACGGGCAGACGTCGTCAAACTGCTCAGGGATTACGAGGAGATCAGTCAGGCCTTTTCTGGAGATGTAAGTCCCGAAGAGATGGAAAAGTTGATCGAACGGCAGGGCAAACTACAAGAGCAAATCGAGGCGGTGAACGGGTGGGAATTGGAACATCAGTTGGAGATTGCCATGGATGCCCTTCGCTGTCCTCCACCGGACACCACGGTCGACGTCTTGTCCGGCGGCGAACGCCGGCGGGTGGCGTTGTGCCGGTTGTTGATCCAGGAGCCCGATATCTTGCTGCTTGACGAGCCCACCAACCACTTGGATGCCGAGACGGTAGGCTGGTTGGAGCAGCATCTTCAGGCCTATAAGGGCACCGTGATTGCGGTGACGCATGACCGGTATTTTTTAGACAACGTCGCTGGTTGGATTCTGGAGTTGGACCGAGGACAGGGCATTCCGTTCCAGGGCAACTATACGTCCTGGTTGGAGCAGAAGCAGGCGAGGTTGGCGCAGGAAGAAAAGTCCGAGTCGAAACGACAGAAAACACTGGAGCGGGAGCTGGAATGGATTCGCATGTCGCCCAAAGGCCGGCAGGCGAAGGGGAAAGCCCGTGTGACAAAGTATGAACAATTGGTGAGTGAAGAGCAGGACCGGCAAGCCGACGATTTGGAAATTTATATCCCTTCCGGACCCCGCCTTGGCGATGTGGTGGTGGAAGCCACCAATCTCTCGAAAAGCTATGGGGATTGTCTGCTATTTGATAATCTGTCCTTTTCCTTGCCAAAAGGCGGTATTGTTGGCGTCATTGGGCCGAATGGGGCAGGAAAGTCCACCCTGTTTAAAATTATTGCCGGCTTGGTCAAGCCGGATACGGGCACGCTCATTTTGGGTGAAACGGTCAAGCTGGGGTACGTGGATCAAAATCGCGAGATCGACGGCAATCTGAACGTCTGGGAGTGTATTTCAGATGGCAAGGAAACCGTGTCCTTAGGGAAGATGGAAGTGAATTCGCGTGGCTATGTGTCACGGTTTAATTTTTCCGGGTCTGATCAGCAAAAGATGGTCAAGGATTTATCCGGTGGGGAACGCAACCGGGTTCATTTAGCCCGGACGTTAAAAGAGGGTGCGAATCTCTTATTGCTGGATGAGCCCACGAACGATCTGGATGTGAACACCCTCCGAGCGTTAGAAGAGGGATTGAATCATTTTGGTGGATGTGCGGTGATTAGCAGTCATGATCGATGGTTTCTGGATCGGGTCGCCACCCATATCTTAGCCTTTGAAGGGAACAGCCAGGTGAGTTGGTTTGAAGGCAATTACAGTGAATATGAGGCCAATCGCAAAAAACGATTGGGGAAGGCGGCAGAACATCCACATCAAATCCGATACAGAAAACTGACCAAATCCTAACGGGATGATGAGGCCGAGGGAATCCATTAATATGCCAGCTTCCTCAGAAAAATCTCCTCCTGATTCAGGATCGACCGGGAAACGTGGTTCCGTCATCATTGCGAGGGTCGTGGGGATTTTGTGTGTGGCGGGAGGCTTTATGCTGGGGATTCATGGGTTGGATCATCCCGGCTCTCCCATGCTCCCGACGGCGTTAGGGATGATTGTCACGGGCTTAGTGGCGCAGGTGTTCGCGCTCGTGAAAGCCTGTTATGCGGGTTCTCAAGGCAAGGAGTGATGGCTGAACGATCCGGTGGTGCGACGCTTCGTTTTGTGGTGGTGCATCAGCTCATTCCATGCGTGGTCCTCATGCTCTGTCTCGGACTGGGGGCCTGTTCTCCTTGGAGGGATAGCTATTTCGACGATGGGGTGGGGATGTTGACTCAGGCTGACGTCAAAGGGAAGCTGGGAAGACCGCATATGGTCAAAGATCCTTTGCTTTCCGATGAGACCACCTGGACCTATAGGTATGCCATGTCCGAAAGTGAGTTGGACCCGTCTGGCGTGAAGACCTTTGGTAAGCAGGCAGGAGACTTGATGGGTGGAGCCAAGGGTGGGCCACGTGAAAAAGTGTATTGTTATATGTATGTCCTGACTTTTGATAAAGAGGGTGTCTTGCGCCGTTGGGAGCGGGAGATCTGCCCAATTCCCAAACCGCCCGATCCTTTTACGCAGGGCCTCTCCGGCTAACCGGGTTCTTCCGTACAAAATGTTGACAGAAATGGTCCAGGCGGCGATGAGAAGCCGTCGGCAAGGGCGTTCAGGAGATACCTCGTATGAGCGTGTATAACAGTGGAGCCTTTCTGCAGCAATGTTTCTCCGTGCACCCCCTGTCCCTGGATTTAAAACTCGTCGCCCTACCGGACATTGTTGGGGTGGTTTGTACGAATTGCCGGATGCGTCACCGGTTGACCCTTCATCAGGTGATCGCGTCACCCACGGACAATACGAAAAGCGGGAGCAATGAGCTGGTCCTCCTTCAGCAATGTTTCCACGGCCATCCAGAGGATGTCCGGCTCAGTTCGGTCCATATTGAGCGGCATGCCGTAGAATTCAGATGCCGGCCCTGCCGTCGTACCTCTGTGTTGGATGTTGCCCTTTTTGAGACCCGTCAATTTTGATGGATCGCTTCCTTCGGTTTTCCCTTCCCGCCATGACATCGTTTGATTGAGAGCTTCACCTCTTTGTCGCTATTCGGCGACGGCTTCACCCGGGTTGGAAAGGATGGGAGTGCTGAACGGGCATGTTGAGCGGAGAGGCAATAGGCTAAGAAATTTGAAATGTGTAGCGGTTCTTGAACGGACGGGGAGGGGGAACGGACCGGGTATTTGATTCGAAGGCAGCGCCACACTCGTGTGGCGCTGCCTCAATATGATTGCAGGAATTCTCTTAGCGATTGGGTTGAGGGGTGTAGCGAAGATAGGGCTTCACCACCCGATGCCCTTTTGGAAAGAGAGCAGGTACTTCTGCATCTGTTACGGCAGGCGTAATGATGCAATCCTCTCCGTCTTTCCAATTCGCCGGTGTGGCGACTTTATATTTGGCCGTTAATTGAAGTGAGTCGATCACGCGGAGAATTTCGTTGAAATTCCTACCGGTCGATGCGGGATAGGTCAGGGTTAATTTGACTTTTTTATCTGGTCCGATCACGAATACGGAGCGCACGGTCATATTATCCAGCGCATTGGGATGAATCATGTCATAGAGGTTGGCGACTTTTCGTTCGGGGTCGGCAATAATGGGATAGCTCACCGTACAGTGTTGAGTCTCATTGATATCCTTGATCCACCCTTTATGGGAGTCGAGTGGATCCACACTGACGGCCAACACTTTGACGTTTCGTTTTTTGAATTCCTCCATCATGTTGGCCATGGTTCCCAATTCTGTGGTGCACACAGGGGTATAATCCTTGGGGTGTGAAAAGAGAATACCCCATCCCTCACCCAGCCATTCATGAAAGTTCACAGTGCCTTGGGTCGTTTCTGCTGTAAAATTCGGTGCTACATCTCCAAGCCGTATTGCCATAGGACTTCTCTCCCGTTATGAAAAAGTGAATAATACCTCTCTCACGTAGAAACCACCTGAAAAATGTTGGTGAACTCTACTGAGAATTTCTTGAAAATTTCAATCGAAATTTAGTTTAGGACAGTTCTCTTTCGATGGTCAACTTGGGTGAGAATGCGCTATCGTAAGGTGGTTTATTTTGGGAATTCTGCGTTTGCTGCTAATTTTTAAAAAAAAGAGGAAGGAGCAAGATTGATTATGGCTGAGTCATCATTGCGAGTAGCGATCATCATGGGAAGTAAATCCGATTGGGATACGATGCGGTTAGCCAGCGAGACTCTCAGCAAACTTCAGATTACCCATGAAAGCCGGGTCCTGTCCGCGCATAGGGCTCCTGATGCCTTGGTGGAGTATATTGGTCAAGTGGAAGGTCGTGGGGTGCAGGTGTTTATCGCCGGGGCTGGAGGGGCGGCGCATTTAGCCGGAGTGATTGCGGCGAAGACCCAATTGCCGGTGTTGGGTGTACCCATGCAATCGAACGCTTTGCAAGGTCTCGACTCCCTCTTATCGATTGTGCAAATGCCCAAAGGCATCCCCGTAGGGACTCTGGCGATTGGAAGCGCCGGCGCGGTGAATGCGGCGTTATTGGCTGCCGCGATCTTAGCCTTGGCCGATTCGTCTCTAGCCAAACGGTTGCAGGCCTATCGAGAGGAACAAACGCGTGCCGTGTTGGCCGAGCAGCTGTGAGTATCGACGGAGAAAGCCTATGATGATTTGGCGACTTAGGGGGAGATGACCGGCTCTGTCATTGATGGGACGAAATTGATGTACCCTTCCCGGCAGAGGGGCATGGGAGTGCTGTCTGAATTGCCAACAAGACATGCAAGATTACAACTTCACAAGTTTGGGCGACACCGGCATTGCTCGTTATTGCGGGATGGCTAGGCGATTCGGTCGTCATCCTTTCTGACAAGAAGAATTCCCGTCAATTCCCTGCGGATTTCTTTGCTGGTTCTTCTGGTTCAGGATTGCCCTCGTCGATCCATTCAAATCGGGGGACCAGCTTTCCCCCAGATGTAATCTTCTCGTCAAACATCTTTACCGGTCTTACCCAAAGGCCACACGCTCCATAGAGGGCGCGGTAGACGACCAGGTCTTCTTCTGTTTCGGAATGTTTGGCGACGCCAATGACTTGGTAGTCTTTCCCTTTATAATGACGATATCTGCCGGGTTTAATCATTGGGATGCTCTTTTCTCGATGTGGCTGTGCTGTGTCCATGGCCTCGGGAGATTGTTGTTATTGTCGCGTTGTGCCGCAACCGGCTCACGATAACCTGGGAAGAGACCGGACTGGCAGCGTTTATTGGTGTGAAAGATTTTGGCGATACGCATAGAGGGCGAGACTTCCCGCCACTGTGGCATTTAACGGAATAGATGCATCGTTTTGGGGAATACACAGTCGTTCCGCAAAATGAAATGGGGGCACTCCCACGCCTTCCTCTCCAATCAGTAGACGTAGGTTTTTGGGCCATTTCACCGTAGACATATTCGTCCCCGCCAAATCCAACGCCGTAATCCATCGCAATGCTTCGGCCATATCCAGGTTGGCGATGGAATCTCCCCACTGTAACGACTGGACAAAGACCGCCCCGCTACTGGCTCGAATGACCTTCGGGTGAAAAGGATGAACGGCTTCCCGAAGCAGAATGACCGTTCGCACGTCAAAGGCCCGGCAGGACCGCAGTAAGGCGCCAAGGTTTCCAGGGTCTCCGATTGGGCAAACGACTTCCAATCCTTTGGGTGCCCGGGTCAGATCAATATGTGAAATTGCCGGGATCCCGCAGACCAACAGAGGTTCTTTGGTTCCGAACATGTCCAATTCCTGAAACAGAGAATTGGAAAGTTCATAGGGTTTGGATTGAGAGGGAAGATCTTCCTGTAAGTTCCAAGAGGGTGGAAGCAGTATTTCCTGGATGGCTACCGCTGGATTTTTGCTGATTTCCTTTCGGAGTTTGTTGCCGGAAACCAGGCATTGGTCATGGCGTTTAATCCCTTGCGAGTCGAGTAATGACCGCCATCGTCTAAAATGGGGATTCTGCCGGCTGGAGATAGGGCGAGGCTGGTTCACGAGGACCTAAAGGGGGAAATCGTCTTCAAAAGCCCTACAGAGCAACAAGGAAAGTCTTGCCAAAAAAAATGATCTTGGACGCTGTTCGTGGGATCATAGCAAAAAGCGGCTCAAGAGACCTACAAGAAATGCCGATAACTGAATCAAACGAGTTATCCCGCCCCCAAACATGTATTGAGTGTTCATTCGAAATAACCAGCTGTAAGGCACCGGCGAGTTGAGGAGGAGGAAGGTATGTTGGGATCTTGGTCCATCGGGAAAAAAGATCAAAAGCCGGAAAAACATGATGACGAGTCACGAAAAACTCCTGATGCAAACGGATCATCTGCCGCCAGAGCATCGGATGAGGACGATAAGGCCTTAGAATCGTTGGCCAGGATTCTGAGAAGTCTGGGCCGTCATGCCTTTGAACTGGAGCAACTCTCCGAAGAGGCCATCGAAAAGGAGTTTGAACGGTGGGCTATGCATGTGTTGGTAGGTGCGCAGATTTCTACTGAGGATGCGGAACTACCCGGGCATGAGCCGACGACCCGGCGTGATTGGGGCGCCTTGACCCGATTTGTGAATGGGCATCGTCAACAGGAAAAAACCTATGTCACCCGAAATCTGCAAGATGTGCGAAATGTTCTTTGGGAATTTACGAATATTGTGGGACGCGCGATTGTCGAGGATCAGGAAACCGACCAGAAAGTAACGAACCATTTGACTCAATTACGCACTGCGACGGAAGGAGGTTCCTTTCAGGATGTCAAGCATGCCTTGTTTGCGGTGGTCCAAGGTATCCATACGCTGATTGATGAACGAAAGCAACGTCAACAACAACGGCTGACCAAGCTGGGAGAAAAGTTGCGGGCCGTGGAAGAGGAACTCGGCAGTGCGCGCAAGCAGATGACCCTGGATGCTCTGACGCAACTCTATAATCGTGGGGCGTTGGATCTTCAATTAGAACGAACGGCCAGCGTGAGCTTTTTCTCAGGGACATCGGCCTGTATTTTGATGGTGGATGTTGATCACTTTAAGCGCATTAATGATACCTTTGGTCATCCGGCCGGGGATGCGGTGTTGCAGCAGTTGGCGAATCGCCTGGTGTCGACATTCCCGCGAAAGGCCGATTTTATCGCCAGGTATGGCGGTGAAGAGTTTTGTGTGTTGCTTCAAGGAGCCGGGTACGAATTGAGCCAACGTTTAGGAGAGCGGTTGTTGAATGCTGTTCGACGGGAGGAATTTCACTATCAAGATATCGGAATCCCGGCTACGGTGTCGGTCGGTGTGGCGGAGTTACTGCCTGGTGAAACCGTTCACTCGTGGATTGAACGTGCGGATCGTGCTTTATATCGGGCAAAGGATGGTGGTCGGGATCGATTGTGTCTGGCTAATGAGACGACCGGAGC
>Ga0224505_10001786_pt1 | contig 13193 bp, 10 predicted proteins | sample SF_Jan12_sed_USG_FD_169102 | JGI IMG/M metagenome (GOLD analysis project Ga0224505, IMG submission 169102) | Sediment microbial communities from San Francisco Bay, California, United States - SF_Jan12_sed_USGS_4_1 | ecosystem: Environmental > Aquatic > Marine > Sediment | place: USA: California...
GATGCAGGAATACGGCCGTACCTGCCGGGAATTCGGATTGCTCCTTGGGCAACTCGACGTAACCGTCGGTGGCCGACAAGGCAGCAAAGTCTCCGGATGTGTTTGTCTTGACGGGCATAGCGAGTGCCTGTCCTGCAGCATTCGAAATCAATTTCACGGGCTGGAAGCAGGTGAGTTCCGGGGGGAACACGATTCTGGCAGCAAGCGCGGCGAACGCCGGTGGCGTTGCGTCCGCCCCTGATGCCCTGGCAAGTGCAGGAATCAGATAATGCCGGCTGCATACAAGTGCTGATACCGGGTTTCCGGGCAAGGCAAAAACCAACTGGCCGTCGGGCCCCTTGCCAAACCAGAGTGGCTTACCCGGCCTCTGGCTGACTTTGTGAAAGATTGTTTCGACGCCGAGTTCCGCAAGGACTTGCGGTACGAAGTCAGCCTGGCCCATCGACACGCCGCCGCTCAGGACGAGCACGTCGCTTTCCTTGAGATGTAAGGCGAGGTGCGCACGCAGTGCATCGAGATCATCACTGACATGGGTGTGCTCGTTGCGCCGATAACCGTGGCTCTCCAGTAAAGCTTTGATCGCGGGTCCGTTTGACATGCGGATTTGCTGCGGCTCGATCGGCATGCCGGCGGGAACCAGCTCGTTCCCGGTCGACACAATGTGAATGACCGGATCGGCGGCTACATCGACCTCGGTCTCGCCGCAGGAAGCGATGATTGCGATGTCCAGCGGTGAAACGCGTTTCCCCGGGCGCAACAGGTAGGCACCTTTTGCGTAGTCGGACCCCTGCGGATGCAGGTGTCGGTCCCTGGCCACTTCGTAGCCGGCTTCGATTTCCGCGGCGCCGTCAGCAACGGTGATGTGTTCGACCGGAACGATGCAATTCGCATTCGCTGGCATCGCGGCACCCGTCATTATTTCTATGCAATGGCCCTTTTCGAGCACCAGCACTGCATCTCCCGCGGCCTGCATGGCTTGTATCGGAAAACGACGCAGCCCGTCGTCATAATCCGACCCTGCGAACGCGATTCCATCCATCATGACGCGATCAAAAGGAGGCTGGTCTCGTTCCGCCCGGACGACCTGCCGCAGTACGCGTCCACAGGCATCGGATGCGGCGACGCGAACCGAGGAAAAGCTGGGCGTTGCCGCCAGCACGGCTTCGAGCGCTGCGGCCGTCGTGAGCATGGCGTTAACTCTGCTCGCGGGCGATGGCCCGGTGGCCGATGTCGCGGCGGAAGTAAACGTCCTGCCAGTGAATCTTGTCGGCGGCATCGTAGGCGGCGGTTGCGGCAGCTGCGACAGAATCGCCAAGGCCGACCACGCAGAGCACGCGGCCACCGCTGCTCACGACCTGGCTGCCGTCGCTCATCGTGCCCGCGTGAAACACCTTTTGAGTTTCACTATCGGCGCCATCGAGTCCGCTAATGACCAGGCCTTTTTCGTAATCGCCGGGATAACCTCCCGCCGCGAGAACCACGCCCAACGCCGCTCGCGTATCCCATTCTGCCGTTTGCTCTGCGAGCGTCCCGGCCAGTGCTGCAGAGCAAAGATCCGTAAGGCTTGACTTGAGCCGCATCAGGATGGGCTGCGTTTCGGGATCGCCCATACGGCAATTGAACTCGATGACTTTCGGCGTGCCATCCGCGGTGATCATGAGGCCGGCATACAGGAACCCGAGATAAGGGTGACCGTCAGTACGCATACCGTCGAGCGTCGGCCGTATGACCTCGGCCATGATACGTTTTTCGATTTCGGGTGTTACGACCGGGGCCGGGGAGTAGGCGCCCATGCCGCCTGTGTTCGGGCCTGTGTCACCTTCATCCCGCGCTTTGTGATCCTGCGATGTGGCCAGGGGTACGACGGTCTCGCCATCAGTAATGACGATGAAGCTCGCTTCTTCGCCCTCGAGGAATTCTTCCACGACGATGCGTGCGCCGGCATCGCCGAAGCTGCCGCCCTCAAGCATGGCCGTGGCGGCGTCGAGAGCCTCATCCAGTGTCATGGCCACTATGACGCCCTTGCCGGCAGCCAGACCATCCGCCTTGATGACAATCGGCGCGCCCTTTGCCCGGATATAGGCGAGCGCGGCATCGAGATCGGTAAAGCTCTCGTAATCGGCGGTCGGAATCCCGTGCCGGGCGAGAAAGTCTTTTGTGAATGCTTTTGAACCTTCAAGCTGCGCAGCGGCGGCCTTTGGTCCGAAACACGGCAGTCCCAGGTGGTCGAAATGGTCGACGATGCCGGCGACCAGCGGTGCCTCGGGTCCGACGATTGTCAGGCCGACGTTTTCGTCCTGCGCCAGTTGCGCAAGCGCCTCGATGTCCGCGGACGAAACCTTTACGTTGCGAACGTTTTTCTCTCGCAGGGTACCTGCGTTGCCCGGCGCTACCAGCACTTCATCAACATCAGCGGACTGGGCACACTTCCATGCGAGAGCATGCTCGCGACCGCCACCGCCAATGATCAGGACTTTCATGGCTGCCTAAATTACCTCAATGGCGGAAGTGACGCATGCCTGTAAAGACCATCGCAAGGCCGTGCTCGTTTGCTGCCTGGATCACTTCCTCATCCCGCATCGAGCCGCCGGGCTGAATGATCGCCGAGATTCCCGTCTCCGCCGCGGCATCGATGCCGTCTCGAAACGGAAAAAACGCATCGGATGCCATTACCGAGCCCGTGATTTTTAGTCCTTCATCGGCCGCCTTGATGGCAGCGATCCTGGTGCTGTACACGCGGCTCATCTGGCCCGCGCCGACGCCGATCGTCATCTTGTCCTTGCAGAATATGATGGCGTTCGACTTCACGTATTTCACCACTGTCCACGCGAACAGCATGTCCTCGATTTGTGCGGCGCTCGGCGCGATTGCCGTAACCACCTTCAGGTCTTCTGCGTTGACCACACCGAGGTCGGTGTTTTGTACGAGCAGTCCACCGGAGACTTTCTTGAAATCGAATCCGGGAACGGCTGCCGACGGCCATGCACCGGTTTCAAGTACGCGCACGTTCTTCTTTGTGGCGATAATTTCAGCGGCGTCGGCGTCGATGGATGGCGCGACGATGACTTCGACAAATTGTCTTTCGCTAATTGCCGCTGCGGTCTTCGCGTCCAGCGCGCGGTTGAACGCAATGATGCCGCCGAAGGCTGAGGTTGGGTCGGTTTTGAAGGCCCTGTCATAGGCCTCGAGAATTGTTCCCGCAACCGCCACACCGCAGGGATTGGCATGTTTCACGATGACGCAGGCAGGTTCCCGGAATTGTTTCACGCACTCGAGCGCCGCATCGCTGTCAGCGATATTGTTATAGGAAAGTGCCTTGCCCTGCAGCTGCCTGGCAGTCGCCAACGAACCTGCCGGCGCCTGCTGGTCGATATAGAACGCAGCCTGTTGGTGCGGGTTTTCACCGTAACGCATGCGCTCGGACAGCTGGCCCGAATACAGGTAGCGCTGACCCAGCGCATCATCGCCCAGCGAGTTGGACAGGTATTTCGTGATCGCCGTGTCGTAGCTGGCTGTATGTGCATAGGCTTTCGCGGCCAGGCGGCGGCGAGTGTCCAGTGTCAGCTTGTCGCTCTTCAGGTCTGCAAGGACGGCATCGTAATCATCCGGCTCGACGACGACGGCAACGCCATCGTGATTCTTCGACGCGGCACGAATCATCGCCGGACCGCCGATATCGATGTTTTCAATGGCCTCATCGATAGTCGCGTCCTCGCGGGCGATGGTCTGCTCGAAAGGGTAGAGATTGACGACCAGCAGATCGATCGGCTCGATGCCGTGCTTTTCCATGATGGCTTCGTCGGTGCCGCGGCGACCGAGTAGCCCGCCGTGTATGACCGGGTGCAGCGTCTTGACGCGGCCGTCCATGATTTCCGGGAAACCGGTTTTCTCTGCAACTTCGATTACATCGAGGCCCGCGTCGCGGAGCAGGCGACAGGTACCGCCCGTGGACAGAATTTCTACACCGAGTTCACGAAGTGCAGATACAAAAGGGATCAAGCCACGCTTGTCAGAAACACTGACCAGCGCGCGTCGTACATTGAACATCAAGTCACCTGGAGAAAGTGGGGAGGCGCCGCGATGGCCCCTACTGGATGAGGGAATAGGTTCTGAGCTTCTTGCGCAAGGTGCCGCGATTCAGGCCCAGTATGCCAGCGGCCTGGCTTTGGTTGCCCTGTGTGTAATCCATGACGGCTTTGAACAGTGGCCGCTCCACTTCACCGATGACGAGGTCGTACAAATCCCCCGGCCGATCGCCATTCAGTGTATTGAAATATTGGTCCAGGGCGTCTTCTGTGTGTTTGCAGAGCGGCATTTTGCCTTTGCGCGTTGTCAGCGAGCTGTTCTTGTTCTTATCGTCTGCCACGTTGATCCAATCCTGATTACCGGCTGGCTCCCCTGCAGGGCCAGTCCGAACTCCCCAGCCCCAGGAAAATCACGCCGCCAAAGATGCGCCTCCGTCCTCTCGATCGAAGTAACTCTTTGTTAAGCCAATTTGTTCTGAAGCACTTTCGACGCGCACCACCTGGTGACGAAATGCATCTGCATTTGCCAGATTGTTGCAATACCAGGTCAGGTGCTTGCGAGCCACTCGAACTCCGATCAGTTCCCCATAGAACCGGTGTAGATCGTTCAAGTGGTCGAGCATAATATCACGCAATTCATATTTATCCAGTTGCGGTTTTTCCGGATGCGCATTTAGAAGTTGTCCAAGTTCGCGAAAGAACCATGGCCGACCTTGTGCTCCGCGACCGATCATCAAGCCGTCGCAATTTGTTAGACGCAATACTTCAAGCGACTTCTGCACTGTAGTGATGTCGCCATTGGCAATTACGGGTATTGCAACCGACGCTTTGACGCGCGCGATCGTGTCGTATTCGGCTGCTCCCTTGTAGCGGCATGCGCGCGTGCGGCCGTGTACAGCGATTGCTACGACGCCTGAATCCTCCGCAATACGGGCAATTTCGACGGCGTTGCGATGATCCGGGTCCCAACCGGTGCGGATTTTGACCGTAACGGGCACCGAAACGGCATTGACCACATTGGTAAGAATTTCGGCAACGAGTTTCGTATCCTGGAGCAATGCCGAGCCGGCAAACTTGTTGCAGACTTTCTTGGCTGGGCAGCCCATATTGATATCGATAATCTGCGCGCCGCGATCGACGCACGCGCTGGCTGCTGAGGCCAGCTGCCCCGGTTCGGATCCCGCAATCTGGACGGCGACGGGTTCGGCATCCAGGTCGAGATCAAGGCGAAACCGGGATTTGGGGGTTTGCCAGAGGCTCGTATCGGCCGTGGTCATTTCCGAGGTGGTCATACCAGCGCCGAAACGCCGGCAAAGACGTCGAAAGGGGGCGTCCGTGACGCCAGCCATGGGTGCCAGGACGAACGGATTGGCGAGGATGTAAGGGCCGATCTGTAAGGGTCTGAGTGTCACTTGAAGTCGTCGATCGCGCAGCGCAGCTGCCCATCCGACAAACGGTAACAGACATTAAGTTTGAATCCAGTGGCGCTTTCAGTCGCTGAATCGACGGTGATAACCGCGTTAAAGGTATTGCCGGGCGGCACGAGCTTGCGCGGATCGAGATCGGTTGGCAGGTATTCCGCGGGGTCGAGTACACGACTGCCAATGGTTTCCTCAAAACGATCGGTCAGAGATATGCCGATCAGGGGGTAGGGCAGCGGACCGTCTGATTTGTTGCCAAGCCGCGAGTAGATCGTCAGGTCTCCCTCGTCACCTTCGGCGTTGCCCTTGGTTGCTTCGAATCGCCATCCCGTGATGTCCCACGCCGGCTGCACGGGTTTCCCGAGGGCGCGATAGACCTGTCCAATAGTGTTACTGAACGCCGGCAGGGTGGCGAGCGTTTCGCGGTACTGATGCGCGGCCTGTACAAGCAATGCCAGCACCAGAACAACCACACCGGCGACCAGTCCCCAGCGCGTCCCGCTACGTTGTTGATTTTCTTCCGCCTCTTTGGCGCGCGCGATTTTCGCCAATTTTGCTGCGGCCGCCGCGTCCGCCTTGAGCTTCTTCGTGTCAAAGGCCGAACGAACGAATTCGCCTTCCATAATGATGGTTTCAAACCCCGGTTGTTCGGCAGCTTCGCTGTCGTCGTCACCAAATGCGAAATCGGTATCGAAGGAATCGTCTGCCCCCGCATCTATTCCGGCTTTCTTGTCCCCTATAACAATCGTGGAAGCAAAACCGTCTTCGTCTTCAACGGCGAACGACATGAGATCCTGATCGATCATCATATTGACGGTGTGCTCTTCTTCCGTCATCGGGGGTAGATTGAAGGACTCCGGGGAATCCTCCGAATCGTCCGCGCTTTCGGCTATTGCCAACTCGTCTTCGATCTCATGCCTGGCGACGATTGGTTCCTCGATGAGCTCACTTGGTTCATCGATCAAATCCAGTTGCTCGATCTCCCTGTCGAATTCCTCGTCCCTGGAATCGGTGGGCTCGAAAGAATAGGCTTCCTGCTCGTCGCTCGTATCGAGCGCCGGCTCGAAGTCGAGTGCGTCTTCGAGAACGAGATCTGGCTTGTCGTCAGTGGCTGCTGCAAAATCCGGATCGAAATCGTCATCCTGCGCATCCTCGATAAGGCCGTCGAGGTTCAGATCAAGCTCGTCATCGCGTTCACGCTCACTTTCGAGCCCATCGTCAGCTTCGATGTCGTCGATACCGCTTAGTTCGATGCCCATAGCTTCCGCCTGCAGCGCGAACTGTGCGTCCATATCCAGCGGCAGATCATTGCCTGCGTTGCTCGTGTCGGTCGCTGCCGGCACATCGATCGGCGTTGCGAGGTCCAGGGCCAGATCCTGAAATTCGCCAAGTATGTCGGTCCATTCGTCCGGCTCACTGAGTGCGAAGTCTGCCGATACATCTGCAGTGCGTTCTTCGAAGTCATCCGCGGCGTTGTGTTTCGGGGCCGGCTCCGGCTGCGAAACATACGAAGAAGCAGCCTCAAGGTCGAAGTCATCTGGCAGCGGCGTGTTGTCGTCGAAGCGTAATTCGTCAACCGGGTCTTTTGCGGTTTCGTTCGCCGCCGCGGCAAATATTTCCGGCGCATCAACGACTTCGGGTGTCGCTGTCAGGAATTCATCGATCGGGGTTTCGGTATCGTCGAGATATTCGTCGACGTTCGTGATGCCCGAATCGAAATTGTCGCCGGCATCATCGTCGTCGGCAGCGGGCGCCGCCGCATCTTCCTCATCGAGCACTCGCCATTCAACGCCCGTATCTTCGATACGAATATTGGAACCGGCGAGTTCGTCCAGGGTCTTGAGCAGGGCAGCGCTTTGTTCGGCCGAAATCGACTTCGGAAGACCGTCATCCGTGTCAATGATTTCAGGTTTCAATTCGGGAAGAGCTGCGCTGACTTGCTGAGCCCTGGGTTGCTTCGGCATTTGCTCGGACAGGTAGGCCAGGGCGTTGAATGCATGACCACAGCTGCCACAGCGAACCATGCCGGCGGCCTGTTTAAGGACCTCAGCCGTTACTCTGAATGCAATTTCGCAATCTGGACACTGGGTATACATCGAACTTTAATTACGGGACGCGCTCAACCGCTAGTCCGCTCTCCGTTTGCCACTCAATCTCGACCATATCTGGCCGTCCTGTTCCCGGAACACCGGATCGTCAAAGTCAATCCAGGGCTCATAGGCTGCCATAACTTCGTCCGCTTGTTCACATAATATGCCGGACAGAGCAAGCATACCGTGACCTCTGAGCGTTGATGTGATGGATTCGGCAAACTGGACAAGTGGCGCGGCGAGGATATTGGCGACAATCAGGTCAAAATGGCCCCGGATCTCGTCCGCCGACGACAAAATCTCGATATTTTGGGCAACATCATTGTCGATGGCGTTTTGGCGCGTCGCGAGGCAGGCCTGCGGGTCTATGTCCATGGCGACAGCCCGGGCACAGCCGAGCTTCAGGGCGGCGATCGAGAGTATGCCGGACCCGCAGCCGTAATCGAGGATCGTTTTGCCCTCGAGCGACAGCCCGTCCAGCCACTCAAGGCAAAGTGCCGTCGTGGCGTGCGTTCCGGTACCGAAAGCGAGACCCGGGTCGAGGTAGACCACCGCAGCACGCACCCCAAAGGGGTCAGAGCCCTTTTGCCCCGTGTTCGTCCCAAAGGGCTCTGACCCCTTTGGGGAGATCCACAGTTTTTGGCCGAACTGCATGGGCCCGAAGTCCTTGAGCCACTCGCGCTCCCAGTCCCGGTCCTCGAGATCTTCGATGCGGTGCCACGGTAATTCAGCAAGGCCCAGCTCGTCCTGCAAAGCGTTGCGCAGCCCCTCGAGGTCAGCCTCGGGCGAAAACAGGCCCGTAATGCGGGTATCGGTCCACAACGGCGTTTCGCCGGGACCGGGTTCGAGTACCGGGCGGTCGCCCGCGTCGGTGAGCGTCAGCGAACTGGCGCCGAACCGGGAGAAGATAGCTTCGACAGCCGAAGGATCCAGTGCGTCGAGATTCAAAACAAACTGACGCCATGCCACCGTCATGTACTCCGGGTCAAGTCAGGCCGAGACGTTTCTCGAGATAGTGAATGTCCGTCCCACCCGCCTGGAATGCCGAGTGCTGGAAGATTTCCTGGTGCAGCGGAATGTTGGTCTTGATTCCCTCGATCACCATTTCAGCCAGTGCAGTCTTCATGCGACCAAACGCTGCTGATCGAGACTCACCGTGTGCGATGAGCTTGCCGATCATGGAGTCGTAATACGGTGGCACCCTGTAGCCGCTGTAGATGTGGCTCTCGACGCGAATGCCGGGTCCGCCCGGCGGGTGCCAAAGCGTGATGAGACCAGGCGATGGCATGAAAGTTTTCGGATCTTCGGCGTTGATGCGGCATTCGATCGCGTGGCCCTGAATCTTGACGTCCTTCTGCGTGTACCTGAGCTTTTCGCCACTGGCGATGCGCAGTTGTTCACGCACGATGTCGATGCCCGTAATCATCTCGGTGACGGGGTGCTCCACCTGCAGTCGCGTGTTCATTTCAATGAAATAAAACTCGCCGTTTTCGTACAGGAACTCGAAGGTACCTGCGCTGCGATAACCCATGTCCTTGCAGGCCTGGACGCAACGTTCACCGATGCGATTGCGCTGCTCCTCCGTAATGCCTGGCGCCGGCGCCTCCTCGATGACCTTCTGATGTCGCCGCTGCATGGAGCAATCCCGCTCGCCGAGGTGAATGGCGTTGCCGTGCGAGTCGGCCAGCACCTGGAACTCGACGTGCCGCGGCGTTTCGAGAAATTTCTCCATGTATACAACATCGTTGTTGAACGCGGCGCGTGCTTCCGACTTCGTCAGCGTAATTGCTGCCAGCAAGGATGCTTCAGCGTGGACGACCCGCATGCCGCGCCCGCCACCGCCACCGGAGGCCTTGATAATAATCGGATAACCGATAGATCTCGCCATACGCAGGTTTTCGTCCGCATCATCGCCCAGCGGCCCATCCGATCCCGGCACGCAAGGGACACCGGCTTTTTTCATCGCGGCAATCGCCGATACCTTGTCTCCCATCAATCGGATGGCGCTAGCCTTGGGTCCGATGAAGGTGAAGCCACTGGATTCCACGCGCTCGGCAAAATCCGCGTTTTCGGACAGGAAGCCATAGCCAGGGTGAATACCGGTCGCGTCGGTGACCTCCGCGGCGCTGATAATGGCAGGCATATTCAGGTAACTGAGGGTCGACTGCGGCGGACCGATACAAACCGTTTCGTCCGCGAGAAGTACGTGCTTGAGGTTGTTGTCAGCCGTGGAGTGCACGGCAACTGTCTTGATGCCCATCTCGCGGCACGCGCGCAGGATACGCAGAGCGATTTCGCCGCGATTGGCTATTACGATTTTTTCGAGCATGTCGGCGCGCTCGCTTAGGAGTTATTTCGTTGATCAATCACGATCATCGTCTGACCGTATTCGACGGGTTCGCCGTTCTGCAGGCGAATCGATTTGATTACACCGGACACTTCCGCTTCGATCTGGTTCATCATCTTCATAGCCTCAATGATGCACAGCGTGTCGCCTTCATTGACCCGATCGCCAACCTGCACGTACGGCGCTGCCCCGGGGGACGAAGCAGCGTAAAAAGTGCCGACCATGGGTGCCATCACTTCGAAACCCGTTTCCTCGGGTTCCGCATGCACTACCGGCGCAGCAGCACTTGCCGCTGTAGCGGCGGGAGCGGGTGCCGACATTTGCACAGGCGCTGCGGCCATCGTCGCTCCGGTCCCGTAGCGACTGATGCGTACGGACTCCTCGCCCTCAGTAATTTCGATCTCGGCGATGCCGGATTCGTCCAATAACTCAATGAGCTTTTTTACTTTTCTTATGTCCATTATTTTTGTCCTCAGCTTGAACTGACATGTCGGGCGGCGGCGTGCAGGGCGAGTTCATACCCGTATGCACCGAAACCAAACAGGCAGCTGCTTGCGATGTCACTGAAATAGCTTTTATGCCGAAAATCCTCTCGGGCAAAAGTGTTGCTCAAATGCACTTCGATGAAAGGGATCTGAACTGCCAGCAGGGCGTCGCGCAACGCGACACTCGTGTGCGTGAAAGCACCTGGGTTCAGAATGATAAATTTGACGTTGTCGGTGGCGGCTCGCTGGATGCGGTTGATCAACTCGTGCTCGGCATTGCTTTGATAGCAAGCGAGTTCGTGCCCCAGCTTCGCAGCGAGTTCAGTGCTGTGCTGCTCAATGTCGGCGAGTGTAGTGGTGCCGTAAACCTCAGGTTCGCGGGACCCCAGAAGGTTCAAATTCGGACCATTGACAAGCAATAGTGAGGGCATTTCGAGGGGTTCGCAGCGTGTTAGCCGAAGATGGCAGCAATTCTAACCGTTTCGCCACAATTTGCTACAACTTTCTCTGCGGCCCGCCTCCCCCAAAGGGGTCAGAGCCCTTTGCACTGCTTTAGCCCAAAAGGGCTCTGACCCCTTTGGGGGGGGGCGGGCTCAGGTTAGAGCTTTTTCAGTGCGGCGCGGGCGTCGTCTTTCGAGATTTCCGCTCGATCGAGGCGCGTCATGACCTCGACAATGGTATCAAGGTGCGACCGGTGCAGCTCGCCGATGTAGGCACCGACGAGTTCGCCATCCGACGCGACGAACATCGTGAATGGTAGCCCTACGAATTCGATTCCCGAGGATTCGGCGACAGCCATCGCGTCCTGCTCCCCAATCAGTATCGGGTAATTGAACTGTGCGGCTTCAGCATAGTTAGCAACGGGTTCGGCAAAGTCGACTGCAATACCAATGACCTGGAATCCGTTATCGCGCTGCTCATCCTGGAATGTTTTCAGAAGCGGAATCTCGCGGCGGCATGGCGCACACCAGGTCGCCCAGAAATTCAGGATGCGGTTTTTCCCGCTCCACTCGGCAAGCTCGTGTGGAGTTCCCGTCACATCCGGCAAAGTGAATGCGGGATGAGTGACAGCTTCGAGTGTTCTCACGGGTTCAGCGTGCTGCACTGGCGGAGACTGGACCGGTATACGGGCCGCGTAAAAGAGTGCGCCTGCCATCAAGGCGACCAGCGCCGATGCGAAGACCAGAAATACTCGTGACACCTGGAAACCTGCTAGTTGCCTGTTCGAGCCGACATGCTATCCGATACAGACAAGGCTTGCCTGACATGTTCGGCGAAGTCCGGTGCTTTCATATAGCCGACAACTTCATAGCCGTGCCGCTGTTCGCCATCAGGTCCGAAGAAAATGATCGTTGGCGGTCCAAATACCCCAAAGCGGTCCAGCAAGGCTTTGTCGGCAGCGTCGTTCGCGGTGACATCGGCCTGCAACCAGACGGTAGTCGAAAGCGCCGCCTGCACGTCTTTGTCGACAAAGGTATAAGCCTCCATTTCCTTGCACGACACACACCAGTCCGCGTAAAAATCGAGCATGGCACTCTTGCCGTTTTGCGTCGCCGCCGCGATCTCACGGTCGAGGTCGTCCACTGACTTGATGCGCTGAAAAGGCAATTCGTGTTCAGCTTCGACGACAGCCGAGCCGCCGCCGAGATTGACGCTTGCCAGGGGTTGCAGCGGATTGCTGCCACCCGTCATCGCGCCGAGCAACAGGATGACGCCATAAATTATGGCCAGGAATCCAAAGCCCTTGCCGAATTTCTGTCGACCGGTAGCCTCGACGCCCAGCGTGGTCAGACCGCCCATGAAGACGCCAGCCATGAATATGAGCACGGCCCAGAACAGCATCGTTACCGTGCCTGGCAGGATTCGCGACAGCATCCAGATTGCGAGCCCCAGCATCATGAATCCAAAAGCGTTCTTGACCGCGATCATCCAGCCGCCTGCTTTTGGCAGCAATTTTCCTTGCGCGGCGCCGACGACCAGTAGTGGCGCACCCATGCCGAGACTCATCGCGAACAGTGCGCTGCCACCCCGCAACATGTCGCCGGTCTGTGCAATGACAGTAAGCGCAGCGATCAGTGCGGGCGCGACACAGGCAGTCACGATCAGGGAGGACAATGCGCCCATAACAAACGCGCCGATTACCGTGCCGCTTTTCTGGTTGCCGCTGACGCTGGATAACCTGCTCTGAATGCTGCTCGGCATCTGCAAGTCGTAAGCGCCAAACATGCCGAGCGCCAAAATCACGAACAAGCTTGCGAACAGAATGAGTATCCACGGCTGGTTGAACGTCGCCTGCAGTTGCAGACCGAGAGCGGCCGCCGCAATACCGGCCCCCGTATACACGATGGCCATACCCATTACGTAGCTCAATGCCAGCATAAAGCCGCGCATCGGGGTAACGTTGTCGCCCTCACCCGCAATGATGCCCGACAGAATCGGCACCATCGGCAGCACACAGGGCGTGAATGCGAGCCCGAGGCCTGCCAGGAAGAACAAGCCGGCGGCAACCCAGATGCTGGAGCCGGTGATGATCTGCGACAGCCGGGCCTGCTCAGAAACGGGCTGGCCGGGATCGGGGAGCTGGGAAAGGTCGGTCGTTGCAGTGGCTTCCGGCAAACTCACGGTCAGCGTCTTGCTTACGGGCAGATAGCAAATACCGTCCACCTTGCAGCCCTGGTAGTTCAGCTCAATATCGAGATCCATTGCTTCGGGTGTGGCTCGCGCGATGGCGACTTTGCCAAACACCTCATCGAAATAGACTTCCTGTTCGCCCAGCCATTCGTCCGTTTTCAATTTGCCTTTCGGCAGGTCGAGCTGTCCCGCTC
>Ga0224505_10001787_pt1 | contig 13193 bp, 12 predicted proteins | sample SF_Jan12_sed_USG_FD_169102 | JGI IMG/M metagenome (GOLD analysis project Ga0224505, IMG submission 169102) | Sediment microbial communities from San Francisco Bay, California, United States - SF_Jan12_sed_USGS_4_1 | ecosystem: Environmental > Aquatic > Marine > Sediment | place: USA: California...
TCATGGAGGAGGTGCCAAGCCCTGGGCGGCGGCCGGCAGACGCGCTTGGGATTCCTCGGTCCTCGTGGAACCTGTGACGTCGTTGCCGTGTGCTGTGATGCCCGCCGCGAGCGAGCCGTCGAGTAGCCTCGGTGTGAGCTCCTCCCCGGGCACCGGCCTGCTGAACAGGAAGCCCTGAACGACGTCGCAGCCTAGTCGACGGAGCGCTTCGAGTTCCCGCGGCTGTTCAACACCCTCGGCTACCACACGCAAGCCGAGCCCGTGCGCCAAAGCGATCGTGTAGTGGACGATCAGAGAGTCCGAGTCATCAGCCAGCATCTTCGATACGAACGAACGGTCGATCTTCAGCTCATCGACCGGAAGATCGCGCAGATACGCCAGCGACGAGTAGCCGGATCCGAAGTCATCGATCGAAATGGCCGCACCGACTTCGCGCAGCGAGGTGGCATTGCTGATAGCCCTCTCAGGATCCGATACGAAGGCGCTCTCCGTGAGCTCGAGAGTCAGAACCGATGCCGGAAGGTCCCACTTGCGAAGCAGAGTCGAAATCTGAGATGGGAAACGGATGTCGACAAGGCTGCGTTCGGGGATGTTCACGGACACGCCGACATCGAGTCCGTCGTCATGCCAGGCTCGCACCTGTTCCAGTGCCAGGTCGAGGACGAGCGAGGTCAGCGTGTCGATCATCCCGGTCTCTTCGGCAAGAGGCACAAACTCGGCGGGCGGGATCAGCCCCAGTTCGGGGTGGCACCATCGGACCAGCGCCTCCACTCCCGTGGTGCGCGTCTCGGCGAGGTCGACCTTGGGCTGGTAGTGCAACATGAGCTGTCGCTGTTCGATCGCCCGGGGCAAGTCGGCGAGGAGCCCAAGGCGTTCTCTACTGAACGGATCCCGGGTCGGCGAGTACACCGTATAGAGAACTTTCCGCGCCTTCGCCTCGTACATGGCGACGTCTGCATGCTGGACGAGGTCGGCGAAATCTTCTCCATGGTGCGGGTAGATCGCTATCCCAACGCTCGCCGAGATCCGGACAGGGATGTTCACCGACAAGATCGGCTCCTCCAACGCTGAGGCCAGGCTCTCGGCTGCCCTGATGGCACCCACCTGGTCCGCGTTGTGCATCAGCACACCGAACTCGTCACCGCCCAGCCGTGCGATGGTGTCGCTTTCCCGCAGCGACTGGACCAGTCGCTGTCCAACGGCCTGTAGCAACTGGTCGCCGTGCGCATGACCGAGCGTGTCGTTCACCTCCTTGAAACCGTCGAGGTCGATCAGAAGCACCGCGGCCGTTGAGCCATCCCGACGGCAACGGAGCAGCCCCTGATCCACTCGATCGGCGAAGAGCACGCGGTTCGGGAGCCCGGTGAGGGGGTCCGTCGTAGCGGCCAGCCGCAGGTCGCGCCGGCGACCACGCGCGCCCGCAACTGCCAGCAGCATCAGCATGAATGATCCGGAGATCATGAGGATGATGCCTGCGTTCAGCCCCTCGATCGGAGAGGCAACTACCGGAAGAGAGGGAACCACGACGATCCAGTCGTTCACGTTGTGGGCCGAGCCCGAGACCCGAGCATAGGCTACGCGGTGACCCCCGACGCTCGCGATACCGTCTGCGAACCGTGCGTCTGCCAAGGCGCGGAAGGTTTCGTTCTCCGGGCTTCCGAGGGGCTCGCCCGCTTCCTGCGGCGAACGGCTGTCGATGACCACCAAGCCGGTTGAGCGGTCAACAACGATGATGGGCTGGTCGCCGGCTCGCTTCGCTGCCTCAGCGCGAAAGCTCTCGATGGTCACCTCGAAGTGCACGATCGCGCGTTTCGCCCCGTCGACCGATGGCATGAGGGTTGAGTTCGAGATCACCCATTCGCCCGTGTCCGGCGAGACGTACGGCTCAGCGTGGTAGACCTCGCCGAAATCGAGATCGAATGTTGGTGCGAAGAAGGGATTCGCTGACTCATCCGGGGAGAGATCGCCCCGTTTGGCGATCTGACCGCGCACCGTTCGCGAGATCTCGCGCCCGCTTCGGTCGATGAGGCAAGCCTCCCCGATGCTGCCCCGATATAGCTTGTTCAGGTGCGCGAGCGCGCGGCTCGCAGCGGTCCACGCCCCGCTCCCAGATCCGATCGCTTCAGCCGGGTTCGATGCACCGTCGGCATAGAGGTTGCGGAATGCGTCGTTGCGGGCAAGCACGAGATTGATCGACCGAGCCCGTTCGAAGTAGGCGGCGAGGCTGAGGGCCTCCTGTCTGGCCGTTGCCGTGATCTGCTGGTCCAGCTGATCTTGCGCATGAGCCGACGCGTTTCCCAATGCCGACAGCGTGCCGAGCACGAGCAGTCCTACGCAACCGATCACCGGGAGGATTCGAACGAGGGACCGTCGACTGACCATCAGGTTCATATCGGCTGGTCCGGGGTCGTCTTGAGCCCCAAGGGCATGCGTCGTTCGTGTGCCCGTGGCCGCTCATGTGGTCTCCGCCCGGAACAGCTGCCACGTGCCCGGGACACCCTTGAGCTCGTGCTCGCCGGCATCTTCGAACGTGAGGTCGCCGCCGCGACAGAGCACCCGCACCGCTTCGGACGCGAAGACCTGGTCCGCTCCGGCGGCGGCCATGATCCGCGCGGCCTCGTGGACGGTGACCCCCCGAACGTCCTCGCCCGCCAGCTCGACCTCACCGACGCGGCTCCCCACCGACCTGCCCACCCATGTTCGCATCCCCGACCACTCGATCGACACGAACGGCTCGTCGCCGACCGTGTAGCCATCGTGACCCGGCGGGATGTCGTACAGCTCACCTGGGCCGATCTCGCAGACGGTGCCGTCTTCGAGCTTCACACCGAGGATGCCCGACAGCGCGTATCCCATGTGGCGGGCTTGGCACAGCTCGCCGCCGACCAGGTCCTCGAAGTGCTCGGACCAGCGCCAGCCCACGGACTGCGTGCTCCTCGACAGGGTGAGGCCGCCCATCGTGATCAGCTCTTCGGTGGCGCCCGCCAGCTCGACGACCTCGTCCGGCTCATCGAAGTTGCGGCTGTCACCGTCATGACCCCACCACCGGTAGAGGCGCCAGCGGTCGGGCACGCCCTTCAGCTCGTGCTCGCCGCCGTCCTCGAGGTCGAGGCCGCTGCCGGCGACGAGGTCCCGAACGGTCTGCCAGACCCGGACCTCCGACGGGCCGGCCGCCGCGGATCACGGACTCGCCACGCCCGCTGGCGACGCCTGGCCACCCCGCGCAGCATCGTGCCGCTCTGCTCATGGGGGAGGCTCTCCGGCAGCACGACGGAATGCGTGGTCGCCGGCGCCGAACCCGAGTTCCCGGTACGCGTCGAACCGCTCCTCGGTGAACAACTGGTTCGCCGTGCCCAGCGTCGGAAACGTCTCGTCCTTCTCCCCGTACGCCTTTACGTCCCATGTCGCGTCGGGAGTCACGACCGCCTTCGTGTAGATGATCCGCCCGGGCATGCGCCGCATGTTCGCGTCGGGCGGATACTCGAACGAGCCGACCTCGACATCGGTCGTCGACCATGGTTGGCCACGAACGGGCTGTTCGTCGGCAGTCGCTCGCAACGCCGTGGGGTCCAGTCGGATCTCGACCCCCAGCTCGCTCCTCGCGATGGCCACGGCCTCGCCGAGGGTGAAGAACGTGTCGACCTGATCGCCGCTGGCGTCGAAGCAATAGATCTCCGTGCAGCCGCGCCGAAGCAACTCCACGAGCCCGAGGTTCTCAACATGCCCTCCGTCGGTCACGTAGAGGAATCGGTCGCCCTTCCGGTGCATACCGAAGGCCTCCTTGGCGAGGTAGTTCGCACGAGCACGATCGCGGAAGCGAAGAGGCTCGGTCCCGGGCAGTTCGTCGTCAACTGCACGGAGCTGACTCACGTAGCGTGGGTTCGGGAGCCACACGCCGAGCCGGGCGTTCGTCAGCGTGAGCAGAGCGCGCACCGCTGGACGGGACATCTTCCCCATCGCCGGGGAGACGGCCGCGCCGGAGATCGCGACCGACGCCGGCAGGGTGATGTCGCGGGCCCGCTGCCGGACGAGCGATGCTTCCATGTCCCGCGTTTGGATCCATCCCACCTCGCGCCCACCGATCTCTCGAGGACCGAACGTGAATGGGAGCGCGGCGCGGCCGGTCGGCGCTCCCCCCAGCTCCGTCACGTTCGCCGCGGCGCAGATGACGATCTCGGGCATCGCGCGGCATTCGTGCGGGCAGCCCAAGTCGGTACACCTGTGTGGCCGGGAATCGTCGCAGGCGTGCTCAGGCTGCGTGCACCCGGCATGGGAGTCGTACCGCGACAGCGCCTGCAACACGTCGTACGGCACCTGGTCGACGCCGGAGGCCGTGCGCCGAACAGCGAACGCAACGGACAGCCTCCGCTTGTAGAACGGATGCATCGACCATGCCGTCTGATCTCCCCACGCGTAGACGATCGCGAAGAGGGCCATCGCCAGGAGCCACCACACCCACTGCGGCCATAGATCCTGGCCGTTGAGAACCAACGGTCCTCGCACGCCGGACCGCGCAGCCGCGACGACCATCAGTCCGCCCGTAACGATGAGCGTCAACGGGAAGAGGACCGCGGCGACGGCCATGGCGATCTTGGCGGAACGCCTCGTCACGATCCGAGCGACGGCGGCCCCCAGCGCGCCGACACCCAGCAGGTTGGCGAGCCACACGTAGTTCGGGGTCGCCTCGCCAGGTGACTTCAAACGCGGCAACCACTCGAACAACGCACGCACCGCCTTCGGGACGTTGATGCCGACCCACGGCAACAGGATCAGCGTCGTGAACATCACGATCGAGAGCATCGCGAGGACGGCCGCCACCCCGATGGTGACCCGGAACCTGAACAACGATGTCCATCTCCGCCCGATGGCAGCGAGTCCGATCACAGCTCCGAGCGTCACGGGCCACAGCACCGCCAGCCAGAGGGCGGCGGTGACATGCAGCCGACCGATCTCGCCGCACTCGAGGGCGACCGTCCGAACGTTGTCGGGGCCGCAGAAGAACTCCCCGTGCACGGTCGGGATCCGGAGCATCCAGCCGAGCGGGCGCGTGACAATGAACAACGCCAGGAGCCCGAACACGACATTGATGGCAAGCCCGCCCAGCAACCGGATGACGAGCAGGAGCTTGCTCATGCCCGACGGCGCGATGTACGACGTATTCCGACGGAGGTAGGCAACCTCGGGCGTTCCTGGCTCGAAGGCGCCGCGACCCTGCTCGTAGAACGAACCTCGGCCTCCCCGAGCTGTCTCACGCTGGATCGCCACCAGCGCCGACGCGATGTACGACCCTCCCGAGACCGCCGAGATGTACCGGGCGCGGCGTACGACCGAGTGCTCCGTAAGCGCTTGCAACGCACCGAGGTTGAACGACGCCGATCTGATACCGCCACCGGAGCAACAGATGCCCACACGGCCAGGCGTCGGCACCCAGTCCCTCTCGCGCCACGACGGGATCGAGCCGATCTCGGGTGGATCCCCCAGGTCGGCGATCGCTGACGGGGGAGTCTGCGCGATCAGCGACGGCGACCACCGTCGTTGCTTCGCCCCTCGCCGCTTCAGCTCGGCGGCGCCCGCCGTCGTCCAGGCGCGGAACGCGAACGCCACGAGGGCGTACGGGAGCACGGCACCCAAGATGAAGAACTTCGGCCATGCGACGGCGGCGGTGACGAGCGACCACGGTTCGAAGTCGGCCTGGAGCATCTTCCAGAGCCCGGCGTTCTCCACGGCATCCAGGATCGCCGCCGTTCCGAGCGCGGCGATGGCACCCAAACGGACTTCGAGACGTCCCCCGAGCAAGCGCTCCCCTCCCCAGAGGCAGGCTGCTGCCCCGCCCACCAGGTAGGCGACGATGAGGCCCGTGTCGAGGAGGATCGCCCGCCGAACGTCGTCCCGCATCCCGGATCTGCCGATGCGGTCGACGAGAAGACGCGCCGTGCCCGCGTCGCCGGCGAACGTCAGATCGAGGAGGCCTCGGCGTGGCAGGTCGATGGTCACGATGGCGAAGAGCAGCGCGAGGCTTGCCAGCAGCCCGACGAAGGCGACCACGCCGGTGATGGGGCTCGAACCGACCCGCAGAGCGTAGGTCCGCCACCGACGCTCGCGCTTGGGATGACTGTCGTCGCGATGAGACTCGCTGCCCACGCTGAGCTCCTTGAGGCGGACGGGCAGGCGACCCGAAGGACACTCGGACTCTATTGGACTCGATCGGTGGGCGCCACGGCCACGGCCCGCACGATCTGCCACCGACCCACCCGAAGGGCACGCCTCATGCGTGCGTCGAACGCATGGCTGTCGACATCGCCTTCGCCCCTCACGGGATGACCCGATACAGGCGCCACATGTCCGGGACGCCCTTCAGCTCGTGCTCCCCGGCGTCTTCGAACGTGATCCCGGCGCCCTGGCACAACAGGCGCGTCGGCTCGGTGGTGAAGATCTCGTCGGCGCCGGCCGCGGCCATCACGCGGGCGGCCGCATGCACCGAGAGCCCTCGGAGATCGTCGCCTGCGCGCTCGACCTCACCGACGTGCACGCCGGAGCGGATGCGAAGGCTCTGCTGCGTGGCGAGCGCGCGGAGCGCGATCGCGCACCGTACCGCGGCCGCGGTCGCGTCGAACGCAGCGAGGAGACCGTCCCCCGTCGACGCGACCTGCCGACCTCCGAAGCGCTCGATCGCGTCACCGGCTTGGTGGTAATGCATCGACAGCACGTCGTGCCAGCGCACGTCCCCCAGGCGAGCTGCGGTCGCCGTCGAGTCGACGATGTCGGTGAACAGCAGCGATGTGAGCATCCTCTGCTTGCCCGAGCCATCGACCCACCTGCGCATGCCCGACCACTCGAGCATGACGCACGGGTCCTCACCGATCGTCCATCCCTCGTGCCCGGGAGGGATGTCGTACAGCTCGCCGGGACCCAGCTCGAACTCGGTGCCGTCGGAGAGCCGGATGGCCTGGTGGCCCTCCAAGCCGATGCCGACGTGATGCGCCTCGCACCAGTCGCCGCCCACGAGCGGCTGGAAGTCCTTCCGCCAATGCCAGCCCGGTGGCTGGACGCTGCGCGACACGGTCAAGCCACCGATCGAGATCAACTCCTCGGTCACGCCGCCGAACTCGACGACCTCGTCAGACTCGGTCCAACGCCGAACGTGATCCATCGCAGGAGTGTCGCGCTCCGAGGCGCACGGGCGCAACCGCTCCGCGACTACACCGAAGAGCTCGGGCCTCGAGTCATCCTCGACGGGCTCCGAGCGATACCGCAGGACGATCCGCTCCCGGAAGCGATCAGCGTCGGTCGACCGCCAGCGCGTCGATCTGTCCGGTCAGGAACCGCCGGTCCGGGTCTGACGTGGCGAGCTGGACGGCTCGCTCGAACGCCGCGAGCGCGTCGTCGGGTCGTTCCAGCTCTCGCAACATCGTGCCGCGGGCCGCGTGCAGCAGGTGAGAGGTCTCCAAACCCGGAGGGATCGCGTCGACGGCGGCGAGCCCCTCGGCGGGCCCCAACACCTCGGCGAGGGCGATCGCGCGGTTCAGCGCGACGACGGGCGTCGGCGAGAGCGCGAGCAGCTGGTCGTACAGGGCGACGATCTGGGGCCAGTCGGTCGCTTCGAACGTCGCCGCGGCGGCGTGCACGGCCTGGATCGCGGCCTGCAGCTGGTAGGGGCCGGGCCTCCCCCGGCGGATGCATGCGCGCACGATCGCGTGGCCCTCCGCGATCATCTCGCGGTCCCACGCCGTGCGGTCCTGGTCCTGCAGCAGCACGAGGTCGCCGTCGACGCAGCGAGCGGGGGCCCGCGACTCGCTCAAGAGCAGCAGCGCGAGCAACCCCGCGGCTTCGGGCTCGTCCGGCAGGAGGTCGACGAGCTCCCGGGTGAGCCGGATCGCCTCCGTCCGCAGCGGCTCGCCGGCCTCGCCGTCGAGGCCGGAGGTGTAGATCAGAGACAGGACCGAGAGCACCGACCGCAGTCGGGCCGGCAGGTCCGCCTCCTCGGGTACCCGGTAGGGGATCTTCGCGGCCTTGATCTTGTACTTGGCCCTGACCAGCCGCTTCGCCATCGCGGCCTCGCTGACGAAGAACAGACGCGCGACCTCCTCCACGCTGAGCCCCCCGAGCAGCCGGAGCGTGAGCGCCACGTGGTGCTCCCTCCGCAGGGAGGGGTGGCAGCACGTGAAGATCAGCCGGAGGCGGTCGTCCCGCACCGGGCCGGGCTCGTCGACCGGAGATCGGTCGAGCCCCGCGACCGTGGCGATCCCGGCTTCCTCCTGCAGGTGCCGACCGCGAGCCGAACGACGGATCACGTCGATCGCCCGACGCTTCGCGGTCGTGACGATCCAGCCGGCGGGGTTCGCCGGGATGCCGTCGGTCGGCCATCGATCTGTCGCAACCACGAACGCTTCCTGCACGGCGTCCTCGGCCAGGGTAATGTCACCCACAGTGCGGATCAGGGTGGCCACCGCCTCGCCGTACGCCTCGCGGAAGACCCGCTCGACGGCACCCGCGTCGGCGGTGGCGAGATGGTTCACGCGTGAACGCGTCCGGTCGCGCGGAACGGGCGGACCTCGATCGGGTGGCCGATCGCCCCCACGACCTTGCTCCCCCATGCCAGGGCGCCGTCGAGATCCTCGGCCTCGATGATGTAGAACCCGGCGATGTGCTCGCGGGCCTCGACGAACGGGCCGTCGGTCATGATCGGATCGGCATCGCCTCCACGCACGACGGTCGCCGCGTCGGGACCGTGGAGCGCGCCCCCGAACAAGAACGCGCCCTCCGCGTCCATCTCGGCCTCCAAGGCGGCGACACGTTCCATGAACGCCTGCATCTCTTCGGGCGTCGGCGGCGGACCACCGTCGCCTTCCGACGTGTAGGTGGACAGCAGGTACTGAGCCATGTGAGCTCCTTCGCTCGGGGCGGCCCTCGCCGCGCTCACCCGGTCAACGAACGGGAGCGGTCCACGAGGACACCGCGAGGATATCCGAGGCACATATCCGAGCGACATGTCTCGGCCGACCCGTACCGATCCTGCACGATCGTCTCGACCCTGGTCCCTTGGTCAGGCGGTCACCGTGATCGCGACCTTGCCGCGAGCGCGCCCGTCCGCGACGTAGCTGATCGCGTCGGGTGCCTCGATCAACGGGAAGGTCCGGTCGAGGGCCGGTGTGACGTCGCCCGCCTCGATGAGCTCGCGCAGCACGTCGAAGTCCTCACCGCGCTCCTTCGACGCCAGCATCGTGAGGCGCTGCGGAACGAACATCGACACGAGGCCCGCCCGCAGGTTGCGATCGAAGCCGCCGAGCCAGGCCCCTCCGCCCTCGCCGCCGACGACCACGAGCGTCCCCTTGCGGGTGAGGGCCCGGCGCAGGTGCGAGAGCGCGCGGCGTCCGCCGGCATCGATGATGAGGTCCCAGTGGCGTGTGCCGTCGGCGAAGTCCTCGCGCGTGTAGTCGATCACGTCGTCGGCGCCGAGCGACCGCACGAGGTCCATCTTGGCCGTGCTGGACACGCCGGTGACCTCGGCGCCGAACGCCTTCGCGAGCTGTACGGCGAACGAGCCCACACCACCCGAGGCTCCGACGATCAGGACCTTCTGCCCCGGCTGCACGTTGCCCTTGCGCAGGGCCTGCAGCGCGGTGCCGCCGGAGATCGGCACGACGGCGGCCTGTTCGAACGTGAGGTTCTTCGGCTTCAGCGCCAGTTGCTCCTCGGGCGCCGACGCGTACTCCGCGAACGCCCCGTCGGCGGTGCCGAACACCTCGTCGCCGGGCTTGAACCGGGTCACGCCCGTGCCGATCGACTCCACGACCCCGGCGATTTCACGGCCGGGCCCGGGCACCTTCGGCCCGCGCAGTCCGAAGCCGATGACGCGGATCAGGTACGGCTTGCCGGCCATGACGTGCCACGCGCCGATATCGACACCCGCCCCCTTGACCTGCACGAGCACGTCCTTCTCCCCGACCACCGGTTCGGCCACGTCCCTGAACTCGAGCACGTCGGTCGAGCCGTACCGGTCCTGCGTGATCGCTTTCATCGAAGATCCCTCCACGGTCGTTCGCGGTGCGTACCCTATGTGTACGCCGTACACTAACGTGGTGAGAGCGTACGTGTACGGCGTACACTTGTCAACCCGGAACCCGTTCGGGGGAGGTGAGCGGATGAGCACCGAGATCGAGGAGACCGGCGCGCTGGCGCGGGTGCCGCTGACCAGGGAGCGGGTGCTTCGCACCGCGGTCGACCTCGCCGATCGGGGAGGCATCGAATCCCTCAGCATGCGGAAGCTCGCGCAGGCCCTCGATGTCGTGCCGATGGCGCTCTACCGCCACGTGGCCCACAAAGAGGAACTGCTCGACGGCCTGGTCGACGTCGTCATCGGCGAGATCGACCCGGCTCGCACCGACACCGACTGGAAGACGGCGATGCGCGAACGGATCCTGTCGGCGCGCCGCGCCCTGCTCCGCCACCCCTGGGCGTCGAGAGTGATGGAATCCCGCACCGCCCCCACCCCCGTCGCGCTCGCGTACATGGACTCCATGATCGGCCTGCTCCGCACCGGGGGGTTCTCGCTCGAGCTCACCCATCACGTGCTGCACACGATGGGCAGCCGCACGTTCGGGTTCGCCCAGGAGCTGTTCAACGACTCCGGCGACAGCGACCCGGAGGCCGAGGCGCAGATGTGGGAAGCGATGGCCGGCACCTATCCGTACATCTACGAGATCTTCTCGACGATCTCCCACGACGACACATCGGTCGTCGGTGCCGGCTGCGACGATCAGTTCGAGTTCGAGTTCGCGCTCGACCTCATGCTCGACGGCATCGAACGGCTCAAGGACCGCTCGTGACCTGATGAGATACCCGGCCGCACCGACTGTCGTCGGTGCCCGACGATAGGGTCTGCAGCATGACGCCCGCACCGATCGTGCTCGTTCCCGGGTTCTGGCTCGACGCGTGGGCGTGGAACGAAGTGGCCGACGCGTTGCGCGCCGACGGCCACGACGTTACGGCGCTCACGCTCCCCGGGCTCGAGTCGGCCGAGGCCGACCGATCCGCGATCTCGCTCGACGACCACGTCGAGGCGATCTGCGACGCGGTCAGGGGGGCCGGAGCGCCCGTCGTGCTCGCCGTGCACAGCGGTGCGGGCCTGCCCGGCTACGTCGCGAGCGACCGCGTCGCCGAGCTGATCGCCCGCATGGTCTACGTCGACACGGGTCCGGGTACCGGTGCGCTCGACCCCGGCTTCCAGGCGGTCGAGAAACCGCTGCCGCCGCGGGAGGAGCTCGCGCAAGAGGAGAACCTCGACGGCATCAGCGAGGAGCAGCTCGACGTGTTCTGGCGGCGCGCGGTGCCAGAGCCGGGCGGCGCGATCCGCGATGCGCCGCAGTTCTCGAACGACGCCCGCCTCGATGTGCCGAGCACCGTGATCTGTACCGCGTTCACCTCCCAGCAGTACCAAGAGGCGCGGTGAAGGAAGGCCACGCGTGGCTCGCGGGGCTGGTCGAGCTGCGCACCGTCACCTACGTCGACATGCCGACGAGCCACTGGCCGATGTGGTCGCGCCCGCAGGATCTCACCCGCATCATCGGCGAGATCTCGACGGCCCATGGCGGCAGCGGTCCCCGGTCCGCCTGACGCGGGTCAAACCAAAAGGGCGGCGTCCCCACGCGTGCGTCATGCCAGCCGCATGATCCATACCGGCAACCCGGTTCCCTCATCGACCTGGCGGTCGTGTTCGACGAACCCGCGGCGCCAATAGAAGTCGATCACGGCATCCTCGTCGCTGCTGCGGTACGCGCGGACCGTGCCGGACCGAGGTGGGGGTCCCGCACGAGATCCCCCTTCGCTCCTCTTCATGTGTCGCTCACCCGAGCCCGGATCGGAAGCCCTGCCGCCACGAGGCGAACCGGAGCTGCCAGCCGAGCTCGCGCTTCGCCTTCGCGTTCGAGGCGCCGCGCACCTCGGTCATCATCGCGATGCCGGTCGCACCCACCACGACTCGTGCGAGCCACACCGGCACCCGACGCGGCGGCGGCGCGCCGATCGCGTCGGCGAGGTCGGGCACCCACGTCGCCACGGGCGCGGGCTCGTCGTCGGCGACGTTGTAGATGCCGGGATCGCCACCCTCGATCGCCGCGACCGTGGCGGCGGCTGCATCGTCGACGTGGATGAACGACCAGACCCCGCTCCCACGTCCGACGATCGGGAAACGGCGCTTCCGCACCATCTCGACGATCGAGCCACTCGTTCCGATCGACGTCCCGGGGCCGTAGAACATGCCGTAGCGAAGCGCCACCCCTTCGATATCGGGCGCGCCGGCGAGTGCGCGCTCGACGTGGAGGATGCCCTCGAGCGTCTCACGCACGCTGGCAGGCGGATCGGTCCCGATCTCGTCGTTCTCGGCCTTGACCGGGCCGCCGGCGCGCGCATAGACCCACATCGCGAAGCTCTGCGCGACGAAGCGGCGCACGCCCGCGCTGCGCGCCGCCTCGAGCAGGTGGTCGGTTCCCTCGGTCCGCAGCCGATTCGTCTCAGCGAACTGTCGGTCGAGCGTGCGGGGATCGATCGTATGGGGGATCGCGGTGAGCTGGTGCACCACGACCTCCGGCGCTGCGGCGGCGACCGCGTCCTTCACGCCGACTTCGTCAAGCGCATCGACGACGACTGGCTCGGCGCCGAGCTGCCGAAGCTGTTCCGCCTTCGCCGGCGTGCGCGTGACGCCGATCACCTGGTGCCCCTTCTGCACGAGCGCAGGGACCACGCGGATCCCGATCGCGCCGGTCGCGCCTGCGACGAATACCTTCATGGTCCGTCCCTCCTGGAGTCGTTCCGCCGATTCATCATCGTGCCCGCCTTGGGGTCCGTCGAGCAGGGCCTGAGTCTCCACGCGACGCTCGAGCGGACGTCTTCGGGCGATGCCAGCACAACGAGAGGCCGAGACTCGGTTCGCGACGTCGGGCATCAGCATGGCTGCGCATCCGAGCACGTAGCCGTACTCTCAGCCTGCCGGCTCCGAGAGGTGGCAGAGCCTGTCCTCGGGTCGACGACCTAGACGCCGCCCCTCGCCCGTCACGTGCGCACCGCCCATCAGACCGCCGGCGCCGGCTCGGTTCGTCAGCCGATATCCTCCCGGAGGCATGCCGGAGGATCGTCCCTATATCGAGGAGAACACGCGGGAGAGGGAGCGCCTCCGTGCGCTCCCTCTCCCGCGTGTA
>Ga0224505_10001788_pt1 | contig 13185 bp, 8 predicted proteins | sample SF_Jan12_sed_USG_FD_169102 | JGI IMG/M metagenome (GOLD analysis project Ga0224505, IMG submission 169102) | Sediment microbial communities from San Francisco Bay, California, United States - SF_Jan12_sed_USGS_4_1 | ecosystem: Environmental > Aquatic > Marine > Sediment | place: USA: California...
CCTCGAGGTGCTCGAAGCCGAGATGCGCGCCGACCTCGAGCTGGTCAACAAGGACCTCGAGCTGGAGCTGGCCCGCCGACACGAAGAGCTCGAAGCCGAAGTGGCCGAGCTGGAGGGTGACGGGGCCAAGGACACCGAGATCCGTGCCCGTCAGCGGGCGGCCGACAAGGACCTGGCCGCCATTCGTGAGCGCTACGAGGCCGAGGCCGAGGTCGTCGAGCGGGCGTTCGAGGAGTTCAAGGACCTCTTCGCCCGCAAGATCCTCGAGGACGATCTCCTGTGGCGCGAGATGGTCGACCGCTACGGTGACTACTTCGACGGTGGCATGGGAGCCGACGCCATCGCCCGTCTGATCGAACAACTCGATTTCGACGAGGAAGAAGAGAAGCTGCGGGCCCAGATCGACCCGGTCGAGGGTCAGAAGCCCCTTTCGGCCCAGCGCAAGCAGAAGGCCATCAAGCGCCTCAAGATCGTGGCCGCGTTCAACCGTCGGGACGACAATGGCCGTCGGGTCAACGATCCGCGCGCCATGATCCTCGATGTCGTGCCGGTGATCCCACCGGAGCTTCGACCGATGGTGCAGCTCGACGGCGGCCGCTTCGCGACCTCCGATCTCAACGATCTGTATCGCCGCGTCATCAACCGCAACAATCGGTTGAAGCGTCTGCTCGACCTCGGCGCCCCCGAGATCATCGTCAACAACGAGAAGCGGATGCTCCAGGAGGCCGTCGACGCGCTGTTCGACAACGGACGCCGCGGCCGCCCGGTCACCGGGCCGGGCAACCGGCCCCTCAAGTCGCTGTCCGACATGTTGAAGGGCAAGCAGGGCCGTTTCCGTCAGAACCTGCTGGGCAAGCGGGTGGACTACTCGGGCCGTTCGGTCATCGTGGTGGGCCCCACCCTCAAGCTGCACCAGTGCGGGCTTCCCAAGCTGATGGCCCTCGAGCTCTTCAAGCCCTTCGTGATGAAGAAGCTGGTCGACGCCGAGATCGCGCAGAACATCAAGTCGGCCAAGCGCATGGTCGAACGCCGCCGGCCCCAGGTTTGGGACGTGCTCGAGGACGTCATCCAGGAGCACCCGGTGATGCTCAACCGGGCGCCGACGCTTCACCGGCTCGGCATTCAGGCCTTCGAGCCGGTGCTCGTCGAGGGCAAGGCCATCCAGATCCATCCGCTGGTGTGCACGGCCTTCAACGCCGACTTCGACGGCGACCAGATGGCGGTGCACCTGCCGCTGTCGGCCGAGGCGCAGGCCGAGGCCCGCGTGCTGATGCTCAGCGCCAACAACGTGTTGTCACCGGCCCATGGTCGTCCGCTGGTCACCCCGACCCAGGACATGATCATCGGGGCGCACTACCTCACCCGGCGCGTCGACGGCGCCCCCGGCGAGGGTCGGGTCTACCGTGACATCGAGGAGATCAAGCGGGCCTTCGAGGATGGTGTGGTCAGCGCGCACACCGTCATCGAGTGGCGCGACGAGACCATGATCGACACCCCCGCAAACGGGGTGAAGGCCACCTATCACCCCACCACCGTGGGCCGGGTGATGTTCAACGAGCAGTTGCCTCGTGAGTTCGGATTCGTCAACGACACCATCTCCAAGCGCGAAATGGGTCTCATCGTCGACGAGCTGGCCCGCCATTACCCCAAGGCCGTGGTGGCCCGCAGCCTCGATGGCATCAAGGACCTGTGCTTCCGCTACGCCACGCAATCGGGACTCACGGTGTCCATCGACGACGTGAAGACGCCGCCCGACAAGCAGACCATCCTCGATGGTTACGAGAAGGAAGCCGACAAGGTGGAGCAGCAGTTCCGTCGGGGCATCATCACCGACGGTGAGCGGCGCCAGAAAGAGGTCGAGATCTGGAGCCAGGCCACCGAGGAAGTGCGGGAGCGCATGGAGGTGGCCCTTCGGGCCGACCCCTTCAACCCGATCGACATGATGGTGGCCTCCGGCGCCCGCGGAAACATGATGCAGGTGCGTCAGATCGCCGGCATGCGCGGTCTCGTGGCCAACCCCCGTGGTGACATGATTCCCCGCCCGATCAAGTCCAACTTCCGCGAGGGTCTGGCGATGCTCGAGTACTACATCGCCACGCCGGGCGCTCGGAAGGGTCTGGTCGATACGGCCCTGCGTACCGCCGACTCCGGGTACCTCACCCGTCGCCTGGTCGACGTGGCCCAGGAGCTGATCATCAACGACGAGGATCCCTTCAGCAAGGACGGTCCCGTCCGGAGCATCCTCATCGATGACGTGATGCCCGATCAGGCCGGGAAGCGCACGTACCTCGAGACCCGGCTGTTCGGGCGTACCCTCGCAGCCGACGTCACCCTGGCCGACGGCACGAAGCTGCCCGCCGGCTCGGTGGTGGGCGAGAACGAGCTCGAGATCCTCCGGGACGATCCCGGTGTCACCGAGCTGCGGGTGTTGTCTCCACTCAACGACGACAGCGAGTTCGGTATCTCCGGCGCCGCCTACGGGATGTCGCTGGCCACCGGTGGCGCCATCGAGGTCGGTGAGGCGGTCGGCGTCATCGCCGCCCAGTCCATCGGTGAGCCCGGTACCCAGTTGACCATGCGAACCTTCCACACCGGTGGTGTGGCCGGCGGCGGAGACATCGCCGGTGGTCTTCCCCGTGTGGTGGAGCTCTTCGAGGCCCGCACCCCCAAGGGTGCCGCCGTCATGGCCCGCACCTCGGGTGTGGTGCGCATCGGTGACGACGAGGGCAAGGGCATCACCATCACGATCGTCGACGACGATGGTGAGGAGGATACCTATCTGGTTCCGGCGGTGTCTCGACTCGAGGTCACCGACGGCCAGGAGATCACGGCCGGCGACGCCATTGTCGAGGGGCCACGCGATCCCAAGGAGCTGCTCGACATCCGCGGCATCCGCGAGACCCAGCGCTACCTCGTGGAAGAGGTACAGAAGGTGTACCGCGACCAGGGTGTGTCCATCCACGACAAGCACATCGAGCTGATCGTGCGCCAGATGACCCGCCGGGTCGCGGTGCAGGAGCCGGGCGACTCCGACTTCCTGCCCGGTGAGCGCGTCGATCAGAAGGTGTACGCCGACGCCAACCGCCAGCTGGTGAAGGAAGGCAAGCGACCCGCCGAGGGCCGGCCCGAACTGATGGGCATCACCAAGGCATCGCTGGCCACCGACTCGTGGCTGTCCGCCGCTTCGTTCCAGGAGACCACCAGGGTTCTCACCGAGGCCGCCATCGAGTCCAAGAGCGACTCCCTGCTCGGCCTCAAGGAGAACATCATCATCGGCAAGCTCATCCCGGCCGGTACCGGTCTGGATCGGTACCGCCGTATCGAGGCCCATGCGCCCGACCACACCCCGATGGAGTTCTACAGCTCCGAGGACGAGGGCACACAGGATGTCTCGGAGTGGCTGGCCGATCGCAGCGCCAGCGCTCCGGTCATCCCCATCAGCGAGAGTGTGGCCGGCGAAGCCTGAGTCGCGGGACGGGTCGTGAGGTGGCGAGCGGCGGGTGTCGCCGGCGCCGCTCAGCGGACGCCGGTGGTCTCGAGCACCTGGTCGATCAATCGCACCTGGTCATCGGTGAGCCGCTTCTTCCAGCGGTCGCGCTGCTCGGAGCGCTTGCGTCGCGTCGCGTACCCGGACCCCTCCCGATCGGTGGCCACCACTGCGGCTCCCACATTGGTGCTCCACGCGAGCCCAGCGTGGTCGTAGAGCCGTTCGAGCACCGGCAGGGGGTCATCGCAGAGATCCTCGTGGCGCACGGACAGCCAATCGGGATGGGCTCGTCCCATCTGCTCGATCCGGTGGTCGAGCAGCGCGTAGGCCCACGCGGCGTCGATGGTGGCTTTGCCGCGCTCGGGTGGCACCAGCCCCGCCGGTTCGACGACGCGTTCCATCACCCCGGGGTCGTCCTCGTACCGATGGACCTGCCAACCCAGCCCCAACCAGCTGGCGATGGCATTGCGAGGATCGCGTCGCACCAGCACCACCTGGTCGAAGTGCTCGGCCACGAACTCCAGCGAGAAGTTGGCGTGCACCGTCTTGACCACCACCGGGAGGTCGTCGTGGCGCGGACGCGGTTTGGGGGCGGCGGCCAGGACGTGCAGCGCTGCTTCGGTGCGCAGCGACCCGGTGCCCGTCACCAGGCGGTCCACCACCCGGGTTCCCACCATCTTCAGGGCAGCCTTTCGCACGTAGAAGCCGGGTTTGGCCCGATTGTCGGCTCCTTGGGACGCGGCCACCCACAGCGCCCGGTATTGCAGCGCGCCGTCGTCGGGCGTGATCACCGGCTGACGGCCCCGTCCGGCCTTGGCCACCACGGCCGACGGCCACAGGCGGTGGTTGTCGGGTTCGTGCACCGAATGCACCGGCTCGCCGGCGGACAACAGCTCGGACACCCAGGTGGTGCCCGAGCGAGGCGGTCCGGCAACCAGGATTCGAGGGCCCACGGCACTTCTTTCGACGGTCAGCCGCTGTCGCGTGACAGCTCCAGTTCTGATCGGCGAGACCGACGAGGGTGTTGAACGAATGTCTCGCCCCTCCACTATGCCTGCCGACGCTCCCCGATCGGATGGGATCGACCGCCTCGGTCGATCCAGCCGCTCCACCTTGTTGGGGTCGGTGGTGTCGGCCGTCCTGGGCTTCGTGGTCTTGTTGGTGCTCACCAATGGGCTCCAGGCCGATGACGCCGGCGTCGTGCTCATCGCGGTGGCGGCGGCCAACATCGCCATCGGTGCCGCTGTCCTCGGTACCGACGCGGCGCTGGTGCGCTTCATCGCCGGGGCGGCGCGGGGCGGCGCCGCAGGGCAGACCCGTCGGCTGACGCTCATCGGCGTGGGCCCGGTGGCGGTCGTGGGATCGGCCCTGGGTGTCCTCGGTTGGTTCGGTGCCGGCACATTGGCCGACCTGATGGTCGACGGTCCGGTGACGCCCGACTACGTCGACAGCATGCGGGTCGCGGCCCTCGCTGTGCCGGCGGGAGCGGTCTCGCTCTCGGTGCTGGCGGCCACCCGCGGCATGGGATCGATGGCGCCCACGGTCTGGTTCGACCAGATCCTGCGGCCGGTGATCCAGACCGTCGCTCTCCTGGTCGCCGTGGCGGTGTCGGCGGCGGCCCCTGGGGCGACGGCGGCCTGGCTGTGGCCCTTCGCCCCGGTGCTGATCGGTTCGGTGGTGTGGCTGCTGCGTCGCGCACCCCATGACTCGGTCGACGCCGCGACCGTCTCGGCTGGTCGGTTCTGGCGATTCGCCATGCCTCAGGCCGGTACCGGGCTGCTGCGGGTGCTGATCCGGTGGGTGGACACGCTCATCGTCGGTGCCCTCCTGGGGGTGGGCCCGGCGGCCATCTACACCGCGGCCACCCGGTTGCTGAAGCTCGGGTCGATCGTGAACCAGGCCGTCTTCCGGGCCTCGGCGCCCCAGATCGCCGAGGAGCTCAGCGTGGGCGACCACGAGGCGGCTCAGGGTCTGTACCGGACGTCGGCCAACTGGTTGGTGGTGGCGACCTGGCCGCTGTACCTGGGGTGCCTCGTCTATGCCCCCACCGTGCTGGCGATGTTCGGCCCCGAGTTCGTCGACGGCGCCGACGCGGTCCGCATCCTGGCGGTCGCCATGTTGGTGGCGTCGGCGTGCGGCCCGGTGGAGTCGGTGCTCGTCATGGGTGGACGGAGTTCGCTCAACCTGTTGAACAACACGGCGGCGCTGGCCGCCGACGTGGGATTCGCCCTGTTGCTGATCCCCCATTGGGGCATCGAGGGGGCGGCGGTGGCCTGGGCCATCAGCGTCGGGTTCACCAACCTGTTGCCCCTCATCCAGGTGGCACGCGACATCGGCATCCAGCCCTTCGATGCCGTGATGGCCCGCAGCACGGCCGGGCTGTGCAGTGCCTTCGCGTTGGCGTGGGTGTTGCACACCACCGTCGGTGACGGCGCGGTGAGCTTCGTCGTGAGCGCCGGTGTGGCCGGAGCGGTTGCTGCCGGTCTGATGTGGCGACGACGTGATGAACTGGCGCTGTCCCAGTTGGTCGCCGCTGGACCCACGCCATGATGACCCTCATGTTCGAAGTCCGCTCGTCGATGGGCAGCATTGGAGACCCGCGTCTGCCTGCGGGTGCGTGATGAACGAGGATCTCGATCTGAACTACTACACCGCGGCGTTGCGCCGCAGGTGGTGGTTGGTGGGCCTGATCGCGCTCACCGTGGCCGTCTCGACGCTGGCGGTGCTGCCGGGTGAGAAGGTGGCCTACTCGTCGCAGACGACGGTACTGGTCAATCCCTTCTCGGTGGACGAAGTCGACGGCGTGGGACGGGAAGAGACCATCCAGGTGCTGACCGAGGTGGCCATCGCCGGATCCGACGACGTGCTGTCGGAGGCGGCGGCCTCGGCCGGCGTCGATCGCAGCATCAAGGACGTGCGCGACCGCCTGACGATCACCGCGGAGGAAGGCTCCGAGGTCTTCGAACTGATCTACCTGGCGCCCTCCGCGGACGAGGCGGTTCGCATGTCGGCCGCCATCGCCGCCGAGTACATCGAGGCCAACCTGGCGAAGGGCCAGAGTGCCGTCGATGAACGGGTCGCGCTGTACGAGCGGGAGGTCGACGTGGCCACCGTCCGTCTCACCGATGCCGTCGAGAAGCTGGCCGCGGCCGACCCGGGCTCGGCCGAGCAGGCCCTGGCCCAGTCCAATGTGTCGCGCTACAGCGATCAGATCGGTGATCTCGAGGGGCGGGCCGATCGCCTGCGCACCGTGGTGCCCGACGTGGGGGAGGTGCTGGGTGCCGCCTCCGAGGCGTCCCAGCAGCGCAGCGGGGTCAACCGCCTCCTCGCCACTCTGGCCGCGGTGGTCCTGGGGTTGATCATCGGCTTGGGCGCGGCTCTGCTCGTCGATCGCTTCGACCGGCGTCTGCGTTCGGTGGAGACGGTCGAAGAGGAGCTCGAGACGGAGGTCCTGGGCGAGATCCCCAGGATTGCCGATGAGACGCCCGAGCTGGTCACCGCCATGCGGGCCCAGACCGAAGGGGCCGACGCCTTCCGACGTTTCGGAGCCGGTGTCCTGGCCAGCGGCGACGATGTCACGTCGGTGCTCATCACCAGCGCCACTGACCGCGAAGGACGGACGACGACCGCCATCAACACGGCGATCGCCCTCCAGCAGGCCGGCCGGCGGGTCTACCTCATCAGCGCCGACCGGCGAAACCCCGAGATAGACCGCATCTTCGGCCTCACCACCAAGGCCGGACTCGATCAGTACTTCCGCGGCCGCGTCAGCGTGGCCGATGCCCAGAACCTGCTGGCCGACGCGTCGCCGCGGCTGGGGATGCGCATCGTCGCCAGCGGCACCGTGCAGGGGAGCGTGCCCCAGCCACTGTCGGCCCAGGGCGTGAAGGCCCTGTTGACCGTCGCGCGGGAACAGGACGCCATGGTGGTGTTCGATGCCCCGCCGGCCACCAGCCACGCCGACGGGTTGGGCCTGGCCGCGCAATGCGACCGCACGTTCGTGGTCGTGGACAAGGGCCGATCGCGGCGGGCGACCCTGCAGACCCTGCGGGCCCAGTTGCGCCACGTGCATGCCAAGGTCGGTGGTGCGCTCACCATCCAGACCGGTCGCTGGCGAGCCAAGCCCACGACCAGTTCCAACAGCGGCTGGTCGCACGACATGCTGGGTGGTTCGCCACCGGTCGACACCGAGTGGGACGCCTCGCCGGCGGCCGAGACCGCGCCATGATCGCCGGGGCCTCGGCCGCGGCGACCTCCGCCGTGTCGGGTCGTCCCGACGCTCACCACCACCGGCCCACCCGGCTGGTGTACATCGGCGGCGTGGGCCGCTCGGGCAGCACACTGCTGAACGACCTGCTCGGCCAACACCGCGACGTGGTCGCGGTGGGCGAGCTCGTACATCTGTTCCAGCGCGGCCTCGTGGAGAACAATCTCTGTGGGTGCGGGGCCCGCTTCGCCGACTGTCCCTTCTGGACACGGGTGGGCGGCCAACTCGACGGCGGCTGGGACGTCGAGGACGGTCACCGGTATCTCGCGCTGAAGCAGCGGGTCGACCGCAATCGCCACTCGTTGTCTCTCATCGCTCCACTGAACCTGCCCCGCTTCCGCAACGCGCTGTCCGACTACGGGGACCGCTACCGTCGGTTGATCGAGGCCGTGCGGTCCCAGTCCGGTGCCGCGGTGGTGGTGGACTCGACCAAGCAGATCTCCACCGCGCTGCTGATGCGTCGGCTGCCTCTCGATCTGCGGATCGTTCATCTCGTTCGCGACAGTCGAGGGGTGGCGTACTCGTGGACCAAGGAGAAGCGCAAGGTCGAGGTGATCGACGACGACGCCATGATGAACCGGTACCCGCCGGCCCTCATGGCCTGGCGCTGGCTCTCCTGGAACATCGTCTTCGCCTCGTTCCGGTTGCTCGGAGTCCCCGTCGTGACGGTGCGATACGAGGACCTGATCGCCCACCCCGACCAGACCCTGCGTCGGGTGTTGCGCTTCGCCGATCTGGACGCGGGCGCCCTGGACTTCATCGAACGGGACACGATCGATCTGCAACCGGTGCACTCGGTGGCCGGCAACCCGTCACGCTTCCAGAAGGGCAAGGTCGCATTGCGCCTGGACGAGGCCTGGCGTGATCAGATGCCGGCGGGAGCCCGCCGCTGGGTCACCGTGCTCACGGCGCCGCTGTTGGGCCGCTACGGCTACCTGCGAGGTGGCCGATGAGTGCCATGGCCACGCCGGACGAGACCGTCGTCGACGCGTGCCCGCCGGTCACCGTCGTGGTCGCCACCCGCGACCGTCCCGAACTGCTCCGCAAGACCATCGACTCCATCGCCGCCCAGGACTACGAGGGGTCAGTGGAGACGGTGGTGGTCTATGACCGCAGCGACCCGGATCCCGACCTGGCCGTCACCGGGGGCCCGCGGCCGGTGCGGGTCATCACCAATGGTCGACGACCCGGGCTCCAAGGTGCCCGCAACTCGGGAATCGAGGCCACGACGGCGCCGCTGATCGCGTTCTGCGACGATGACGATGTGTGGCACCCGGGGAAGCTGTCGGCTCAGGTCGGCCTACTGGCGGCCCATCCCGAAGTCGGATTCGCCACGACGGGCATCGAGATCGTGTACCGCGACGTGCGTCGACCCCGACCGGCCGGCATCTCCCGGATCGAGCGGGCCCAGTTGCTGCGTTCTCGCACCATCGAGGCCACCCATCCCAGCACGTTCCTCTTCCGTCGGAGCCTGCTCACCGACATGGGCCTCATCGACGAGGCCGTACCGGGCGGCTACGGCGAGGACTACGAGTTCCTGCTGCGGGCCACCCGCTTCACCGATGTCGTCACCGTCGATGAGCCGTGCGTCGAGATCCTCTGGCACGAGCAGTCTTTCTACGTGGAGCGCTGGCAGATGCGCATCGACGGCTTGTCGTATGTGCTCGACCAACACCCCGACATCGCGAACGACCGTCGCGGTCTGGCTCGCATCAGGGGTCAGATCGCCTTTTCCCGGGCTGCTCTCGGCGAGCGATCGGCGGCCAGGTCCGAGGCGGTCGCCACGCTTCGCCTGTGGCCACTGGAGCAGCGGGCCTGGCTGGCCCTTCTCGTCTCCACCGGTGTGGTGAGTGCCGACCGGGTGGTCGGCGTCGTGCAGCGGTCCGGACGCAGCATCTGATGCTCACCGTGGCCGAGTCCCGAGCCCGGCGTCGGGCTGCCCGCCAGGAGCAGTGGTGGCGGCGACCCATGATGCCCCTCGCCGTGGTGATGGTCGGTTTCCCGGTGTGGGCCGTGCTCGGCATGGCCCAGGCGATCTGGGTGGCCATGGCCGCGGTGATGGCGGTTCGCCTACTGGGCGCTCGGCGGGTGCGGATCCCCGCCGGCTTCGGGATCTGGGTGGCGTTCGTGGTGTGGACGGCGGTGAGCGCACTGCAACTGACCGATCGGCCCGGGTCGCTCATCGGTGCCGGGTACCGGGTGGCCATGTACGCCGCGGCCGGGGTGATCCTGCTGTACGTGTTCAACCTGTCCGAGCGCCAGCTGTCCACCGAGTGGTTCCTGCGCTGGTCCATCATCCCCCTGGCGGTGCTCACCATCGGCGGCCTGGCCGGCATGATCCTGGGCGAGCGTGACCTGTTCAGCCTGCCCTTGGCCGTGCTGCCGGGATCGGCCCGGTCCAGCTCCTTCCTCATCGATCTGTTGACCCCACGGTTCGCCCAGGTGCAGGCCTTCCTGGGGTTCGATCTGCCCAGACCGGCGTTCCCGTACCGCTTCACCAACCAGTGGGGATCGGTGATGGCTGTCCTGGTGCCCCTCGCCATCGCCGGAATCCGCTTCCATCGACTCGAGTACCGGGTGCTGGCACGGTTCTTGTTGGTCCTCTCGCTGGTGCCGATCGTGGTGTCGGTGAATCGAGGCCTCTGGCTGAGCCTGGCCGCGAGCTTCCTGTACGTGACGGTGCGCCGGGCCGGCTCGGGGCGGGCCCTCCCTGCCATTCGTCTCGTCCTCGGTGCATTGGTCGTCGTGCTGTTCATCACCCTGACACCGCTCGGCGATCTGGTGGCCGATCGGGCCGAATCCGATCACTCCAATCGGTCGCGGGCCACGCTGGTGTCGCTCACTCTCGATCAGGTGCAGGACTCGCCGCTGGTGGGCTTCGGAGCGCCTCGGCCCGACGAGGAGAATCCCAACCTCCCACCGGTGGGGACCCACGGTCAGATCTGGACTGTGCTGTTCAGTCACGGCTGGGTCGGCGCCATCCTCTTCGGGTTGTTCCTCGTCGTCCTGGCCTGGCGAACGCGGGAGGATCTCGACGACGTCCACCTCTGGCTGCACGCGGTGACGGTCGGGTTGCTGGTGCAGATGTGGTTCTACAACTTGTTCCCAGGGGCCTTGGCGCTGGGTTTCGTGGCCGCCGGGTTGTTGTTGCGCCGCAGACGTCTGCCGGTCCGACCCCGGACCCACCGGTCACCGGTGGTGACCTCATGAGTCTTTCGTGGTGGAGCCGTGTCCTGGCCCCCGACGGGTCACTGCAGCGGGGACCCGGCCGCCAGGGTGACGAGGTGTACGTGGCGCTTCCGGGGGTGCGAGCCCCGTCCATCCTGGCCGACGCCGACAGCACCGCCGCGGTGCGCGGTGCGCTGGTGCGATCCGAAGCCGGCATCGGCCGTCACGAACAGCTGGTGCGCTCGGCGGCGGCCAAGGCCGCGTCCAACCTGCGGGTGAGGCGCCGCCTCCCCAACCTGGTGCATGTGCCTGCCGGATCCGGGGTCACGCTGCGGGCCGAGCTGGAGTCCCGTCTGGGGGTGGAGGCCCGCCTGTGGGCGACCGCCGGTCCCGTGCGGCCCAATCGCAAGCCGGTCATACGGGTGCTGGACGGCTCGGACAGGGTCGTGGCTTTCGCCAAGGTGGGTTGGGACCGGGCGACGGCCGAGATGGTGGACACCGAAGCCGATGCGCTGGCGTCGTTGCGCGAGCGGCCGTGTCGCGGACTGATCGTGCCCGACGTGGTCGACCACTTCGCCTGGTCGGGGCTGTCGATACTCGTCACTCGCCCGCTCCCGATCCAGGATCGGCCCACGGCGGAACCCGATGCCGAGATCGAGTCGTTGGTCCGCCTGGTGGAGTACGGCGGGCGATCGCACGAGCCCCTGGCCCGGGCACCGTGGTGGCAGTCGCTGCGACGGCGGCTGGGCCCCTTCGATCGGCTGGCCGCCGACGAGGAGGTGCGCTCGGGCGACGAGGCGATCGATCTGGGCGGCCATCACGGTGACTGGTCGCCGTGGAACATCCGGCGCACCGTGAGCGACATGGGCCTGTACGTCTGGGACTGGGAACGGTCCAGGGTGGATGGGCCCGTGGGCGTCGACGCGGCGCACTACGTGCTGCAGGTCGGTCGCTTCATCGACGGCCAGACGGTGGCCGCCGCCGCGCAACGAGCCGAGGACGCCCTGGTCGAGCACCTGCCTGCCTTCGGCGTGGATCCGAGTCGGGCCGCCCTGCTGGTTCGCCTCGAGTTGCTGGAGACGGTGGCCCGCATGGTGGAGTCGGGTCTGGCCGATCAACTGATCGATCGTCGCGACGAGATCATCGCCGTGCTCGAGTCGGCCCGCCCGGCTGGAGCCCCGACGTGAGCGGTCGCTCGGCCCTCGGGCGCCTGTCACTGCCCCGGCCCCTCCGTCGAGGAATCCGGGCCGCAACCACCGCGGCCCGTCGGCCCACGGCGTCGCTGCGGGTGCTTCCCACCTTTCTCATCATCGGGGCGCAACGCGGCGGCACGACCTCGCTCTTCTACTACCTGGAACGTCACGAGCACATCTACGGGCCCGTCCGCAACAAGGGCGTGCACTACTTCGACACCGATTTCGGTCGGTCGGTGTCCTGGTACCGCAGCCACTTCCCGACCCGGCGGTCGCTGGAGCGGCGGGGCGGGGCCTACGCCGTGGGGGAGGCCAGCCCGTACTACCTCTTCCATCCCGAGACCCCCGGGCGGGTGGCGGCCGTGATGCCCGACGTGCTGGCGGTCGCCATCCTGCGCGATCCGGTGGAGCGCACCATCTCGCACCACCACCATGAAGTGGCCCGTGGGCACGAGCATCTACCCCTGGCCAAGGCGCTGGCCGCGGAGGAGCAGCGCCTGGCCGGAGAGACCGATCGCCTGGCCGCTGAACCCACGTACGTGAGCAAGGCCCACATGCACCACGGCTACGTCGCCCGCAGCCAGTACGCGCCGCAGATCGAACGCTGGTTGGAGCATTTCCCGGGCGAGCAGCTTCTACTGCTGCGCACCGAGGACCTTCAACGCGAGCCCGAGCCGACGCTCGGTCGGGTCACCGACTTCCTGGGTGTGGATCGTCTGCCCGTCGCGGACTACCCGAAGTACAACGAGCGTTCGTACGACGAGGTCGACCCCGGCATCGTCGCCGACCTTCGGGAACGCTTCGCGGCCAGCGAAGCCCGCGTCGCCGAGCTTGCCGCCGAAACCCATCCCTGACCCCCGGTTTCGAAAGCACCGCCGACCGGCCTCGTCGGTTGATCGCCCCGTCGGTTGCTCGGCGGGATGGGGCGGTGCGGTGGGGTGAGTGGGGGTGTGGAGCCCGGTTGACTGTTTGGCGGGATGGGGCGGTGCGGTGGGGTGAGTGGGGGTGTGCGGCCTCGTCGAATGACCGGCGGGACCGAGCGGTCCGGTGTGATTGTGGATTCCCTGATG
>Ga0224505_10001789_pt1 | contig 13172 bp, 12 predicted proteins | sample SF_Jan12_sed_USG_FD_169102 | JGI IMG/M metagenome (GOLD analysis project Ga0224505, IMG submission 169102) | Sediment microbial communities from San Francisco Bay, California, United States - SF_Jan12_sed_USGS_4_1 | ecosystem: Environmental > Aquatic > Marine > Sediment | place: USA: California...
TGTGGACACCGGCAATACGTTGCGGGCAAATGGCATGGAGCCGCTGGAGGAAATCGCGGCGATAAGCTCTCGCCTTGTGGTCAACAAGGCCGCCATGCGGTCACGCTGCGCGATCATCCAGGGGGTAATCAATGACCTGGCCGCCGTGGTTCCACAGGGCTGAATGACGATGTTGCGACTGGACAGCAGCCAGGCCGATTTCGACCAGCGCCTGGAGCGATTGACGGCCTGGCAGGCAGGCCAGGACGGGGAGGTCGCCCGGGCCGTGGCCGCTATTATCGAGGACGTGGCCAGGCGCGGCGATGAGGCGGTACTGGAGTACACCGCGCGGTTTGACGGGCTGGAAGCCGGGACGGTGGCGGAACTCGAGGTATCCCGGGAGCGCATGGTGGCGGCGCTTGAGCGGATTGAGCCGGCGCAACGCGAGGCGCTTGAATACGCGGCCGACCGCATTCGCCGTTATCACGAACACCAGGCGCAGCCCAGTTGGCAGTACCGGGACGAGGCGGGCAACCTGCTGGGCCAGCAGATCACTCCGCTGGAGCGCGCGGGAATCTATGTTCCCGGTGGCAAGGCCAGCTATCCGTCCTCGGTGCTGATGAATGCACTGCCGGCGAAGGTCGCCGGGGTGGATGAAATCATCATGGTGGTACCTGCCCCCGCCGGGGAGCTCAGCGACCTGGTGCTGGCCGCGGCCCGGATCGCGCGGGTCGACCGGGTATTCACCATTGGCGGAGCCCAGGCCGTGGCCGCGCTGGCCTATGGCACCCGCACGGTTCCGGGCGTGGACAAGATCGTGGGCCCGGGCAACATCTATGTCGCCACCGCCAAGCGCCAGGTGTTTGGCCGCGTCGGTATAGACATGGTGGCCGGTCCCTCGGAAATCCTGGTGATCTGCGACGGCAGCACTGACCCCGACTGGGTGGCGATGGACCTGTTTTCCCAGGCGGAGCACGATGAAAATGCCCAGTCCCTGCTGCTGTGCCCGGATCCTGCCTACCTGGAGCGGGTGCATGCGAGTATCGAGCGTCTCCTGCCGGGGATGGAGCGGTCGGATATCATCCGCGCCTCCCTGGCGACCCGCGGCGCGATGATCAGGACACGCGATCTGGCCGAAGCCGTTGCAATAAGCAACCGGCTGGCGCCGGAACACCTCGAGTTATCCGTAGAGGATCCCGAGGCGCTGCTGCCGCAGGTGCGCCATGCCGGCGCGATTTTCATGGGGCCTTACACCTCGGAAGCGCTGGGGGATTATTGCGCCGGCCCCAACCACGTGTTGCCGACCTCCCGCTCGGCGCGGTTTTCCTCGCCCCTGGGTGTCTATGACTTCCAGAAACGCAGTTCACTGATCATGTGCAGCGAGCGCGGTGTACAGGAACTGGGGCGAGTGGCCTCAACCCTGGCGCGGGGCGAGGCGCTGACAGCGCATGCGCGCAGTGCCGAGTTGCGCTTGAAAAAGGACTAGCGAGCTAGCCCCCCGCCTGGGTAATAGCCCCAACCACCGCCCGCAAATCCATTTTTTGCTGGCCTCGCAACAGGGCGATATCCACCGAATCCCCCGGTCTTAGCAGGGCGATGCGATGCATGGTCAGGCGGCCGTCCTTGACCGGTTCCCCGTCGATATGGGTGATGAGATCTCCGGGCATGACGCCGGCTCTCTGGGCGGGGCCGTTCGTTGCCACCTCGACCACCGCCAGCGCCTGCCCGGTTTTACCGTCGGCCTGTCTGATGCCGACCGGTTCCACGCTGACCCCCAGCCAGCCGCGGATGACCTCGCCGTAATCTATCAGGTCCTGCATCACGAAAACGGCAAGGTTTACCGGGATGGCGAGGCTGATGCCGATGCCCGTGGCGTTGTTGTGTCCCTCGCTGTTGCCGGTGTAGATCAGCGTGTTGATGCCCAGCAGGCGGCCGCGGGTGTCGACCAGTGCGCCGCCCGAATTGCCCAGGTGAATGATCGCGTCGGTCTGTATGTAGTCCTCATAGGCGTTGGGTTGCAAGCCATAGCGACCCAGGGCGGAGACAATTCCCTGGGTTACGGAGTGGCCAAAACCCAGCGGGTTGCCGATGGCCAGTACCACGTCTCCCACCCTGGCGGCATTGGAGTCCCCGAGGGTGATGGGTTGCAGGTCCGGCAGGTCCACCTTCAGCACCGCCAGGTCGGTTGCCGTGTCGGTCCCGATAACCACCGCGTTGGCGGAGCGCCCGTCCTGCAGCATCACCTGGATTGCGTCCGCGCCGGCGATGACGTGATTGTTGGTCAGGATATGGCCGGCTCTGGTGACAATCACGCCGGAGCCCAGTGACCGCTCTATGCGCTGGCGCTGGGGAGGTATCCCCGGTTGGGCAAAGCGTCGGGTCAGGCCGCTGTCAGTGCGCCCGTCGGGGCCGGAGCTTACCAGTTTGGCTGTGTAGATATTGACGACCGCCGGAGTGGCGGCGCGCACCGCATTGGCGTAGCTGACGACTTCGTATCCCGAGGAGCCGAGGCCTCCGGTTGCGGGCAGGACCCACCGGTCCAGTATCAGCAGTGCCAGCAGCAGACCTGCGACGGCGGGCCAGGTAAGGAATTTCAGGCTCTGCATGTTCCGGCCCGGGGGAGATTATTCATGGGGACAATGCGTCAGGCGGTCTACTCGATGTCCGCGGCCGCCCTGGCGCCGGCTTTTTCACCCTGGGCTGCACTGGCCCTGCGGTCAATTCCGAACTCCTCGTTGAGCATGCCTTTTTCTCCGGGCGAAGCCTTGGGGGCGTAATCCAGGGGCGGCCTGACGTCCGCCAGGTAGGGAGGAATCTCGGATTCATCCCGGCGGCCATCGAGTTGCTCCAGCGACACCGGACCCCTGCCCTGGCAGAGGGCGCTGGCCCCCTGGGCCAGGTGGTTGTGTACGTCCCGGTAACGCTCGGTCAGGTTGTTCAGCAAGGTGGCGGTCTCGGTGAAATGCTCCACCACCTCGTCCTCGTAGGCTTTCTTGTCCTGCAGTACCTGGTCGAGCCTGAGTTCTGCTTCGCGCTGGCGCTGGGCGGCCGGCGAAGTGCGCCGCCCGAACACCACGCCGAGGCCCGCCCCCACAATGAACAGGGCGACCCCCGCAAGGATTACGATCGTCAGGCTGTACTGGGCTGGTTCCACAGGCGGGTCCTCTTCTACCGGCAATTTCGAAGCCGCGCCAGTATAACCTCTGGGGCGCGGGACTGTAACCATAGAGACGCTCGCGTCCCCACTCGCATCGCGAGCGCGGCGTTGCCAAGTATCTGGCCGGTGGTTAAAGTGTGGCGCTCGCACAGCCAAACCGACCCGGCGGCACACTTCGATGCAGCACCCCGAATGACCACACCCTGGCAGCGCTATCAGGCAGACCTGCAGCGGGAGGATTTTTCCCACGACCATGCCCAGGAGCAGGCCGTAAAGCTGTTGCAGGACCTGTATGAGCGGCTGGTGGCGCGCCGGCGCGAGCGTCACGGCGGGGTGATCGGCTGGCTGCGGCGTGTTCGCGGGCAGCGCCAGGAACCTGAGATTGGCCTCTACCTCTGGGGCGGGGTAGGGCGCGGCAAGACCTACCTGGTGGACACCTTCTACGATTGCCTGCCTTTCAAGCAGAAAATGCGCGTGCACTTTCACCGCTTCATGCGGCGGGTGCACGAGGAGTTGCGGGGCCTGGAGGGGGAGAAAGACCCGCTGGAGAAAGTGGCGGATACGCTGGCGCAGGAGGCTGTGGTGCTCTGCTTCGACGAGTTTTACGTCAGCGATATAGCCGACGCGATGATCCTGGGGGGGCTCATGGAGGCGCTTTTTGCCCGTGGCGTCTGCCTGGTGGCGACTTCCAATATCGAGCCGGCGCGGCTCTACGAGAACGGTTTGCAGCGGCAGCGCTTCCTTCCCGCCATCGCCCTTGTGGAGAAATACACCCGGGTGGTCAACGTGGATGCCGGTATCGACTATCGCCTGCGCACCCTGCAGCAGGCCGAGTTGTACCACTATCCCCTCGACGCTGACGCCGACGCCAGCCTGCGGGACAGTTTTGACAAGCTGGCGGCGCTGCCCGGCAATCACTGGGAGCGCATGGAGGTGAATGGCCGCTATATCACCTGCCGCTGCCGGGCGGATGATGTGGGCTGGTTTGACTTTGCCGAACTCTGCGACGGCCCCCGCTCACAGAACGACTACATCGAGCTGTCGAGGATGTTCCATGCGGTCCTGATATCCGGCGTGCCGGTATTCAGCCCGGACACGGATGACCAGGCCCGGCGCTTTATCAACCTGGTGGACGAGTTCTACGACCGCAATGTGAAGCTGGTGCTGGCCGCCGCCGGCCCCCTGCCGGGCCTGTACGGGGGCGGGCGGCTGGCTTTTGAGTTCCGGCGGACGATTTCCCGCTTGCAGGAGATGCAGTCTTACGAGTACCTTGCACGGGAGCACAGACCCTAGCGGGCGTCAGGTCAGGCCCGGTTTGGCGGCGGGCTTCGCGCCCGGGTGAGTGCCATTCAGTCCTGACCCCCTCCGGCAGAAGAGGGGCGGGAATTTGCCCCCGTTTTTTTTGCTTGAAATAGGGTCGTCCATTGATTAGTATTCGCGCTCTCGAAATTGGAGCCCTCCAAGAGGCTGTTATTCATGAAAACTTTTAGTGCCAAAGCAGGTGAAGTCAACCACGACTGGTTCGTGGTGGACGCTGCCGACAAGACCCTGGGTCGCCTCGCCAGTGAGATTGCTCACCGCCTGCGTGGCAAGCACAAGGCCGAATATACCCCGCATGTTGACACCGGCGACTACATTGTCGTGATCAATGCTGAGAAAATCCGTGTTACCGGTGCCAAGTCGAAAGACAAGCTATATCATCACCACACCGGCTATCCCGGTGGTATCAAGTCCATTTCCTTTGAAAAACTGATCGACAAGGCGCCGGAGCGGGTTATCCAGGGGGCGGTCAAAGGCATGCTGCCGCGCAATCCGCTGGGTCGGGCCATGTTCAAGAAGCTGAAAGTGTATGCGGGCGCCGAGCACCCGCACGCGGCGCAGCAGCCACAAGTACTGAACGTTTAACGGATATCAATTTATGTCAGCAACGCAATATTACGGAACGGGCCGCCGCAAGACCTCCACTGCCCGCGTTTTTATCAGGAACGGCGCCGGTAATATTACCGTCAACCAGCGCCCTCTGGATGTGTACTTCGGTCGTGAGGTGGCTCGCATGATCGTGCGCCAGCCTCTGGAACTGGTTGATTTGAAAGACAAATTTGATATCAATGTCACGGTTCAGGGCGGCGGCAGCTTCGGCCAGGCCGGCGCGATCCGGCACGGTATCACCCGCGCCCTGATGGAATACGACGAGACCCTGCGCACGCCGCTGCGCAGCGCGGGTTATGTGACCCGCGATGCCCGCGAGGTGGAGCGCAAGAAGGTCGGCCTGCGCAAGGCGCGCAAGCGTCCCCAGTACTCCAAGCGTTAAGCAGCGGGGGCTCCCGCGTGTTGCGGGAATCTCGGGAGAACGACAAGCGCCCGGCTGTTCCCACAGTCCGGGCGTTTTTTTTATGTACAGGATGTGCGGTAGGTCGCGACAGGCATGGATGCCGGTAGCGACGATGTACCCCGGGGAAGGGGGCAGGCTCTGCGGAACGGGGGCTGCGTCGCGAGAGGCCGCCCGGCGTGCCCCGCCCTGTCGGGTGCACCGCTAGCGACGTCCCCGGGGGCGGCGGGAAGCCTCGATTCCAGGCTTGAACCTCGCCCGGAAACCCTTTGCAGTCAAAGGGTTCTCCTTGTAAGAACAGGGCAAAATCATTACCATTTGCACCTTTTTTGGGAACAGCTGAACCGGCGGCGTGGAAGTGGCTGTACAGGGGCGGGCAATCAGGAGAGAAAAGCATGACTAGCAATGTCGTAAACTCCGGCAGGAGAAAGTTCCTGACGGCTGCCACCAGCCTGGTCGGGGTGGCTGGCGCGGTGGGGGTTGCGGTTCCTTTTGTCGGGTCCTGGAACCCCTCTGCCAAAGCCAAGGCGGCGGGCGCGCCGGTCAAGGCGGATATCAGCAAGATTGAGCCGGGCCAGATGGTGATCGTGGAATGGCGCGGCAAGCCGGTGTACGTGGTGAATCGCACCGATGCCCAGCTGGAGGAGCTGCCGAAGCTGAACGACTCGCTCAAGGACCCGGATTCGAAGATCTCAGAGCAACCCGCCTACATCAAGGGAGTCGACCGCGCGATCCGGCCCAACCTGCTGGTGATCGTGGGTCTTTGCACCCACCTTGGCTGCGCACCCAAGTTCCGGCCTGAGGTCGGCGCCGCCGATCTGGCGGTGGGCGGGCAGGAGTGGGAGGGCGGCTTTTTCTGCCCCTGTCACGGCTCCAAGTTCGACCTGTCCGGTCGCGTCTTCGAAGGCGTCCCGGCACCGACAAACCTGGTAGTCCCCCCGTATTCTTTCGAGGGTGACAATGTCCTTGTGATTGGCGTGGATGCGGAGGCTGCCTGATGATCAATATGCTTGTTGGATTACGTGACTGGGTCGATGCTCGCCTGCCCATCGTGCGGGCGTGGAACACCCACATGGGCAAGTACTACGCCCCCAAGAATTTCAATTTCTGGTATTTCTTCGGTGTGTTGTCCCTGCTGGTGCTGGTCAACCAGCTGCTGACAGGCATCTGGCTTACCATGAGTTACAACCCGAGCCAGGAGGGCGCCTTCGCCTCGGTCGAGTACATCATGCGCGATGTCGATTTCGGCTGGGTCCTGCGCTACATGCACTCTACCGGCGCGTCTGCGTTCTTCATCGTGGTCTACCTGCACATGTTCCGCGCGCTGCTGTACGGCTCCTACAAGAAGCCGCGGGAGCTGATCTGGATTTTCGGCATGCTGATCTTCGTCGCCCTGATGGCCGAGGCTTTCGTGGGGTATGTATTGCCCTGGGGCCAGATGTCCTACTGGGGCGCCCAGGTGATCATCTCGCTGTTCGGCGCCATCCCGGTGGTGGGTGACGATCTCGTCACCTGGATCCGCGGCGATTACCTGATATCCGGCATCACACTCAACCGCTTCTTCGCCCTGCATGTGGTGGCCCTGCCCATCGTGCTGCTGGCCCTGGTGGTATTGCACCTGCTGGCGCTGCACGAGGTCGGGTCCAACAACCCGGACGGCGTGGAAATCAAGAAGACCAAGGGCCCGGACGGGATACCTCTCGACGGCGTCGCCTTTCATCCCTACTACACCGTGCACGACCTGCAGGCAGTGGGCGTTTTCCTGTTCGTTTTCTGCGGCATTATTTTCTTCCTGCCGGAGATGGGCGGCTATTTCCTCGAACACGCCAACTTCGAGGAAGCCAATTCCCTGAAGACCCCTGCCCACATTGCACCGGTGTGGTATTTCACCCCGTTCTACTCGATATTGCGGGCGATACCTGACAAGCTCTGGGGCTTTATTTTCTTCGCCGCCTCCGTGGCCATACCGTTCATGCTGCCGTGGCTTGATCGCAGCCCGGTGAACTCCTGGCGCTATCGCGGCAACATCACCAAGGTGATGCTGGTGTTGTTCGTCGCCTCGTTCCTTATCCTGGGTGTGCTGGGCGTGAAGGCGCCGACACCGGAGCGGACCACGCTGGCGCGAATCTGCTCGGTAATTTACTTCGGATTCTTCCTGTTCATGCCAATCTGGAGCGCGCTGGACAAGACCAAGCCGGTGCCCAAGCGCGTCACCATGGACGGCGGTATCGGGTTCTGGGGCAGCCTCGCTGGACTCGCCCTGATCCTGGCGCTGACGATCCTGCCCCTGAAGGCGGTCGGTGCGGAGGCTGAGCTTGAGTGCGGCAGCATGGCCTGCGACGAGATGAAGGTGAATCCCCACGACAAGGAATCGTTGCAGCGCGGGGCGCAGGTATATATCAATTACTGCATGGGCTGCCACTCCCTGAAATACTCCCGCTACAACCGCGTGGCCGACGATCTCGGCATTCCCGAAGACCTGTTCATGGCCAACCTGGTGTTCGACCCGAATATCAAGTTCGCGTCCCTGATGGATAACGCCATGGACGATCGCAACGCCAAGACCTGGTTCGGCGCCACGCCGCCGGACCTGACCCTGGTGTCCCGGGCCCGCCAGCCGGAGTGGCTGTACACCTACCTGCGTACTTTCTACAAGGATCCCACCCGCCCATACGGGGTGAACAACAAGGTATTCAAGGACGTGGGCATGCCCCACGTGCTGCTGGAGCTGCAGGGCATGCAGGAGTGCGCGATGGGCCCGGTGGAGGCGGAAAATGGCGGCGTCAAGCGCGATCCCCTAACCGGCAAGGATATCCTGGAGGACCCCTGCGGCCGTTTCAGTATTGCCCAGCCCGGCAAGATGACGCCGGAGGAGTTTGATGGCGCGGTCTACGACCTGGTGAATTTCCTGGCCTACACTGCCGATCCCGTGGCTGTTGAGCGCCATCGTATCGGTACTTACGCTCTGTTGTTTATCGCCCTGTTTTTTGTGTTCGCCTGGCTGCTGAATCGCGAGTACTGGAAAGACGTACACTGATCCCCCGGGATCTATTGCTGCAGCGCGGCACCTGACCGCGCTGTGTCGTTTTACCCAAGAAATTACTGAGGAATCCCCCGATGGGAGTTGTGGCAAAGCGGTCTTCAATGACCTTTTTCTCTGATAACACGAGCCAGTACAGCCACCGTGTCCGGATCGTGCTGGCGGAAAAAGGGGTTACGGTGGACCTGATCGAGGCCGACGCGGCGCATCCGCCGGCGGAGTTGGCGGACCTCAATCCCTATAACAGCCTGCCCACACTGGTGGACCGGGACCTCGTGCTATACGAGTCCAAGGTCATGATGGAGTACCTGGATGAGCGTTTCCCGCATCCGCCGCTGCTGCCGGTCTACCCGGTGGCCAGGGCGGAGAGCCGCCTGTACATACACCGTATCGAAAAAGACTGGTGCAGCCTGGTGGACTCGATCCTGCACTCCCGCAGCGAGAACGTGGTGAAGAAGGCCACCAAGGAGCTGCGTGAAAGCATCACCGGGATAGCCCCGATTTTCGCCGAGAAACCGTTTTTCATGAGCGATGAATTCACCCTCGTGGACTGTTGCCTCGCGCCTATCCTGTGGCGTCTTCCCTCCCTCGGGATCGATATCCGCACAAGCAAGCAGGCGAAGCCGCTGCTGGCGTATATGGACTCACTCTTCAGCCGCGACTCCTTCCAGGAAAGCCTCACCGAGCAGGAGCGGGAAATGCGCCTCTGAGGGCGCGCGCTCGATGCAGGTAAAGGGATAAGCCATGACGCCCAGTCGTCCCTACATCATGCGGGCACTTTACGAGTGGATCGTTGACAACGACTGCACACCCTATGTGCTGGTGGATGCCACCGTTGCCGACGTGATGGTGCCACAGCAATATGTGAAGGACGGCCAGATCGTGCTCAATATCTCACCGGGCGCGGTCATGGACCTGAATATCGGCAACGACGCCATGGCGTTCAATGGCCGCTTCGGTGGTGTCGCCACGGATATCTATGTGCCGATCCCCGCGGTGGTGGGTATCTACGCCAGGGAAAATGGCCAGGGCATGGTGTTTGAGCCCGAGGAGTCAACCGGACCGCCGGACGAGCCACCGCCAGACCCGATCAAGCCCGAGGGGCGACCCGCCCTGAAAATCGTCAAGTAGTCCGCCGCGCGACCGGCTGCTGCGCCCTACTCCTGGGGGTAGCTGCCGAAGATGCTGCGCTCGATCAGCTCGCACAGGCAGTGCAGCGTCATCGCATGCAGTTCCACCACCCGCGGCCGCCGCAGGCTGTCAATGCGTATCTCAACGTCCTCCGGTTGCAGCAGGGTGCCCAGTTCTCCGTCCGTGGCGTTCGAGAGTACCACCACTGACATCTCGCGCTCGTGTGCAGCCTGCACCGCCCGCAGCAGGTTGTTCGCCTCCCCGGCACTGCTGATACACAACATGACGTCCCCCGCCTGGCCCAGCGCGCGCAGTTGCCGCGAGAAGATGTCGTTCAGGCCGCCGCTGTGGGCTATTGCCGTCAGGCATGCGCCATCACCGCCCAGTGCCAGGGCCGGCAGTGCCGGCCGGTCGTGCTCGAAACGGCTGATGAGGTTGCAGGCAAACAACTGGGCCAGGGCGGCATCGACGCCGTTGCCGCAGGCGATGATCTTGCGGTCTTCCAGCAGGGCCTGCACCATAAGTTCGCTGGCCCTGCCCACCGGTTCGGCCAGCTCGTCAACCGACAGGGCGATGGTGTCGATGGTGCCCTGGAAGTTGCTGGATAGGATCTGGTAGTAGTCCATGCATCGGCTCTTTTATGCGGTAAAGGCCCCGGGAATCCAGCGGATCTCGAGATGGATGCCGGATTGTCGCGGCTCGAAGGCGATCACGTCAAATCGGCAGGGCAGTCGCGCCAGTTCCGGGTGGCGCTGCAGGTACAACTGCGCGGTGCGCAGGATGCGCTGTTGCTTGCGCCTGTCGACCGAACCCGCCGCGGTGCTGAAAGCCCGGTTGCTGCGCGCCCGCACCTCGAGGAATACGAGGTGGTCCCGGTCCCGGGCGATGATATCGATCTCCCCGGTCTTTGCCCTGAAATTTCGCGCCAGCAGGCGCATGCCCCGGTCAGTGAGCCAGTGCGCCGCCCGGGTCTCGTAGTCCTCCCCGGCTGATTTCATTCCCATGCTCCCGCGCCATTACCACCAGCCCAGGAGTCTAGCTATTGCGCCTTGATGGCGCCCTCATCAAATGTGGCCAGGTCCAGCTCGCGCTGGATCCGCAGTTGCGGGTCCATGCTCAACAGGCCGGTATTGCCGCGGAACAGGGCGTCCGCCCCGGCCTGTAACTGGCGGAACTGCAGCTGGACCAGGAAGGCGTCGGCGCCGAGGGCATTCAGGCGGGTGTAGCTGTCTGACCCGGTTTTTCCCGCGGCTATGGCCTGCTTCAGATGGGGGTTTTCTCCCAGCAGCCAGGGGGTTTCAACAAAGTTGATGCCGTCGAGATCGCGGTCCCGGGGATCGGTAACGCCGCTGTAGATGCCGGAGACGGAGTACACCGGCACCGAGCCCGCGTAGTGGAATGCCAGCAGCGGCTTCAGGGAGCGCGCCTCGGCACCGTTCCCGCTGAGCAGGAATATCGCGTCCACATCCTGGCGGCGGCGGGCATTGAACTCGATATTGGTGGCCAGTATCTCCTTTATCGCCCTGGCGCGCTCCTCACTGGCGGGTATGCCCAGCGCGTCTTTCACCGCGGTCGAGTAGTCCTCCCTGCCGCTGTACGTGACGCTGTCGGCTATGGTGCCGCCCAGTTCGTGCCAGTGCCCGGTCAGCGCCTGGGCGAGCTTGTCGCCCCATTCGCCCTGGGGGCGGATGACCAGGGCGGTGCGGGCCCCCTGGCCGAAGGCGATGTCGGCGATGTTGCGGGCCTCATCCTCGGGTGCGAGGGCGAACTGGACCAGGGCGCTGCTGCCCGGTGCCAGGGTTTCCGCGCTGTCGAGGCGGTTCAGCGCCAGTACCGGCACCGGCCTGTCTGCCCGGCTGCCCAGGCTGGCGACCGCGTCCTTGCTGAGGGGGCCAACCACCATGGTCGCGCCCTGGGCCAGTGCAGCATCATAGGCGGCACTGGCGGAGCCGAAACTGTCCTGGTCCAGCACCAGGGTGTCGAACGCGGCGCCGCCACTCTCCCGGTACGCGTAGTAGCTTGCCAGGTAACCGTCCCGCACCGCCCTGCCGGCCGGGGCCAGCCTGTCGCTCAGCGGCAGTATCAGCGCCACTTTTTGCGCGGGCTGTGAGCCCAGCAGGTACCCGAGGCCGCCCGGCAGCGGATTCGAGGCGGGGTGCTGCGTGTTGTTCTGGACCCACAGGGGCAGGCTCTGCATCTGTGCCGGCAGCGGCGCGCGCGCCAACAGCGCCAGCTCCAGCCACTTCTGCCACTGGGCATCAGTTGCGGCAGGTGCGGCCTGTTCCAGCGTCGCGGTGCTGATTCGCTGCAGGTCGTGCCAGATACTGCGTCGCAAGGCCGGAGCATCCCCTTCCGGCGCAAGCCGCAGGATCTCGTCCCCAAGCCTGGCGCTCTCAAGGTAATTACCGGACATTCCCATGATATGCCGGCGCAGGTTCAGGATGCGGTAGCGCTGGGCACCGTTCATGCCCTGGTAATCCATTGTGTCGAGCTGCGCCAGCGCTTCCTTTTGCCTGCCGCGAATATAGTCGATGCGTGCCTGCAGGTAGCCGAGGTACACCTTGTCAGAAGCGCTGATACCTGCTGCGGGAACCGTCCCGATAACTTCGCTCGCCGCCATCCACTGGTTCTGCGAAAGCAACTGGTCAGCCTTCAGGAACTGCGCGCTGTAGGCGCTGGGTGGCAGCGCCAGGCTCGGTTTCTCCTGGACCACCGGGGGTGGTTCCACGACAACGGGTGGAGCCGTGGGTTCAGGCTCTTTTACCGGCTCGCTGCCGCAGGCCGCCAGGCCCAGTAATACAAGCGTCAGGCAGAGTTGCGCGCCGCGGCTGAAATGTCTGGTGCAGGTATGTCTCATGCTATGCTTTACCGGTTGATTTCCTGAATGACTGCAAGTGGTTCCGGGTCCGCCAGAAATCTGCGAACCCCTGGCTCATGTTGTCGGTGGGAACACATTATAAGGGGAAACTGTGGATTCCGGTCTCTATGTTGTGGCAACACCTATCGGCAACCTTGGCGATCTTTCCTCCAGGGCGGTGGAAATATTGCGCGCCGTGGATACCATCGCGGCCGAGGATACGCGCCACAGCCAGCGATTGCTGCAGCATTATGCTATAGCTACGCCTGTTATGGCATACCATGACCACAGCGACGAGAGGGCCGTCAAAAAAATCCTCGCCTGCATCGGCGGCGGAGGTAGTGTCGCGCTGGTATCAGACGCCGGTACGCCGCTGATATCTGACCCCGGTTACCGGCTGGTCCGCACCGCGCAGGATGCGGGTTTTGCCGTGCACCCTGTTCCCGGGGCCTGCGCGGCGGTGGCCGCGCTCAGCGCTTCGGGCCTTGCCACCGACCGCTTCCTGTTCGAGGGCTTTCTGCCGGCGCGCGCCGGCGCCCGGGATAATCGCCTCGCCAGCCTGGCGCGGGAGACCTCCACCCTGATTTTTTATGAGGCGCCGCACCGGGTACTCGAGTGCCTGCAGGCAATGGTTGCAGCGTTTGGCCCCCACCGGGAGGCCGTGCTGGCGCGGGAGGTA
>Ga0224505_10001790_pt1 | contig 13169 bp, 12 predicted proteins | sample SF_Jan12_sed_USG_FD_169102 | JGI IMG/M metagenome (GOLD analysis project Ga0224505, IMG submission 169102) | Sediment microbial communities from San Francisco Bay, California, United States - SF_Jan12_sed_USGS_4_1 | ecosystem: Environmental > Aquatic > Marine > Sediment | place: USA: California...
CTCGAGGGTGTCGCCAGTCGCCAGATAGCGCTCGCGAATCCGGGTAAGCAGGAACACGTGGTAGTCCATCGAAAGCGCAAACAGCACCGAGAACAGGAAGACCGGGACCCAAGGCTCGACTCGGTCCACCTGTGACAGCCCGAGCAGGTCGGCGCCCACTCCTTCTTGGAACACGAGCACCATCAGTCCGTAGGCCGCGCCCACCGACAGCAGGTTCAGCACCACGGCCTTGGCCGGCAGCACGACCGACCGGAAGATCACCAGCAGCAGCAGGAAGCTGAGTGTCAGGACGAATGCGATGACGATCGGGAGCCACTGGTCGATAACCCCGGTGTAGTCCATCTCGCTCGCCGTCGACCCAGTCACGTACACGTCGGACGCCGCCGCGCCGAACACCTCGGGCACGTAGTCGTCGCGGAGCCGCTCGACCGCTGCTCGGGCCTCGGTGCCCGACGGGTCACCCATGACGGCGACCTCCAGCAGCACCAGGTCACCACCCGGAGACGTGGACTCGACCGCCTCGCCGAACGCGGCGTCCTGGGCCAACCGTGCCCGGAGCTCCGTCACGTCCGCTGTCGTGGCCGCATCCGTCGCGGCGGCGTCCACAACCACCTGAGCCGGGCTGCTGCGTTGACCTTGCGGGAACTTGGCCTCCAGAGCGACCAACCCCTGCCGGCTTGCGGTGTCGGGCGGGAGGGTGGAGATGCCCGCCGTGCCGGTCTTCAGGCCGAGCACGGGCAGCGCCAACGCGAGCAGCAGCACGGTGGTCACCGCGGCCGTCAGTGCCGGCCGACGCGTTACCCGGGTCACCGTGCGCCGCCAGAACGGGCTCTCCCCGCCCTGCTGCCGGGGTAGCAGGGGAACACGCAGCCGTTCGACCCGGTCGCCCAGCAAGGACAACATGGCCGGAAGCAGGGTGAGCGCAGCGCTCACCGCAACCACGCCGACCAGCACGGCGCCGAACGCGAGGCTGCGCAGAACCTTGTCCGGGACCAGGAGCATGCCGAGCAGGGCCACCACGAACGCCGACCCGGAGAACAGGACGGCGTTGCTGGCCGTCGCCCCCGAGGCCGCGATGGCCTCCAGCTTCGGCAGCCCGGCGTGACGCTCCTCGCGGTAGCGCGAGATCACGAAGAGGCTGTAGTCAATCCCGAGGGCGAGCCCCATGGCCACCGTCATGTTGATGATGAAGAAGGAGAACTCGAAGAACTGTCCGACGACCCCGGCAATGCCGAGCGCCACGATGATCGAGACCAGCGCGATCCCAATCGGCACCGACGCCGCGACAACGGTGCCGAACACCAGCAGCAGCACGACCAGTGCGGCAGGTAGACCGAACTGCATCTCGCCCTTCTCGAGGTCGTGCTGCGACAGGACGGTGAAGTCGTAACCCATCGTCCACGCGCCGGTGATCGTGGCCTCGACGACATCTCCGGCATCCGCGGCCTCGACCGCGTCGACGATGTCGGTGATGCCCGTCAGTGGATCAGTGCCCTCCTCGTTGGCGGTATCCGGGTCGTCGAGCGCCAGCGTGACCAGCACGGCACTGCCGTCGGCGGACACCATTCCCTCCGCCTGCGGTGCGTAGGGGTCACCGACAGCGCGGACGCCCTCCGCCGCGCCGAGGGCGGTACGAAGCTCGGCCACCGCCTGACGCACTCCAGCGTCCGTAACGTCACCGCTCTCGGCGGTCACGACGACCAAGTCGCTCACCGCGTCCCGGCTCCCGAACCGCTCCTTGAGCAGGTTCTCACCCTTGACGGACTCCGGCTGAGTGGTAATGCCACCCATCGGCGTGAGTGCCGAGCCCAGCAGCAGCCCGTTAGATGCGATCGCCAGCAGCAGGACAAAGCCCCACAGGGCGAGGGTGCGCCACGCACGAGCAGCGCACGCCATGGCTAGCCGCTGGGTCGCTGACTGCTTCATGACCGGCTCCCCTCATCCACCCGGAAGCCGTCGTGAGGTGGGCGAGGCATCAGAACCTCCGGATCGAGGGCTCAGCCTGGAGTGTCGGCCCGTGAGGTCCCCGGGAGGAAGCGAAGATTAGGCTCGGCGCCGTCGGTGCACCAGGGACCTAGGTCCCGGGAAGTCGTTCCGCTGAGCAGTCCCCGTTCGACTCCGACCAGACCTCACCGACGAGGAGAAGAGCGTGGTGGTCGAGGCGATCGACGCCGGGCGCCGGGTCAGGCCCCACCCGCCCCTGACCCGGGCAGCTGCAGCCGGCGGGCGGAGTGCCGGTGCACGAAGCCCAGCTCCTCGTAGAGACGGCGCGCCGGGTTGCCGTCGGACACCGCCAGCCCGAACGCCGGCTCGCCGGCGTCGGCGAGGGCGACGAGCGCCCGGCGCACCAGAGCCATGCCGACGCCCCGGTACGCCGGGTCCGGGAGCCGGGCGACGTCGCTCAGCCACGGGCCCCCCAGGGGCGGGGTCCCGGTCATGCGGTTCGCCAGCAGGAAGGCGACCACCCGCTCACCGTCGAGCACCAGACCCGACGCCGCCGGAAGGTACGGGCCGACGGTGGCTCCGTCGAGCAGCTCCTGCAGCATCTGGCGGGCGTGGGCCCCGTCGGCGAACTCGTGGTCCGGGTGACCGGGCGGGAAGGCGGCCAGCTCGACGTCGGTGAATGCATCCGCCGGGCGGTCGACGCCGGTCACCCGCAGGGGGTAGCTGAGCTCCGGGTGCGCCCACGCGGGGTCGAGCCGGTCGGCGTCTGCGATCAGGTCGAAGGACAGCACGTGGGCGTGCCGGACGAGCGTCGCGCCGTGGCCCACCAGCTCCTGCTCGAGGGCCCGGTCGTCGGTCGCGAGCTGCCAGCCGGCGAGCTCCCGCAGCACCGCCGGTGCCACCTCCGCGACCGGCACGAGGGCCTGGGCCAGGTCGGCGAGCGGGCGCTCGCCGTCTCCTCGCAGGTACCGCAGCACCGGTACCCCGTCGACCACCAGCTCGACCATGCCCGCGGGCTGGATGATTTCCGCGGGCTCGGTCCGCTCGTCCACCCGGCGACCCTAGCGACGCCGAGTGCACACCCGCAGGAGCCCTTTCGCCGCCGAGTGCACAACCTCAGGCGTGGAAGGGGCGCCGAGTGCGCTAGTGCGTCAGCTTCCGCTGCAGCGCCCAGCTGCCGGCGACCAGGAAGGCGGCCGCGTAGCCGCCGAGCACGGCGATCTCCAGCGCCACGTCCGACAGCCCGGCGCCGTCGTTGACGATCGCCGACCACGCGTCCATCGCCCACGCCTGCGGCATGACGTGCCCGATCACCCGCATCACCGGGCCGACGACGTCGAGCGGCCACATCGTGCCGCCCAGCATGGCGGTCCCGATGGCCAGGGGGACGCCGATGGCGATCGCCTGGTCCGCGGTGCGTGCCACCGCGCCCAGCAGCATGCCGGCGCCGGTGGCGACCAGGCAGTACACCGCCACCAACGCCGCCGTGGCCGGCGGGCTCCCCCACGCCACCCCGAACCACAGCGCCCCGATGACCAGGAGAAGTCCGGCCTGCAGCACAGCCAGGGAGAACCGGCTGCCGGCCAGACCGGCGAGCAGCGCGCCCGACCCGATCGGCGTCGACAGCGCCCGACGGGACACGCCGAGGCGACGGGTCTCGACCAGGGCCGCTGCGGCGAACAGCCCGTTGGCGAACACGAAGAGGGTGAGCTGGCTGGTGACCGCACCGGTGAAGGCGTTCTCGTCGCCCTGGCGCACCGTCCCGGTGGTGGTGACGTCGAGCTGCGCCGGCGGGACCGTGGCTGCGTAGGCGTCCACCTCGGCCTCCGCCGCCGCCAGCGGCCGCCCTGTCTGCTCGGCGACGAACACCGCGGCCGCCAGCCGCCCCCCCTCGTCGGCCACGGCACCGTTGACGGCCGCGATCACCGACGGTGCCGACTGGTCGGCCTGCGTGGTGAGGAGGCCGAGCTGGACCTCCCGGCCGGCGTCCACCGAGGACGACAGGCCGGATGGCAGCACCAGACCGGCGCTCAGCTGGCTCAGCCGGATGTCGCGTCGCAGCTGCTCGGCGTCGTCGTACTCGACCACCGCGAGCGCCGGGGTGTCGTCGAGGGACGCCAACAGGTCCTGCGACGTCGCCGAGCCGTCCTCGTCGAGGACGCCCACGAGGAACTCGTCCGGGGCCGACCCGGCCGCCGAGCCGATGAGGACGATGAGGATGACCGGCATCAGCAGCGTCGTGAACAGCGCGATCCGGTCCTGGAGGTACCGCTTCAGCTCGGTTCGCGTGATCTGCCCGACCGCAAGGCGCCGCTGACGGAGGTTCATACCGCCACCTTCTTCCGCAGCGCTGCCACGCCAACGGCGCCGGTCACGACGCCGACGAGGAGCAGCAGCAACACCGTCGGCAGCACGTCCAGCAGCGCGCCCTCACCGGCCGACAGCTCGGTCAGCGCGTTCAGTGCCTGCCCGTTCGGCGTGTAGACCTTCAGCCGGGCGACGAGCCCGCTCGCACCGAAGAAGAACGACCCCCCCAGCACCGCCAGCCCGAGCGCCACGATGGTCGTCATGGCGTCGGCCTGGTTCTCCGTGCGCGCAATGCCGGTGACGAACAGCGCGATCCCGGCGATCGCGATGACGACCGAGAACAGCACGGCAGCCACGCCCACCGGGTCCCCCCAGTCGACGCCGAAAGCGAGCGCCGTGACCGCCCACACGGTGGCGAGGCTGATCGACCCGAGCACCACGACTCCCAGGGTCTTGCCGACGAGGACGGCGTCGTCCGAGACCGGGGCGGCCCGGATCCTCGACAGCGTCCCCTCGCGACGCTCGCTGATCACCGACCGGGCGCCGGTCCCGATGGTGAAGAACAGGAAGAGCATGGCCATCGCGGGGGCGAAGTAGCTGATGATGCTGAAGTTGCTCTGCACGTCCTGCGGGTCGACGACGACCGCCGGCGTCAGGCCCTGGGCCGCGGCGAACACCTGCTCGGCCTCGCCCGGCGTCGCGTCGGTCAGGGTGACCGTCGTGCCGGCAGCCAGCTTGGTGGTGCGCAACGACGCGGCGACCGAGGAGGCGACGGACTCGGCGATCGATGTGCTGAGTACGCTGCCCGCCGACCCGACCACGTCGATGCGTACCGGGGCCGTCCCGTAGACCGCGTTCTCCGGGCTGCCGACGACCACGAGGGCCGCGTCCAACGTCCCGTCGGTGACGTCCGGGCGCACATCCGCCGCGTCGACGGCCACGAATGCGAGGTCACCGTCGTCACCGGTCGCGTCGCCGGAGGTGAGGGAGTCGACCACAGCCGCCGCGATGGCCGACCCGCCGGTGGCGTCGGCGACGCCGATGGTCGCGCTGAACGACGGTCCCCCGCCGAACGACACCCCGACGATCAGCCCCAGCCCGACCGGCGCCAGCACGCCCTGGATCAGCAGGGACCGGTCGCGGACCCGCCGGCGCAGGTCGTTCCCGGCAATCAGCCAGGCCGCGCGCCAGGTCCCTCTCACCCCACCCAACCTAATCGCCGAGTGCACCCCCGCAGGACGGATTCCTGCGTCGAGTGCACACCTGCGACGCTGTCCGCATGATCGCCCGACGACCGGAGAACGCGAGGGCGCCGGACTCCGTGGTCGCCCTCGCCGACGGCAGCCCGCTGACCGCGGTGTGGCAGAACGAGCTGGGCGGCCTCACCTTCACGTGGACGGCAGACGGCGTGCGCCGGTTCGTGAAATGGGCGCCGCCGGGCGCTGGGACCGACCTCGGCGGCGAGGCCTCCCGCCTGCGGTGGGCGGCGCCGTTCACGTCCGTGCCGCGCGTGGTCGGAACCGGGCGCGACTCGGCCGGCTCCTGGCTCGTCACAGAGGGCCTCCCGGGCGAGAACGCGGTCTCCCCCCGCTGGACGGCGAACCCGGAGCCGGCCGTCGTCGCCATCGGGCACGGGCTCCGCCGGCTGCACGACCGCCTGCCGGTTGAGCAGTGCCCGTACTGGTGGACCGCGTCGGGGCGGATCGAAGCCGCTCTGCGCCGACGCGACGCTGTGGCGACGTTTGCGGGCCGGCACGCCGAACACGCCGAGCTGACCTTCGACGGTGCCGTGGCGCTCCTGGCCCGGCCACCCGCCGACGACCGGCTGGTCGTCTGCCACGGGGACGCGTGCGCACCCAACACGGTGCTGGACGACGCCGGGCACGTCACCGGTCACGTCGACCTGGGGTCGCTCGGGGTGGCCGACCGGTGGGCGGACCTGGCGGTGGCCACCTGGAGCCTGGCGTGGAACTTCGGACCGGGATGGGACGACACGCTGCTCGACGCCTACGGCGTGGCACCCGACCCGCTGCGCACGGCGTACTACCGCCTGCTGTGGGACCTGGGCTGACCCGGCCGGTCAGCGGACGTGCGCGACGACCTCGGTCCGGAACCGGTCGAGCATCTCCAGCCGCTCAGGCAGCGGCACGTCGCTGTCGTCCGGGACGATGAACTCGTCGAGCCCGGCGTCGCCGTAGGCGCCGAGGATGTCGACGACCTCGGTCGGCGTGCCCGACAGGTTGTGCGGGTCCGGATCGACCGCCTCGCCGACGCCGCCGCGCAGGTCGACGACCGCCTGCGTCGACCGCCGCACCTCCGCCGGGTCCCGGCCCAGGTCCTCGCAGGCACGGTCGAGGACTGCCGCCTTGTGGCGGAACGAGTCCAGCGTCGTCCACGCGTTCCATTCGTCCGCCCATCGGGCAGCCGCCGGGATCGTTCGCCGCTCGCCGCGGCCGCCGATGAGCAGCGGCAGCCGCGCCTGGACCGGCTTGGGTTCGCAAGGTGCGTCCGTGACGCGGTAGTACCGCCCGTCGAACGTGGTTCGTGGCTGCCGGAGCAGTGAGGTGAGAACCGCGCACGCCTCTTCGAACTGGTCGAGGCGCGGCGCGGGCGGTGGCAGGTCGATGCCGTACGCGACGTGCTCGTTCTCCTGCCAGCCGGCACCCAGGCCGAGCAGGAGCCGCCCGCCGCTCACGTGGTCCAGCGTCGCGGCCATGTTGGCGAGCACGGCCGGGTGGCGGTAGAGGTTGCCGAGCACGAGGGTGCCCAGTCGCAGGCGGGACGTGCGGGTGGCGACGGCGGTCAGCGTCGTCCAGCCCTCGAGCACCGGACCGTCCAGCACTTCGCCGTCGGAGTCGTGCGGCATGAAGTGGTCGTAGACGTAGATCCCGTCCCAGCCGGTCGCCTCGGCGTGGTCGGCCATGACGGCGATCTCAGCCCACGGCCGCTGCTGGTCCGGCCAGACGCTGAAGCGCATCCGCCGACCGTATCGGTCCTCCGGTTGCGCACTCGACGCGCGCAAGTGTCCTGGGGGTGTGCACTCGACGGTCAGTGGAAGGTGTAGCTGCGCTTGCTGAGCCCGTACCAGTACCCGTCCACGGAGCCGACGACGCGTCCCGCCAGCCCGTCGGCGGCGCCGGCCGCGACGAACAACGGCGTGAAGTGCTCAACGGTCGGGTGCGCGTACCGCACAGCGGGTGCGCGCCCACGGAAGTCCGCCAGCACGTCGAGGTCCTTCGCACGCACGGCGGCGTCCGCCCAGGCGTCGAACTCCGCCGACCACTGCGGCGGCGGCCCGTCCGGGTCGCTGAACGACACGTACGGCAGCCCGTGCGTCATGAACCCGGACCCGACCACCAGCACGCCTTCGTCGCGCAGCGGCGCCAGCCGGCGACCGACGTCGACCAGGCGTGCCGGGTCCTGCGTCGGCAGCGACATCTGCAGCACGGGCACGTCGGCCTCCGGATACATCCGCAGCAACGGGATGTAGGCGCCGTGGTCCAGGCCCCGGCGGGTCGACTGCACCACCTCGTGGCCGGCCATGAGCGAGGTCACCCGCGCCGCCAGCCCGGGCGCGGCCGGCGCCGGGTACTGCAGCCGGTAGTAGTGGGCCGGGAACCCGAAGAAGTCGTAGACCAGGTCGGTGGGCTCGACCGAGGACAGCGCGATCGGCGCCGCTTCCCAGTGGGCGGACACGATGAGGATCGCCGCCGGTCGGGGCAGGTCCTGCGCCCAGGCAGCCAGCTGCGCCGACCACTGCTCGTGCTCCAACAGCGGCGGCGCGCCGTGGGACAGGTACAACGTCGGCATCGGACCGGTCACGGCAGCTCCCTGGAGAAGGTTCTTGAACGATCAACGACCGGGTCGCCGGGGCTGTTCCCGTGCCGTCAGTCGCGCAGGGCCTTGCCGGTGAGCCGCAGGAACACCGTCTCCAGGTCGGGCTCGCTGACGGTGACTGTCGTGACGGCCAGCGGCAGCCCCTCGGCCGCCTCCACCGCAGGCGCGATGAGCCGCGCGCCGTCGGCGGTGTCCAGCTCGAGCGCGTGGTCCACCAGCCGGACCGCGTCCACCGCAGGCAGGGCGCGGGTGCGCGCCAGCCACTGGCCGAACACCTCGTCGGCGTCGGTCACCGTCTCGTCCACCCGTGCCGCCAGACGGATCGTCGCCACCTGCCCGATCGACGCCACGAGCTCCTCCCGGGTCCCCTCGGCCACGATCCGCCCGGCGTCGATGATGCCGATCCGGTCGCACAGCCGTTCGGCCTCTTCCATGTAGTGCGTCGTGTACAGCACGGCCAGCCCGCGGCCGCCGAGCTCAGCGACGGACTCCAGGATCGCGTTGCGGCTCTGCGGGTCGACGCCGACGGTCGGCTCGTCAAGAACCAGCAGCTTCGGCTCGTGGAGCAGTCCCACCGCGATGTTCGCCCGCCGCTTCATGCCGCCCGAGTACGTGTCGATCCGCCCCTTGGCGCGGTCGGCCAGGCCCACCACGTCGAGGACCTCTCCGATCCGGGCGTCCAGCGCCTTCCCCGACATCCCCTGCAGCTTGCCGAAGAACCGCAGGTTCTCCCGCGCGGACAGGTCGGGGTACAACGCGATGTCCTGCGGCACCAGCCCGATGGCGGCCTTGGCGTCGGTCGCCCCGGGGCCGACCGGACGCCCGGCCACCTGGACCTCGCCGGCGTCCCGGGCGAGCAGCCCGCACACCATGGAGATCGTGGTCGTCTTGCCGGCCCCGTTCGGCCCCAGCAGGCCGTAGGTCTGTCCGGCGGCGATCGTGAAGCCGACGTCGTCGACCGCGGTGAGCCCGGCGAAGCGCTTGACCAGGCCCGAACAGCGCAGCACCGGCTGCGAGCCCATGACGCACCTCCCACCACCGACGCTACCCGCACTGACCGCCAGCCTCACCCAGAAGTCGTCCCCGGCGTCTCCCTGAGGGCGAGCTGGCGGGCACGAACCAGCGACGCGTAGTCGTCGACCGTCACCGGTCCGGACCGCACCTTGCCGTCGGCCCGAGGCACCTCCGCGGGACGCCCGGCAATGGTGAAGGTCACCGACTCGACACCCGGGACCAGAAGCACCGACAGGGCCAGCTGCGCGGTGGCCAACGTGGCGTCGCCGGGACTGCTGCCGGACTGCAGGTCGATGATCGCCCCGTCGCCCTCGATCAGCAGCGACGCGACCAGGTCGGGTCGCACCTCCGTCGACAGCCCGAGGGCCTGCTCGGCGTCGGTCGGTCCGGCGATCACCGCCTCCAGCGCAGCCGACGCCTGCGAGGCAACGTCGGTGGCGGTCACTTCGCGCGGGGCCAGCCGGATGCGGTCCCCCTTCACCCAGGCAAGGTCGGTGTCGACCGTCTCGGCCGCGACGACGGCGCTGTCCTGGGGCTGCGGCGCGAGCTCGGCCAGCTCGGACGGCAGCGGTTCGGGTCCGTCCGTCGACGGAACGCCGCACGCCGCCGTCACGACGGCGAGGGTCGCGACGAGCAGCCCCAGTCCGACCCGGCGCCGCTTCACAGCTCGGCCCCCGGGAGGTCGACGACGAACCGCGCGCCGCCGCCCGGCCGGTCCTCGTACCAGGCCCCGCCGCCATGGGCCAGGGCGTGCTCACGGACCAGCGACAGCCCCAGACCGGTGCCGAGACGAGACCCGCGGCTCTGCGCCGGCGTCCCCCGCGAGAACCGCTCGAAGACGACCTCCTGCTCGGCGACTGGCACACCCGGCCCGGCGTCGTCGACGACGATCCGGACCCGCGTCCCCCGCTCGACGACCGCCACCCCGACCACACCGCCGCCGTACCGGTCGGCGTTCTCCACCAGGTTGGCGACGATGCGTTCCAGCCGACGAGCGTCACCGCGCACGCGCGTGTCCCCTTCGACGACGGGCTCGGGGAGGTCACCGCCGTGGCTGGCGAGCACCCGCCGAACCACGTCGACGAGTGGGACCTCCGGAAGATCGTCGAGGGCAAGCGGCGCCACGTCGCGCGACAGGTCGAGGAGGTCCTCGAGCAGCTGCGCGAAGCGGGCGAGGTCCGCGCTGATGAGGTCGGTGGCCTCCTGCGCGGCCGACGGCAGCTGCTCCCGCCGGGACTCCAGGACCGACACGCTCGCGGTCATGGTCGTGAGCGGACTGCGCAGCTCGTGGCTGACGTCCGCGGCGAAACGCGAGTCCCGCTGGATCCGGTCGCTGAGGGTGCGCGCCATGGCGTTGAAGGAGCCCGCGATCGGCGCCAGGTCGGGGTCGTACGTGCTCGGCATCCGCGCGTCGAGGTCACCGCTGGCGAGCTGGGCAGCAGTGCGGGTGACGTCCTCCAGCGGTCGCAGGACCCGCCGGGCGGCCCAGACACCCAGCCCGGCCCCCATCAGGGTGGTCAGCCCCGCTGCGACCATGCCGGTCAGCAGAACCGTGTCCAGCGTCCGTTCCAGGGTGGTCAGCTGCACGACCTCGTAGTACTCGCCGCCCGAGGCCAGCGGAACGCCCACGGTCACCACCACCACCCCCTGCCCGTCGGCGTACCGCTGGAAGCCCGGCTCACCCGAGGCCACGAGGGCGGTCAGCGACGGCGGCAGGTCATCCGGCCCGAGACCGACCGCTCCGCTGTACCAGCCGCCCTGGTAGTGCAGCAGGGTGTCGACGCCCGCTCCGGTGCGGATCTCCGCCAGCGACTCCTGCGGGTCGGTCCCGGCAGTGACCTTGGTCGACAGCAGGGTTGCGTTGACCACCGCCTGCCGCCCCGCGGACCGGTCGCGCTGGTCGACCAGGTAGCGCGAGGCCACGGCGTAGATCTCCGACACGAGCAGGACCGACAACAACAGGGCCCCCGCGGCGAAGGCCAGCGCGACGCGGCTGCGGAGCCGCAGCCTCACGACGACGCCTGCAGGCGGTAGCCGCGCCCGCGCAGCGTGACCAGGTGCTTCGGATTCGACGGGTCGGTCTCCAGCTTGATGCGCAGCCGGCGCACGGTGACGTCCACGAGCCGGTCGTCGCCGAGGTGGTCGTAGTCCCACACCAGCTGCAGCAGCTGCGGCCGGCTGAGCACCCGGCCCAGGTGCACGGCCAGCTCGGCGAGCAGCCGGAACTCCGTCGCCGTCAAGGGGACCTCGCGGCCGTCCCGCTTCAGCCACCCGGCCTTGGCGCTGAACTCCAGCGACGGGCCGTCCTCACCACCGGGCGCCAGAACCAGGGCCTCCGCTCGGGCGGCGTCGGCGTCCCCGTCCCGCGGCGCCGGACGCGCGGCCGCCCGTCGGCGGACGGCCCGGATGCGCGCCGTGAGCTCCTTCATCACCACCGGCTTGACCACGTAGTCGTCGGCCCCGGCCTCGAGCGCGGCCACCACGTCGTGCGTGTCGCCGCGCGCGCTCACCACGATGGCGGGCACGTCGGACACCTGGCGGATCCGGCGGATCAGGTCGAACCCGTCCATTCCGCCCAGCATGAGGTCGACGAGCATCACGTCCGGCGGGCTCTCGGCGTGGAGCTCCAGCGCCTCCTCGGCGCCGGCGGCCTCGGTGACGTCGTACTGCTCCTCGGTCAGGGCGAGGCGCAGCGCGGCACGGATGCGGTCGTCGTCCTCGACGACCAAGACACGGACGGGCACCGCCCCATCTTCGCCCGCGCGCCGGAGTGCCCGAGACCGGCAGCCGGCCTGTCACACAACTGCAACCTCGGTGACCCTCCGCCGCCACACAAGACAGACACGGTTGACCCGTAAGGCCGGATCCGCCCAGCGCCAGGCAGATGAGGTGACCGCGATGCCCCCGAGCACGACCACCGCGCCACCCGACCTGCAGATCAACACCGTCGCCGCCCCGGCCGGGACGACGCTCTTCCGGGCCGACGCGGACTCGTTGGTCCTGGTGATCGGCCCGACCACCGGCACCGCCCAGCTGTCCGCGGCGGTCACCCTGCTGTCCGGCGCCTCCCACGAGCCGTGCCGTCGCCTGATCCTGGACGTCGGGAGCGTGCCGCGCCTGTCGTCCGACGTGCTCGCGCTGCTGCTGTGGGCCAACGTCCGGCTCCGCGAGCGCGGCGCCGCCCTCGAGGTGGCGCGTCCCAGCCCCGCCACGCGTGACCTGCTCCACCGCACCGGTCTGGACCACGTGATCCCGGTCCTGGACCGACTTCCCGAGGAGGTGGCCGCATGAAGCCGACGCTTGCCCTGGTTCCGACCTCAGACCTGGCAGAGGCGAACGACACCGCCGCCGGCACCCCGTCGGTGCTCCGCAGCTGGTGGGGTGGCGGGATCGCCGCCTCCTCTCGCGACGACGACGCCATCCGGGTTCTGGTCGCGGCCCCCTCGGCTCAGTCGGACCATGCGACCCGCGAGGCGCTGATCGCGACGTTCGGACGTCAGTCCCGGCGCGGGGAGCCCCTCCCGGTGATCGCCGCCGCCCTTGACGAGGTCGTCCGCCAGCTCGGAGCCAAGTCGGTGTGCGCAACGCTGCTCGAGGCCGACGGGCACGGCTTCACCGTCCTGCACCGGGGCAACCCGGCACCGCTGCTGGTCGGCAGCGACGGCGAGGCGAGCGCGCTCCAGCCACGGGTGCCCGGCCCCCCGCTGGGGCTGGGCGGTGGCGGCGACGTCGAGGTCCTCCCCGCGTCGCTCGGCGACATCGTGGTGCTGTCGACGCCGGCATTTGCCGGCCAGCTCTCCGAGACGCTGCTCGGCGTCTCGGCCGAGCCGGACTCGATGTGGCAGGCGCTGACCACGCAGGCGCTGGTCGACCCGTACCCGGGGGCGCTGGCGATGGTGGTCTGCGAGCGCGCGGCAGCCACCGGGGTGGTCCGCATGCCGGAGAGCCTGTCCGTGCAGCGCCCGGTCGTCACCCAGCGCCGCGGCGCCTGACCGCCGGCTGGCCGCCGACCGCCGACAATCCGAGGAGGTCCGGGATGAGGAAGCTTCTCGCGGTCCCGCTTCTCG
>Ga0224505_10001791_pt1 | contig 13160 bp, 7 predicted proteins | sample SF_Jan12_sed_USG_FD_169102 | JGI IMG/M metagenome (GOLD analysis project Ga0224505, IMG submission 169102) | Sediment microbial communities from San Francisco Bay, California, United States - SF_Jan12_sed_USGS_4_1 | ecosystem: Environmental > Aquatic > Marine > Sediment | place: USA: California...
CGCCGCCCGAAGAATTGCCAAGCGTTCTGGCGTCACCGCACCCAACACACGAATCGCCAATCCAGGACCCGGGAACGGCTGCCGCCAAATGATGTCGTCCGGTAGTCCCAGCTCTGCTCCCAACACACGCACTTCATCTTTGAAGAGCTCTCGCAAGGGTTCGATCAGTTTGAGCTTCATGCGTGCCGGCAATCCGCCGACATTGTGGTGCGTCTTGATCGTGGCCGAAGGTCCCTTGAAACTGACGCTCTCGATCACATCGGGATACAGTGTGCCCTGGACAAGATACTTGGTGCCTTTCAGCTTCTTTGATTCCGCCTCAAAGTGCTGAATGAATTGCCTGCCAATGATCTTTCGTTTTCGCTCCGGATCCGTCACATTCCTCAGAGCCGTGAGAAACGGTTTCGTCCCATCAAGCACGCGAAGATTCAGGTGGAGCTGCGAGGCAAACGTCTTTTGAACCTGTTCCCGTTCGCCTGCGCGCAAGACGCCGTTATCGACAAAGATACAGGTGAGCTGATCCCCGATCGCCCGATGCGTCAGCGCCGCGGCGACGGAGGAATCCACGCCACCACTCAACGCACAGATGACCCGTTCCTTCCCGACCTGCTCGCGAATCTGCTTCACCGCCGTGTCGACATAGGACTGCATAGTCCAGGTCGGCTGACAACCGCAGATTTTATGGACGAAGTTCCTCAGCATCTTCGCCCCTTCCGGCGTGTGAGCGACTTCGGGATGAAATTGGAGGCAATACATTTTCCGCTTGGCGTCGTCCCGCTTCATCGCGGCAACCGGCGAGTTGTCGGTGTGCGCGATCGACCGGAACCCTGGCGGCATCCGCTCGATGCGATCACCATGCGACATCCAGACTGTGGTCAGCCGCTTGGTGCCCACGCCTTGAAAGAGATCGCTCGCATCGTCGATGGTCAGCTCGGCGCGACCGTATTCCCGATGGGGCGACTTCGCGACTTCCCCCCCAGACAGGTGCGTGACGAGCTGCATACCATAGCAGATCCCTAGGATCGGAATGTTCTGATCAAACAGCTCCTTGGCTACGATTGGAGCCTTCTTTTCATACACACTGGAAGGTCCGCCGGACAGCACAATACCCTTCGGCCGATAGGCCAGAATCGTCGATAATGGAGCCGTACAGGGGAAAATCTGGGAGTAGACCTGCGCTTCGCGAATGCGCCGCGCAATCAACTGTGTGTACTGAGACCCGAAGTCCAGAACCAGAATTCTATCGTGCCAAAGTTCCATGGAGACCGTCGTTCGTGAAGCGTGAAGCGTCGTTCGTTAGTAAGAAGAAGCTCTGTCTTTATTACGAGATACGCTTCACGAGAGACGTTTCACGCTAAGCTATTCCCAATCCATCCGATAGTTTGGTGCTTCTTTCGTAATGATGACATCGTGGACATGGCTCTCTCGGAGACCGGCGACAGATTGCCGGATAAATGTGGCGTTCTTCTGGAGATCGGCAATCGACTTACACCCGCAGTATCCCATTCCCGATCGAACGCCACCGACCAATTGATACACCACGGCAGCCAAGGGCCCCTTGTACGGCACACGCCCTTCGATCCCCTCAGGAACCAATTTCTGCGCCGGGCGTCCTCCCTGTCCGTACCGATCCCCGCCACCACGCTCCATCGCCCCGATGGACCCCATCCCGCGGTACACCTTATACGTTCTGGCCTGATACAGCACCGTCTCCCCGGGAGACTCCTCCGTTCCAGCAAACAGCCCGCCGAGCATGACGGATGACGCCCCAGCCGCCAGTGCTTTGGCAATGTCGCCGGAAAACTTGATCCCGCCGTCCGCAATGATCGGCACTCCGGTCCCACGCAAGACCTTGGCACAATCAGCAATGGCGGTCAGCTGCGGCATGCCGGCGCCAGACACAATCCGCGTCGTACAGATCGACCCAGGTCCGACCCCGACCTTCACCGCATCGACTCCGACTTTCAGCAGATCCTTCGCCGCCTCTGCCGTCCCGATGTTTCCCGCAACCAGCTCAAGGTCCGGATAGAGCTTCTTGATCATCTTTGCGGTATTCAACACGGCTTGTGAGTGGCCGTGGGCAGTATCGATCACCACGAGATCCACGCCAGCCTTCTTCAACAAGGTCACGCGCTCTTGGGTATCCTGCCCCACACCAACCGCCGCGCCAACGCGTAAGCGCCCATGCCCGTCCTTGCACGCATTGGGATACTTGATCCGCTTTTCGATGTCCTTGATGGTGATGAGCCCCTTCAATTCGTACTGTTTATTGACGACCGGCAACTTTTCAATCCGGTGTTCATGAAGGATTTCGCGAGCTTTCTCGAGACTGGTACCTTCCGGCGCCGTCACCAGCCGATCCCGTTTCATCACCTGCGACACTTTCAGATCCATCCTATTTTCGAACCGCAGATCTCGATTGGTCAGAATCCCTACCAACTTGCGGCCCTTGGTAACGGGAATCCCGGAAATCCGATATTTCGCCATGAGCTGGTGCGCGTCTCGAATGGTTTCATCGGGGGAAATGGTGACCGGATCCATAATCATCCCGCTCTCGGACTTCTTGACCCGATCCACTTCCATGGCTTGATCCGCCGGAGATAAAACCCGATGAATAATGCCAACCCCCCCTTCACGAGCCATCGCAATCGCCAAGCGCGACTCGGTCACCGTATCCATGGCCGCGCTGACCAGCGGGATATTGACTCGGATATTCCGCGAGAGGAAGGTGCTCGTATCGACCTCATTGGGAAGAATCTGTGACTTGGCCGGCACGAGAATCACGTCGTCGTAGGTCAGTCCCAGTCTCGGCTCTTTATCAAGCATCGTTCCCCCGTCAGACCTTGTGAGTTCGTTGCGCGTTATCCACCTCGGCCAACTCCTCTGCCTCATCTTGCAACCGTTCGCTACCCTCTTCGGCCGGCATGAACTGCTGCACGCGGGTGTTGCCGCTGTCGATGACAAACACACTGCCCTTTGCATCGACGGCGACGCCGTAGGGAAAATTGAACTGCCCATCACCGTTGCCGAACCCGCCCCACTGCGTAATGAAATTACCCTCGCGGTCGAACTTTTCGATCCGATGATTCCCTGTGTCCGTCACATAGACATCGCCGGATCCATCGACCGTGATGCCCCAAGGCGAGCGCAGTTGTCCGGCCTCTTGAGCCAAGGAACTGCTGGCATGCCCGGCTGCTGGACTGCCCCCCCATTTCGTCAAAAGCTGCGGCAGGACGTTGGTACTCGTGTCAAACTTCTGAATGCGGTGATTGCCCATGTCGACGACATAGACCGTCCCATCCTCTTGGTCGACGGCCACCCCACGCGGAAAATAGAACTGCCCATCGCCGTTGCCGAAGCTGCCCCAGGCCATAATGAACTCGCCTGCCATATCAAACTTCTGCACCCTGAAATTAGCACTGTCGACCACATAGACATAGCCCCGCACACGGTCGACGGCAATACCCCATGGAGCATTGAACTGCCCCTCGCCATTCCCGCGTGAGCCAAACTTCATCAAATAGCCACCGAGCTTTCCGTCGAACTTCTGCACCCGATGGTTGTTGGTATCGACCACCCAGACATCACCCTTCCCGTCACAGGCAATGCCGGTCGGGTTATGGAAGTTGGCATTGGCGGAGCCGAAACTCCCCCACAAGATAATGAAGTTGCCAGTACTGTCGAATTTCTGCACTCGATTGTTGCCGTTATCCACGACGAAGAGTGAGCCCTGCTGATCCACGCAGAGTCCGTACATCGGCGCCATGAATTCGCCGCCGTGTAACAATGACGCCCCGCGACCAGGCTTCCCCCATTTTGCAACACAGAGATAGCCCGAGGTATTGACCAGAATGGTGGCACTTGCTGGGGTAGAGACATTGTTCCCAATGTCCTTGAACCACACGTAAATCGTCTTCTGCCCGTCGGCCGGTGAAAGAATGAACGGGATCGTCGCTCCAAACTTGATCGCCGGCGTCACCTCCACCCACCCCGGCGTGCCGGCCATCGGCGTCAATGGACTCTCTGAAATGAAATAGGCCGCGACTCCTGTGTCTAAATCTGTCGCCGAAATCGTCACGACGACATCGGGCGAGTTCGTCATGAATGCCCCGTGGTTGATCACAGCGTAGGGGTTCTGCGGTGCCGTGATATCGATAAGGACGGGCGTCGCTGTCACTTCTTCGGATAACCCGCTTTCTGTCCCATCTTCAAACGAGGCCGTTACGGCATAAAAATACGGGGTATCATTTGTAAGGCCTTCATGTGTGTAGGGATTCGTCACGCCTTCGATCTTGGTGGCTCCCTCAGCCGTGATGTGGGGCGAGGTGCTAAAATAGAGATTGTACGATTGCGCGCCTGACACCTCCATCCAACTCAGGAAGACCTCCGTATCACCCGCCTTGACGGCAAGGCTACGGGGCGGCTGCACGGCTCCAGCCTCCGCCGTCTGCGCAGGCTGCTCTTTGCCACGATTCAATTCCTCTTCGGTCGGCACATACTTGAGAATGCGATTATTCCCGCTATCGACGACGAACACACACCCTTCCCTGTCCACTGCGATACCGTAGGGGAAGTTGAGCTGTCCCTCCGTCTTCCCGCGATTTCCAAATGAACAGAGGAAGGTCCCGTTCCCATCGAACTTCTGGATCCGGTGATTGCCGCTATCGACCACGTAGACATTGCCCAAGGCATCGCAGGCGATCCCCCAGGGAGACTTGAATTGCCCGGGTCCGCTCCCCTCACGCCCCCACTTCGTCAAAAAACTTCCACGCGTATCAAATTTCTGAATACGGTTATTGCTCTCATCAGCCACATAGATATTCCCGACAAAGTCCACCGCGACCCCGCGGGGGAAAAAGAAGGCCCCATCGAAGCTGCCGTCTCGCCCCCATTTCAACAGCGGCTGCCCGTCGGCTTGAAACTTTTGAATGCGTGCATTGCTCGTGTCGGACACGTAGACATTCCCGTCTTGATCAGTGGTAATCCCCCAGGGCACGTCAAAACGCCCCATCTCGGCACCGCGCCAGGCAAACCCGAACTTTCCCCAAGCCTTCTGGGCATTACCTTCAAGATCGAACTTCTGCACACGATTGTTTCCGCTGTCTGCGACATAGACCACGTCTTCCGGTCCGACAGCCAACCCGCGGGGATAATAAAACTGCCCTTCTTGCGAACTCGGTTCCCCACCCCATCGAGCCAGAAACTTTCCACTCTTGTCGAACTTCTGAATGGAATGGTTGTCGGTATCCGCCACATAGAGGTTGCCCTCCTTGTCGAGTGCAATACCGGTGGGAGAACTGAGCGCACCGTCGTCTACCCCCTCGTGTCCAATCACCATGGCGAGAAGATATGGCGACGGAATCGCCATCACTTCTTGAGATTCGAGGCTTTCGCCCTTCGACGTGACAACCGTGACGACGTAGTGGTAACAGGTCCCATTGGCAAGGTCGTCATGGACGTAGGGGCTGGAGGCCCCTTCCAAGCAGGTCGCCTTGTCCTTCTTCACCCCGATGACGCTCTTAAAATCTTCTGGGCCAGCGATAGGCCGGGTCAGCTCAGAAAACTTGATCTGCACACCCTTGGTTGTCTGGAAGTAGAGATTATAGTACATGGCATCCGGAACCGGATCCCATGTGATAGTAATGCGCCCGTTTCCAGACTTGGCGTGAACATTCTGTGGAGGCAGCGGCAGCTCTTCTTCTTCAGCTACCGAATCTCCTCCCCCCCATTCCCCTTGGAGCCCATCGATGAATAGGCGACGATTGAAGCGCGGCAAGTCATCACACAACCAAGTGTTCATCACAATGTTGCCTCAGAGTTACTCGTGAAAATAGTTCGGAAACGGCGGAACTTTCAAATATTTAGATTGGTTGATCACTCTAGCAAAGCGATGGAAATAGAGTCAAGGTAACGACCGCAAGACCATACACACATCTCCCCCTCAGACGACACAAGCCACTATGGAATCTCCCTCCAAATCGATTAAAATGCCCTTGGTTAGTCGCTCGGACTCTTGGTGCGAGAGGTGCTACGCCTCTCGCACCAAGGGCGCTGACCACTCACCCGGTCTAAACGGAAAGGAGCCTGACAAAACAGCGATGAGGCACTTCATGCTCGGTGTTATAGTCGGAACCGTTCTCACAACGATGATAGTGCACGCCGCTGGGAACGATAGGATTGGAGGGAATCCACGGCCTGTATTCCAGAGCGATGAGCGGGAAAGGCAGTTCCACCTTCAGCTTGAGCAGATGCGGGAACAGACTGAACTGGAACAGGCACGGATGCAGGGAAAAAAGAAACCCTGCTAGCGATCCACCAGGCAACATGGCTGGTTATGGCATACCTGATAGAACTGAACGTCAAGAACCTGTGTCTCCATGATAGATGGAACAGATATAATAGGTGAATCAAAATGAGAATGTTTCAAGTCAAACAAACGGTGAGCTATGAACTCACCATGGCTGCAGGAACGGAACAGGAAGCCATTCTTAAAGCGAAAAGCATTCCACTGGCTCAATGGGCTGCTGAGCCAGTGGACGTTACAGCAGAGATGCTCGATGAAACTGATGAAATCGATGATTACTAAACAATACTCTTCTCACACTCCAGTATTAACAATCGGTAATCATGCTCGGTAATACGCGATCATAGGGAGAGGCCCAACGAAGGGGACGACACATGCATATAACACGAGCTATCTACACAGCATTACTGGGTTTCGTGTTTGTCATCACGCTCGCCACGGGAACCATAGCTGGTGAACAGACCGGGGTAAGCGTTCAGCCAAAGGCTTTGGATAGGAAAACGATAGACCATGCACGGTATATCATCAAAATCGCGGGTTGTAATGATTGTCACACAACCGGCTATGCGGAAGCTGCAGGGAAAATCCCCGAAAAAGACTGGCTCAAAGGAGACGCCATGGGATGGCGAGGGCCCTGGGGTACAACCTATGCGAGCAACTTACGGCTCTATTTCCACAATCTCTCTGAAGAACAGTGGGTTCGAATTGCTCGCTCAGTCGAGTTTCGTCCGCCCATGCCCTGGTTCGTCCTTCGGGAAATGACAGAGCAGGACTTGCGCGCTATTTACCGGTTCATCAGACATTTAGGGCCAGCTGGTGAACCAGCGCCTGCCTATGTCCCACCGGATCAGGAACCCAAGCAACCGTTTATTCTATTTCCTGCATCCCCTGAAGCTCCCCAATAGGACGCCGTCCACACCTGAGACACTGCTTGGCATACAACATCAGATGGCTGCAAAAGCGACCGGATGCTTCCTGGCTCCAGGATAAGCGCGATGGATAGGCTTTACACTGCCACAGACCGTTCGCCAGCCGAATAATCCAACATGTAGCTTGGGAGCGAGTTGGATGCCACACCATTCAGGATTACATGGATGGGTTTTTGCGCCCGTAGCGAACTGAGCGCTTGCTTGACCGCTTGCTTTGATGTCACGTTCGCCCGCACGACAAGCACATGGAGATCGCAATGGCTTTCCAGCACATTCATCGTTGCCACGGGGAGGATTGGAGGTGCATTCAGAAGGATATAATCAAACTCATCTCGGAGTTGTGATAGAACTCGACCTAGTTGGCCAGCCCGTAGTAGTTCAGTAGAGCCAGCAACTGACTCGCCAGCGGGCATAATCCAGCAGGACACATCGGAAAAAGCACCCATCGCTTGCTGTGGGGGAATATCGCTCCTTAGGCAATCAACGAGTCCATGCTTGACCGGCGCTTCGAGAAACGCCGCCATTTCAGGAAACACAAAATCACAATCTACCAGAAGAACTCGTCTTCCAAAATCTCGCGCAAGTGTATACCCGAGATTGATCACAGTCGTGGTTTTACCCTCACCCTTGATTGCGCTCGTCACAGCTACAACGACCGGTTCACCCGTTCCATTCGCTAGTTGTAGCCGCGCTGCAGCCACCCGATATTGCTCGGCTGCCATGGAGCGTGGATAGAGTCTTGTCACAAACCTCCTATCAAGCCCCTGAAAATTTGATTGCCCAAGAGGGGATAAAGCGTTACGCATAACCTCCGACCGAGGGTTCATGGTCATACCGAGAGAAAGCCTTGGCAATGCCGCTCTCTGTGATGAATCCGAACCACTGCCCGTCTGCCATAAGGATGAAAAATCAGGGATGGCCGCCAACAAGCGAGGACCCGCAAGAAGAAATTCCACATCTTCCGGACCTCGAAATTGTTCCGTCAGCCGTTCTCGCAGAATCGACAATCCACCACCAAGCACACAGCCAAACAAGAACCCCAGTGCCAACAGTTTCACTTTGTTTGGAACAACCGGCGCCAGGGGAAGCATGGCATGCTCAATGATGCGAAACTTCCCGCCCGCTTGGCGTTTCTCAATATTTTCCTGAACTCGCGTGTGCAACCGCTTATCAAGAAGCTTTGCATAATTATCTTTCAGGTTGCTGTAGTCACGTTCGAGAACCAGGAGCTCCTGTTCAACGATGGGAGACCGCTCCAGCCGTTTTTCAAAATCTTGTCGGGACGCTTGCAGCTGCCCAAGGCGCCGCTGTAGCAGCGAAATCTCCGTCCTCTCCTCGCTCTGCAACTTCGCGAGATCCTGAAGATACGGATCAAGCGGTGCCTTATCCGACCGGATTGCATCCCGACCATACACATTCACGAGCTCATCCTCAACTTGCCGGATTTCTTCCTTTACTAAGACGACCTCGGGATACCCATCCCAGAACTCTGCCCTCAACTTCACAAGTTGTTCTCGCAGTTCCCGCAGCCGCTTAAACAACGGATCTGGCTCCATGGACCGTGAGGTCACAAGACTCGGACTCTGTTGTCCAGACGCTCGGTACTGCTGTACTGCCTGATTCAGCATCGCAAGCTTCTCGGAATGGCGCTGGAGATCCTCGTTCGTCTTCACAAGATCCGCCTCCACACGATCCAACGACCGCATATTGGCTTCTCCCTGACTGGGAAGTCCCCCCACGTGTGTCTTCTTAAACTGACTGATGCGCTCTTCTTTTTTCTCCAATTCACGCTTCATCTGCTGCAACTCTTGATCCAAAAACTCTCCTGCGCCTTCAACTTCCTTCTCACGTTCCTTATTCGTATCCTCAATGAATTTGTCGGCAATGCGTGCCGTCACTCGCATAGCGGTTTTTGGATCCTCATCCAAATAAGAAACCACAAATCCTTCTAAGAAAGTCGAGCTACTGAAACCGGCAGACGCCTCCATTTTGACACGTTCAACCCGTGTCCTGCGGGCCACCTCGTAAAGAGTATTTGCCTGTCCTTCTTCATCCTGTCCCTCTGAATATAAACCAGTCTCCTTGGCAACCTCCCCCAAGAAATCAGGACTGATTATTTGTCGCTGGATAAGAAACAGAATTTGATCAAATTTATCTTCGAGGTCGCCTTTTCTCCCTCCACTATCAAACCGATCAATGACACTATTGATGCCCTTTGGGCCCTCTGCAACGATTAACGTGCTTGATTGATAATACTTGGTGGCAACGAGGTAGTACGCCAGCGCCAAGACCAGAGAAAGAACAAGCGATCCAAGAATGACCCATTTGTTACGCAAGGCAATGGCCAAATACTCACTGGCAGCGCGAAAGCTATCCTGCTCTACATGTACGGAGGCCTCAGAATGTTGCATGGTTACCTATGCTCCAAGTATTGTGCGACGATATAACCAAGATCGGGCCCTGTAAAGCTTCTCTCTGTTGCCATCATTGTTTTACAAAAGAATCGATCCCGCTTGGGACGGCTTCCAGTTCAGCCTCAGAACCTGCTGTCTCGAACATCGGAACAATCTCCTTCAGCTGTTCAAGCACCACACTAGGCTCATCATGAGAGCTGGCGACCTCCAACGCTGATAGTTTCTCTCGAAACGCTTCGAAATCTAGAGGATTTACCGTCCGGATTTGCAAAATCTTGTCCAACGGAGAGCCAACAGCGACCTCTCCCTCACCTACTAACTCCTCATAGAGCTTTTCTCCAGGCCGAAGCCCTACGAATCGGATAGGAACATCTCTACCCGGAACGAGTCCGGACAATCGAATAAGGCTCCGAGCAATATCGAGCACCTTGATTTGCTCTCCCATGTCAAGAATATAGGTGTGGCCTTGCTCCCCAATAGTCGCCGCCTGGAGAACCAGCTGAACTGCCTCCGGAATCAGCATGAAGTAACGTCGAATCTCTGGGTGGGTCACCGTCACCGGACCACCAGATCTGATCTGTTCCTGGAAACGAAGCAAGACGCTCCCACTGCTACCGAGAACATTGCCGAACCGAACCAAAAGAAATCGCGTCCGGCTGGTTCTCGCAATGTCCTGAATAATAAGCTCAGCCACCCGCTTTGTCGCACCCATCACACTTGAGGGGTTGACTGCTTTGTCAGTTGAGATATGGACAAATTGCTCTACGCCATAGAGACTGGCCGCTTCTGCCATGATACGGGTGCCACTGCAGTTATTCTTCACCGCTTCAATGGGGTTCGCCTCAACGAGGGGGACATGTTTATGTGCCGCTGCATGGAACAAAATCTGCGGACGGTATCGCTCAAGTACAGCCGAAAGCCTTTGCGCATCTGTAATGTCCCCAATCAATGGGATAATGGGGAAGGAATATTTCTTATCATCAAGTTCCTTGTGTATATTGTATAGGCTGTTCTCATGACGCTCATACAACAACAGGACCTTTGGCTCAAACGACGCAATTTGGCGAGCCAATTCAGACCCGATCGACCCACCTGCACCAGTGATCATGACCGACTTATCTCGAACTAACTGTTTCGCAACACGATTGTCGAGATCCACAGGAGCGCGTGACAAAAGATCAGGAATAGACACATCTCGGATCTGACTGACTGCACTTTGATCTGTAAGAAGCTCCTCTTTGCCAGGCAATGTCTTGATTGATACATCGTATGGCTCTAACTTGATTACCAAGTCGCGAAGGAACTCAGGCGTTGGACTGGGCACCGCCACCACAACAACTTCTGGTCTAAGCGCTTCCATCAGCTTAGGAATATCTTGCATGGCTCCCAACACGCGAACCCCGTGGATGCGCTGATTGAGAAGTAAGCTATTGTCGTCAACAAGTCCAATTGGGTGACAGTTAAATATACTGCGCGTCTTCATTTCGCGCACAACCCGCTCACCGGAATCTCCGGCGCCGATCACCAAAACCCTCCGCCTTTTCTGAAATACCACCTTATCCCGCAAGACCCTTGAAGACAGCCTCATGCCAGCAAGAAAACCCACAGCGAGTATAGCATCGATAGCAAATATGGAGCGGGGATAGCCGTAAATCCCCATCACCCAATAGACCCAGCCGACGAATGCCACTGTACTCACCAGGACGCCCTTCAGAATATTTTGCAGATCCCACAGACTAGTATACCTCCAAAGACCTTCATTCAGACCATACAACGCAAAGGCAATTCCCCTCACGGCAACTAGTCCTAATACTGTCTGCTCGAAGACGTTAAGCTCGCTCTGAGGAATATTCCCATCATATCGCAGAAAAAAAGCCAGGTAGTTAGCCAGAACGATAAGTCCTACGTCGGCTACAACGATCATGGGCCGCCTCCATCGAGTAATGAAGGAGGAAAGGCCTGCCCATGGGGAAGCGACTGAAACCTCGACTGCAGCCTTGAGTTCCGGAAGCGTAAGGACCACAAGAGGCAACTTGGCAATGCGCAACAACGTTTGCAAGATAATGGCGAAGTCAAGCCGCAAAGACATATGGCGGACATATAGCTTTGCCAGCCGCAGCTTTTCTGGAAGGACTTTATATTGATACTCTTCTTCTGGGTTCGACGAAACGGCGAGAATCGCGGCTTCGTCAATGTACTTCAGCGAAGCCAAATCCGTAATACCCGGTCGCACCGTAAGCACCTCGGCAAATTCTGCACGTGCATGTTCCACATAACGAGGAACCTCCGGCCTTGGCCCCACAAGGCTCATGTCCCCTACGAGGACATTCCATAACTGCGGCAATTCATCGAGCTTAAGTCCCCGTAAAACGTGCCCGACTCTGGTAATGCGACAATCTCGACCAACGGTGAGAAGGGGGCCTCCCGCCGAATCATTCGCGACCATTGTTCGGAACTTTCGAATTGCGAATGGGCGAAACCCCTGTCCGACCCGAATCTGCCGGAAGATTACTGGGCCAGAGGAGTCAAGCTTAATCAACAGGGCAATAATGGCCAGAAGCGGCAATGTAATGATCAATCCAAGAGTTGCTATACAAATATCGCAGGTGCGCTTCATTAGCGTCGGTTCCTCTTCACAAGATCATGAACGATTGCGATTACACGATCAATCTCGTCCTCGGTCATTTTTGAATACAGCGGTAACGAAACAATTCGCTGGAACACCCTGCTCGAGACCGGGAAATCTTCCGGTCTGTAACATCCCATATCTCGGTGATAGGGATGCAGGTGAAGGGGGATGAAATGTACACTACACCCAACGCCAGCTTCCTGAAGTTGGCGAATGAACTCATCACGACTAATCCGCAAACGATCCAACTCTAATTGGATCACATACAAATGCCACGCATGTTGAACATGTGCTGCAGTTTCAGGACAGATGATCTCGGGCAAATCCTTAAACCCTTCCCGATACCTAGCCGCATACTGTTCACGCCCCTTCCAAAACCGTTCGCACTTCTTCAACTGAGCCAACCCAAGGGCAGCCGCAATATCCGTCAAGTTATACTTAAATCCAGGCGACAAAATTTCGTAATACCACGACCCCTGCGAGGAATAGCGATTCCAGGCATCGCGACTAAGTCCATGTAAACTCATCATCCGCATACGGGCAGCCCACTCAGCGTTATCTGTGGTAATCATTCCGCCTTCGCCGGTAGTAATATTCTTTGTCGCATAGAACGAAAAGCATGTAATGTCAGAGATACTTCCGATCATTTTCCCGTGATATCGTGCCGGCAACGCGTGTGCGGCATCTTCGATTACATGCAAGTTGTTCGCTTTCGCAATCGCATGGATGGGCTTCAGATCACACGGATGTCCGGCAAAATGCACCGGGATGATCGCCTTGGTCCTTTTTGAAATGGCCTTTTCAATCAAATCCGTGTTCAGGTTTAACGTATCGTCGGTACAGTCGAGTAATACAGGTCTGGCCTTAAAGTACGTCACCACTTC
>Ga0224505_10001792_pt1 | contig 13160 bp, 14 predicted proteins | sample SF_Jan12_sed_USG_FD_169102 | JGI IMG/M metagenome (GOLD analysis project Ga0224505, IMG submission 169102) | Sediment microbial communities from San Francisco Bay, California, United States - SF_Jan12_sed_USGS_4_1 | ecosystem: Environmental > Aquatic > Marine > Sediment | place: USA: California...
CTGGACCCTGACCGTGCAGAGTAGTCGTTTGACCGCATGAAGCGTCGTCATCGTCGTCTCGCATCCGTTCTCGTGCCCGCCGCGACCGCCCTGGTTGCAGGAACCCCAGGTGCCGGCGCCGTCGTGGCTCCCGAGCCGACGCTGACACCTCGCAGGAGAGCGACGAGGTGTGGACGCTTGGGCCCGTCGACGCCTCGACGAGCGTGTTCATCCACGCGCAGCCCGCCGTCGAGCACCGCATCGCCGTCGTCGGCTACGAGGTGAAGGAGGTCGTCGAGACCGGCACCGCCCTCACCTACCGTCACACGTTGACCAACACCGGCGGCGGCGCGCTGCGCGGGTTGCGGGTGTTCGACGCCGAGGCCGACCGCGAGGTGTGCGCGATCGCACAGGACGTCGTGTTGAAGCCCGGCGACACCGTCAGCTGCGACGCCCCCGGCGGCAGCGCGTCGCCCGGCGACTACGTGATCCGCGCCCAGTCCGACGCGGAAGCGGTTCTGCCCGACCTGCCTCGCCAGCTCGGTCTCGAACGCCCGTCGGGCGGCGCCATCGTCGTGGCCGACGCGGTGGTCGACCCGGCCGGCGCCGCCGCAGCCGGGCCTGAGCGCCAGCTGCTAGAACCGGCGCATGGACGGCTTCGTGCTCAGCGCGGTCGGGCGGGTCGTCGGCGGACGGACCGAGCCGCTCGACGACGACTGGGGCGCCGTCGAGGCGACCATCGAGCTCGACGCCGATCGGTTCGGGCCGCAGGTCGTCGCCGGTCTCGACGGGTTCTCGCACCTCGACGTGGTGTTCCTCTTCGACCGGGTCGACGAGGCGTCGGTCCACCTCGGCGCCCGACGGCCGCGGGGCCGCGCCGACTGGCCCGAGGTCGGGATCTTCGCCCAGCGGGCCAAGGCCCGGCCCAACCGGATCGGCGTCAGCACCTGCGAGCTCGTGGCCGTGGACGGCCTGCGCCTCGCGGTGCGGGGCCTCGACGCCATCGACGGGACGCCGGTGCTCGACGTGAAGCCGCACGTCGTCGAGTTCGGCCCCCGATCCCCGGTCCGCCAGCCGGCGTGGATGAGCGAGCTGATGGCCGGCTACTGGTGAGCCGCCGCCACCGGCCGACGGGCGACCCGCTCAGTAGCCGGCGGCGGCGCCGGTGAGCGCCCGGGGGTCGGCGGCGCCCGACAGCGTGGCGGCTTCGGTCACCTCGATCATCTGCGCGTGGCCCCAGTTCCACCGGTCGCGGACGTCGACCCGATGGCCGCGGTCCCGCAGCCCATCGACCCAGGGGGCCGGCGCATCGGCTTCGAGCACCACGGTCAACCCGTCCGCGGCCCCGCCCTGCCGGCCCATACCACCGGCGTCGGTGGTCGCGAGCCAGGTGTCGAAACCGGTCCCGTGGTCGCGTTCGAGGGTCCAGCGCGGGCCGGCGACGACGGTGCCCGCGTCCTGTCCCTGCTGGAGGAGCCGGGCGAGCATCTGCAGGATGACCTGGGGCTGGCCATCGCCGCCCATCGTGCCGAGCACCGCGCGCAGAGACCCGTCGGCCCGCTGCAGCAGCGCCGGTGACAGCGTGTGCGGCGGCCGGCGTCCGGGGCCGTACTCGGCTGGGTGACCCGGCTCGAGCGAGAACCCGATGCCCCGGTTGTGCAGGAACACGCCCAGCTCGGGCACGGTCAGGTGCGCGCCGAAGCCCGACGCGTTCGACTGGATCAGCGACACGCCCATCCGCTCGGCGTCGACCGCGCACAGGTAGATCGTGCCGCCGGGGCGGTAGTCGTCCTCCCAGCTCGCGGCCCGGTCGGGGCGGACGGCGGCCAGTCGCGCTTCGAGCCGCGCCGGGTCGAGCAGCGCGGCGGCGTCGGCGTGCTCGTGCAGCACGTCGGGGCGGTCGTGGCCGGCGGCGCGCGCCGCCTCGACGAGGAGGTGGGCCCACAGCCCGTCCTCGGCGTCGGCCGGCAACCCGGCCCGCTCCGCGATCCACCCGCCCGCCAGGCTCAGGTACCCCTGGCTGTTCGGTGGGACCGTGTACGCCCGGTGGTCCCACACGTCGAGCTGGGCGGGCAGCACCCAGTCGGCCTGCGATCGGGCCAGGTCGTCTTCGTGGTACTCGCCCGCACCGACCCGGACCAGGCCGGCGCCGAACTCGCCCCGGTACCAGGCGTCGCGCCCACCCTCGGCGATGGCGCGCAGCGACCGGGCCACCCCGGGACGGCGGATCACGGTACCGGTGGCCACGGGCCCGCGGGCATAGTCGTCGTTGCCTTCGACGTCGGCGACGTTGCGCACCGCCGCGGCGAGCTGCGGCGACGCGGGGAACCCGCCCTCCGCCAGCGCCAGCGCCGGCGCGAGCACGTCGCCGATGGGCAGGCGCCCGTGGCGGGCGTGCAGAGCCGACCAGCCGTCGACGCAGCCGGGCACCGGCACCGAGGCGACCGACCCACGGAACGGCATCACCCGGTGGCCGGCCGCTCGCAGACGATCGGGGTCGGCGCCGCTACCGGCGCGGCCCGACGCGTTGAGGCAGTCGGGCGGCGCGCCGTCGCGATGGTGCACGAGCGCGAACAGGTCGCCGCCGAGCCCGCACATGTGCTGGGTGGTCACGGCCAGCACCGCCGACGCGCCGACCGCGGCGTCGGCCGCCGAGCCGCCGGCCCGCAACAACGCCACGCCGGCCTCGGACGCCAGGTGGTCGACCGTGCACACCATCCCGTGCGGGGCGTCACGCCGCACCAACGCTGCCGGTACCTTCATCGCCGCAGGACCGTACACGGCGCGAACCCGTCGACCGGATCGGGCCGGGCGGGCGGCGCGTAGGCTGCGGCCGTCGTCAAGCCAGGGGAGGTCAGGGGTGCGGCTCGAAGGCAAGGTGGCGATCATCACCGGAGCGGGATCGGGCATCGGGCGTGCCTGCGCCCAGCGCTTCGCTCGCGAGGGCGCCGCCATCGTCGGAGTCGACCGCGACGGCGAGGGCCTCGCCCAGACCGTCGGCGAGATCGTCGAAGCCGGCGGTCGCGCCCGCTCGCTCGCCGCCGACGTGACCGACACGCGCGCCGCTGCCCGCGCCGTCGATCACGCCCGGGAGCTGGGAGGCGTCGACGTGCTGGTCACCGCGGCGGGCCGTTCGCTGGGCAAGAAGGTGCAGTACACCTCCGAAGACGAGTGGGACGACATCTTCGCGGTCAACGTGAAGGGCACGTTCCTGTACATCCAGGCCGTGCTGCCCGCCATGCTGGAGGCCGGGCGGGGCTCGATCGTCACGGTCGCGTCCCAGCTCGCGTTCGCCGGCGCCCGAGGGAACACGGCGTATGCGGCGTCGAAGGGTGCGGTGGTCTCGATGACCCGCACGGTCGCGGTCGATTACGCCAGCCGCGGCGTGCGGGTGAACACGCTGGCGCCGGGCGCCATCGACACCCCGCTGCTGCGCAACGGCTTCGGCCGGTTGCGCGATCCGGACACGGCGCGGGCGGCGTCGCTGGCGCGCCACCCCATGGGCCGATTCGGCGAGGCCGACGAGATCGCCTCGGCCGCGCTCTACCTCGCGTCGGACGAGTCGAGCTTCACGACCGGCACCGTGCTCGTCGTCGACGGCGGCTGGTTGGCCGGCTGACCGGGCGCGCCGCCGCGCCAAGAGTGATCGAAAGACACCGAGATGACCTACCCGGGCGTGGTCGATGTGCACGTTGGGTCGCGCGGCGAGAGCGACCCTGCCGCCACAACGCTGTGACCAGGACCTCTCTGGAGCCGAGATCGTGGTCGAACCGGCCGATCGGCGCGAAGTGCGCATCGACCCCCGGATCGTCGCACGACGAGGCGGTTACTCGTCCTCGTAGTACTCGCGGCCGAGGTGGGTGATCTGGTCCTCGCCCATCATCCAGCGCAACGTGTTCTTCAGCTTGGTCTGCTGGATGAACAGGTCGTGCTCGGGGTAGAGGCCCGGCGCCGCTTGTGGCGACTTGAAATAGAAGCTCAGCCACTCCTGGATCCCGCCGAGCCCGGCGCGCTGGGCCAGGTCCATGAAGATGGCGAGGTCGAGCGCCAAGGGCGCGGCGAGGATCGAGTCGCGGCACAGGAAGTCGATCTTCATCTGCATCGGGTAGTTGAGCCACCCGAACAGATCGATGTTGTCCCAGCCCTCTTTGTTGTCGCCGCGGGGCGGGTAGTAGTTGATGCGCACCTTGTGGTACACGTCGCCGTACAGCTCGGGGTACTTGTCGGGCTCGAGCACGTGTTCGAGCACGCCGAGCTTCGACTCTTCCTTGGTCTTGAAGCTTTCGGGGTCGTCGAGCACCTCGCCGTCGCGGTTGCCCAGGATGTTCGTCGAGTACCAGCCCGACAGCCCCAACATGCGGGCCTTCAACATGGGCGCGATCACGGTCTTGATGAGGGTCTGGCCGGTCTTGAAGTCCTTGCCGCAGATGGGGATGTTGCGGTCGGTCGCCAGCTGGCGCAGAACCGGCGTGTCGACGGTGAGGTTCGGCGCGCCGTTTGCGAAGGGCACCCCCTCGAGCAGCGCGGCGTAGGCGTACAGCATCGACGGGGCGATCGTCGGGTCGTTGGCGTCGATCGCCTTCTCGAACGAATCGATGTCGAGGTGGGCGGCGCCCGTCTCGAGGAACACCTCGGTCGACGCGCACCACACCATCACCAACCGCTCGCACAGCTTGGTGTCGCGGAAGGTCTGGATGTCGGTGCGGATCGACTCGAGCATGGCCCGCTTGCTGGTGCGGTCCACCACGTTGGGCCCGTCGAGGCGCTTGACGTACGCCGGGTCGAACGCGGCGGCCATCGGGCGGATCTCGCGCAACGCCTCGGCGATCGGCTCGAGGTGGCGGCCGCCCTCCAGCACGCCGGCCCGCTGGGCGGCCACGTAGGCGTCGTCGGGGAAGGGGTCCCAGGCTCCGAACTCGATGTCGTCGAGCGTGGCGAGCGGCGCGAAGTCGCGGATCAGCGGCGAGCGGCCGTCGGTGCGCTTGCCCAACCGGATCGTCCCCATCTGGGTCAGCGAGCCGATGGGGGCGCCCATGCCCCGGCGCACCAGCTCGACCCCGGCGATGAGCGTGGAGGTGACGGCACCGAGCCCGACGCAGAGCACGCCGAGCTTTCCGGTTGCCGGGGCGATGGAAACGGGAGTTGTGGTCATGGCCATCCTGGAGGCGTTCGATCGGACCGTTCGATGCCTGGTCCGAGGCGCGCTCACGCGAGCGTTTCGCGGGAACGGCGACGAGCGTACCGACCCCCGGCGGCTTCGAGGAGGACGGTCGCGGGAAGGGTCAGAGGGGGTTGTTGTCGGCCCAGCGCACCAGGTAGTCGCCGAACTTCTCCTGGGCTGCCGCCTGGCGGAGCGACAGGTGCTCGCTGGGCGTTTCCACCTCGCTGTAGCCCTTGAGGATGCGCCGGGCGACGGTGACCTTGTGGACCTCGTCGGGACCGTCGTAGATGCGCGCCGCCCGGGCGGCGCGGTACATCGACTCGAGGGGCAGGTCGCTGGAGATGCCGAGCGCCCCGTGGACCTGGATGGCCCGGTCGATCACGTTGAAGAGCACCTTGGCGCCCCAGAACTTGATGATGGCGATCTCGACCCGGCTCTTCGACGCGCCGTGGCGGTCCATGTGCCAGGCGGCCTGCAGCGTGAGCAGGCGGGCGGCGCGCATCTCGGCCTCGGACTCGGCGATCCAGTCCTGCACCATCTGTTTCTCGCCGAGCTTGCCGCCGTGGGCCTCGCGGCTGACGGCCCGCTCGCACAGCATGTCGAAGGCGCGCCGCGACTGGCCGAGCCAGCGCATGGCGTGGTGGATGCGCCCGGGGCCGAGCCGCTTCTGGGCGAGCACGAAGCCCTGGCCGACGCCATCGTCGCCACCGACGAGCAGCGCATGGGGGATGCGCACGTTGTCGTAGACCACCTCGGTGTGCCCGCCCGGCTCGCCGGTCTGGTGGTCGGGGTGCGACATCACCGGCACGTCGCGCACGATCTGCAGGCCCGGCGTGTCGGTCGGCACGATGAACATCGAGGTGCGGCGCAGCGGCTCGACCTCGGGGTTGGTGACGACCATCGCCAGCAGGAAGTCGGCGACCGAGCCGTTGGAGGTGAACCACTTGCGGCCGTTGATCACCCACTCGTCGCCGTCGCGCACCGCGGTCGTCTTGAGCTGGGTGGGGTCCGAGCCGGGCGTGTGGGGCTCGGTCATCGAGAAGGCGCTGCGCAGCTTGCCGTCGAGCAGGGGCTGCATCCACTGCTCCTTCTGCTCGGCCGTGGCGCCCTCGGCGAGCAGCTCGGCGTTGCCGGTGTCGGGCGCGTTCACCCCGAAGATGCGCGGCGCGAACGAGCAGCGGCCCAGGATCTCGTTCTGCAGACCGAGCTTCACCTGGCCGAACCCCATGCCGCCCAGTTCGGGGGTGAGGTGGGTCGCCCACAGACCCTGGCGCTTGACCTCCTCCTTGAGGGGGGCCGTGATCTCGTCCATGCGGTCGACGTCGAGCTGGACGTGGCGCGGCAGCCCCTCGAGCGGGATGATCTCGCGGTCGAGGAAGTCGCGCATCCAGCGGAGCTTGGCGTCGAACTCGGGCTCGGTCTCGAAATCCCAGGCCATGATCGGCCGTCCTTCCTGCCGCTCGGCTCGAGCGGGCGCCTCTAGGGTCAAGCGCTGACCCTACGCCCTCGCACACGAAGACGAAGGAGCCGGCCGTGCGCATCGCGGTGGTGACCGGGATCGGCAGCTACACCGAGGCGGACCGCGAGCGCCGCCGGGCCCGCATGTCCGCCGCCGCGTGGCCGGGGACCGAGGTCGAGCTGTTCGCGCTCGACAGCGGCGTGCCGTACGTCGAATCGTCGCTGGAGTTGGCGCTGAGCGGGCTGGCCGTGGCCCGGGTGGCGCTCGGTCTGGAGGAGGCCGGTTTCGACGCCATCGTCGGCACGGCGTTCCTGGACAACGGCCTGGACGCGGCGCGCGAGCTGGTGCGCATCCCCGTGGTGGGCCCCGCCAAGGTCACGCTCTACCTGGCGGCGACCCTCGCCAACCGCTTCGGGATCGTCATGGCCGCTGGCGACCTCGGCAAGCACGCCTGGGCAGCCGCCAAGCTGTGCGGTGTGGCCGACCGGGTGGTGGGCATCGAGACCCTGCGCGAGACCGTCGCCGATCTGCTCCACGACGAGGACCGCTCCAGCGCGGCGATCACCGCCGCCGGCCGCCGGCTCGTCGACGAGTCGGGGGCCGAGGCGCTGGTGCTCGGGTGCGGGGCGACGACCGGGCTCGCCGCGGCGATCGGAGCCGAGCTGGGCGTGCCCGTTCTCGACCCCGGCCTGGTGGCCCTCAAGCACGCCGAGTCGATGGTGGCGCTGGGGCTCAGCCAGTCGGCACGGTCCTTTCCGACCAACGCCCGGGTCGTCGAGCTGGCCCGCCGGCTCGGACCCGGCGCCGGTGCCCACACGATCGCCCCAGGCTGAGGTTTCGATCGGGCAGCCGTCGCGCGACCTCGGCCACTATCTCGCGCGACCTCGGCCAAATCTGTCCGGCCGAGGCCCGTCTCTGGCGAAGTCGCGCGAAAAAGGGCTCGAGGTCGCGCGAACCATGAGGCGCAAGGCGGTTCCGGTCCGGCGTGCGCGCGCTCCCCGAGGCGATTCCACGCCGTCGTGTGTCAGCTCACGCGTCGAGGAGGATCACACCGCCGTCGACCGCCGGGCCGCCGGCCTGGTTGCGGACCTCGAAGCGGACGGCGTCGGTGCCGTCGCCGCTCGCGCTGCGATCGAGGATGCGCACCGTGATCGTCGAGGGCATCGGCACCATCGCGCCGAAGCGGCCGACGATCCTGCGCACCCGGGCCGGCTCGCCGCCCGCCTCGAGGCGCACGACGGTCGACACGCCGTGGGCCAGCGTCGCCGTACCGTGCAGGATGATCTCGGGGAGCCCGGCCGCCGCGGCGACCGCGGCGTCGGTGTGGATCGGGTTCCAGATCCGGGCGCACTCGGTGTAGGTGTGGGCGTCACCGGCGCCGATCGGGATCTCGACCTCGGCCCGCACCGCACCGGCATCGAGGGTCGGGAGGTCGAGCCGGGCTGCCAGGAACGACGCTGGTCGATCGGGCCCCGTGGTCGGCACGCCCAGATACATGCTGCCCTGCTCGGTGGTCGCGACAACCTCGCCGTCGGCAGCCTGGGTGACGAGCCGCATCGTCGAGTAGGCGCCCGGCTTGCGCTGCTCGACACCGACGATCTCCAGCGTCGTGGTGAGACGGTCTCCGGGCCGGATGAGGCGGTGGATGGTCGTGTCGTGGGTGGCGTGCACGCCCCGGCGGACCTCGTCGGGCGTGATCCCCCAGCGGTCGGACAGCTCTCGGGACCGTACGATGATCGGCCACTCCGGGCACACGGCGAACAGGGGATGGGCGACCACACCCTCGGGACGGCGGGTGTCGAGATAGCAGTCGAGGTGGTCGCGCAGCGCAGCGGCGTACGCCATCGTCCAGCGCTCGTCGACGTCGTGGACCATCGGCTCGACGGTCGCGCCCACCATGTCGGTGCTGACGGGCATCGTTCCCCCCTCGGTCTCGCCGAGCAACGCCGCGGCTCGGACGGAGATCCCCACGGTAGTGGCCGGCTCCCAGCGAGTACGGTGCCGGACCATGGCAGAGGGGGACGGCGGTTCGACGCCGACACTGGAGATCCGCGACGGCCGGGCCACGATCACGCTGCGCCGGCCGGACAAACGCAACCGCATCGAGCCACGCGATCTCGAAGCCATGATCGTGCACCTGGACGCGATCGAGGCCGATCCGAACGTGCGGGTCGTGGTCATCGCCGCCGAGGGACCGTCGTGGTGCGCCGGCTACCACCTCGGCGCGCTGGCCGAGGGCGAACGCTCCAAGGTGAGCTTCGGCGAGATGTGCGACCGGATCGAGGCGGTCCGCGTGCCCACCGTCGCCGCCCTGGGCGGCAATGTGCACGGCGGCGGTACCGACCTCGCGGTGTCCTGCGACCTTCGGGTGGGCGCTGCCGGCATCTCGCTGGGCATGCCGGCCGCCCGCATCGGGCTGCAGTACTACGCCAGCGGGCTGCGCCGCTTCGTGGCGCGGATCGGGCCCGACGCGACCAAGCGGCTCTTCCTCACCGGCGAGACGATCCCGGCCGAGGAGCTGCTGCGGATCGGCTACCTCGCCGAGGTCGTACCTGCGGCCGATTTCGCGGCCCGGATCGACTCGCTGTGCGCGGCGGTCGCCGGGCTGGCGCCGCTGGCCGTCCAGCTGACCAAGGCCGCCATCAACGAACTGTCGGGCCCGGCGCCCGACCTGACCACGATCGAGGCCAACTCGGTGCGCACCGCTCGGAGCCACGACCACCGCGAGGCGATGGTGGCGATGAAGGAGAAGCGGCCGCCTCGCTTCGAGGGGCGCTGACCGATGGACCTGCAGCTGAGCGGTCGGACCGCGCTGGTCACCGGGAGCTGGCGGGGGACCGGGGCCGGCATCGCCCGCGTTCTCGCCGCCGAGGGGGCGACCGTGCTGGTGCACGGCTTCGAGCCGGGCCAGGCCCACGACGTGACGGCGGGGATCGTGGCCGGCGGTGGGTCGGCGCGCGAGGTCGTCGGCGACCTGCGCACCGACGAGGGGGCCGAGCGCCTGGCCGGCGAGGTCGGCGACGGCGTCGACATCCTCGTCGCCAACTACGGCGTCGCCGAGCGGGGCGACTGGTGGAGCTCGACCAGCGACGACTGGGTCGACCTCTACCAGAAGAACGTGTTGTCGGCCGTGCGGGTCGTGCAGGCGTTCGTCCCGCCGATGCGCGAGCGCGGCTGGGGTCGGGTCGTGGTCATCGGCACGGTCGGCACCGTCCGCCCCAACCGCGAGCGGCCCGGCTACTACGCCTCCAAGTCCGCGCTGCCGGCGATGACGGTGAGCCTGGCCAAGGAGCTGGCGGGCACGGGCATCACCGTCAACCTCGTCAGCCCCGGTCTGGTGGCCACGGCCGAGGTGCGGGCCTGGCTGACCAGGATGGCGGCCGAGCGGGGGTGGGGCGACGACTGGAACGAGATCGCCCGGCGCGCCGCCGCCGAGGTCATGCCGAACCCGGCGGGGCGGGTGGCCGAGCCCGAGGACGTCGGCGCGCTCGTCGCCTACCTCTGCAGCCCCCAAGCCGCGCTGATCAACGGCACGAACCTGCGCATCGACGGCGGCGGCGCCGACACCGTGACCCCGTAACGGGCCGTGACGCTGGCGCCTGCGGGGTCAGCGGCCGGGAGGGCGGTAGAGCTTGGTGTCGTTGGGGGTCGTCCACATGCGGCCCTGGCGCGACCATGCCTTGCCGGCGTGGAAACCGCCGTCGACCACTGCTGCGGTGCCCGTCACGAACGTCGACTCGTCGCTGGCGAGGAACAGCGCCATGTTGGCGATGTCCTCGCCCTCGCCGATCCGCCCGATCGGCTGGTACTTGCCGCCCTTGTCACGCATGCGCTGAAGGGCCGTCTCATCGGCCTTCGACGAGCCGGCGGCGAGCGGGGTGGCGATCACACCCGGGCAGATCGCGTTCACCCGCACCTGCCAGTCGCCCATCTCCAGCGCGGTCGTCTTCGTCAGGTGGATGACCGCGGCCTTGGCCACGCTGTAGAGATGCGACGCCTCGCCGCACTGCAACCCGGCGACGCTGGCCGTGTTGATGATGCTGCCCGACCGTTGCGCCTTCATCGGCCCGGCCGCGTGCTTGATGCCGAAGAACACGCCCTTCAGCAGCACGTCGAAGGTCAGGTCGAACTCGGCCTCGGACACGGTGTCGATCGGGCCGAGCACACCGCCGAAGCCGGCGTTGTTGAACATCACGTCGAGGCTGCCCCAGCGCTCGACCGCCTCGGCGACGGCGCTCTGGACGTCGTCCTCCTTGGTCACGTCGACCCGGCGGAAGGCGGCGGCATCGCCCAGCTCGGCGACCAGCGCGCTGGCCTTGTCCTCCTGGAGGTCCGCGATCAGCACCTTGGCGCCCTCGGCGACGAACCGCCGGACCGTCGCGGCGCCCATGCCCGACGCCCCGCCCGTCACCACCGCCACTCGATCTGCCAGCCGTGCCATGTGTGCGACCCCTCGTTGCTCCGCTGCCGTTGCCGCCGCGGACCCTACCCGGGCAGCGGCCCCCGGCGCCGACCGCCGTCAGAGCCCGACGACGAGCGCGGCGGCGTACCCGGCGGAGGGGTCGCCGGTGACGGTGACGAGCTGGTGGATGGCACCGTCGTCGCGGAACACGTTGTCCCTCGACAGCGAGATCTTCGCCAGGTTCGACACGCTCGCCTCGTATCCGGCGGCCGTGTACGCCTCGGCACAGGCGGCCTCGGGCAGTGCGAACTGGGACACCAGCAGCGTGTCGCCGCTCGCCAGCGCCGTCGCCTCGTCGGCGTACCGCGCCCGCCGTCGTGGCGGCGCCGGACCCGCCGGTCGCGGTCGCGGCGCCCGACCCGCTGGCTGTGCTCGCCGTCGCGGTCGAGCCGTTCGACGCCGACGAGCAGCCGAGCAGGGTGCTGAAGCCTCCGCCGGCGAGCAGCAGCAGCGCCGAGCCGACCGCGGCGCGTGGCACCGGGCGAGGTGGGAGCGGGCGTCTCGGGATCGGTCGTGGTCACAGGAGCCAGGCGGCGCTGGTGGCGTCGGGTACCCGGTCGACCCAGACGAACTCGAACCCGGCCAGCAGGGCGAAGTGCTCGTCGGTATCGGTGTCGCCGATGTGCACGTAGCGCTCGGCGGGGAAGCGATCGCGGACCTCGCCGAGGTGGTGCTTGCCGCCGATGAAGGAGACCGCCACCTCGTGGGTCGACCACAGGCGCTCCTGGTGGGAGCGGGGCCGGTCGGACGCCGAGCCGATCACGTGGCCCTGGGCGAGCACGGCGTGGACGAAGGACAGCTCGAGCGGACCGGGCGGGTCGCCGAAGAACAGCGTGCCGTCGATGTCGAAGCTGACGAGGGTGAGGCCCTGGCCGGTCGAAGCGTCGGCGGGTTGGCGGCGGTTCACGAGGAGGCTCCCGGTTCGTCGGGTTTCGGAGGGGTTGTGGGCCCGGCGGTCGAGGCCGGTCGGGTACGGGGTCGGGGCACGAAGCGCGGTGTCCGGCGGGCGTACTCGGCGTAGCCGGGGAACCGCTCGACGAGGCGGCGTTCCTCCCAGCGGGCCTTGACCGAGAAGAACACCACCAGCGCGACGCCGGCGACCAGGCGCCATCCACCGCCGCTGCGCAACACCAGCCCGGCGACGACCGCGAGCACGGCCGAGTAGATCGGGTGCCGGACGAAACGGTACAGCCCGGTCGTCACCAGATCGCCGGAGGCGGTGGGGGTGGGCAGCGGTGTCAGCGCCCGGCCGAGGCCGAGCGAGGCCAGTCCCAACAGCACGAACCCGCCCACGACCACCACGATCGCCACGGCCGTCACGGCCCCGCCCGTCGGCCACCAGTCGGCGCCCGGTGCCGCCACCAGCGCGACCAGCAACGCCGCCTGTGCGGCCACGAAGGCCCAGGCGATCCGGGTCTGGGAGGCGGAAGGCAACCGGTGGGACGCCGAGGCGGGGGCGACGGTCGGGAAACGCTCAGTCGGCGCGGCCGAGATGGCTGGCCCGCTTGGCGTAGAAGTCGTCGATCGGTCCGAACTCGGGCTCGTCGCGGAACTCCCGCTCGGTCCACTCGGTGATCGCGTCCGTGTCGAGGGACAGGTCGAGCGGGCGGCCCTGGGGCTGGGCGACGTGCCAGGGCGTGTCGAGGAAGATCTCGACGCCGTTGCCCTCCGGGTCGCGGAAGTAGACCGACCAGGCGTTGCCGTGGGTGATCGGCCGGATGCCGGTCACCGCCTCGTGGGCGCGCAGCTCGGCTTCGAGCGCCCGCAGGTCGTCCAGGGTGCCGCTCGTGCGGAACGCCACGTGGTCGACGCTGTTGGACGGGCCGACCCCGCTGCGGGTGTTGACGAACGCCACCTGGTGGTGGTGGTTCGACGCCTGGGACAGGAACACGATCTCGGTTCCTTCCGGGGTGCCCGGCCGGGCGAGCGGCCCGCGGTCGGTCACCTCGAAACCGAGGACCCCGGTGTAGAAGTCGATCATCTTGTCGATGTCGCACACCAGGATGACGGCGTGTCCGACCTCGAGGTTCAAACGGCTGGCCATGGATGCGATGCTACGGCGCGCGTGGCGGCCCTGCCCTCAGTCGCGGGTGGCGGCG